>JAAUYG010119840.1_pt1 | contig 12610 bp, 6 predicted proteins | sample 7278091 | NCBI WGS metagenome assembly JAAUYG01 (sample SAMN14350201, study PRJNA611818) | marine sediment metagenome | isolation source: surface marine sediment (0.6m) | place: French Polynesia: Moorea | collected 2018-08
AAAGATGGTCACGAAATCGCCACATAAATCCCTTGCAAACATTAGTAGTAATTTACAGTAGATAATGCAGCACAAAACACAATACATGTACAGTAGTCCCTCTATTTTACAACCCTCTATTTTAAGACCACCCTTGATTATAAGACCGCTTGATTTGGTCCCAAAGGGCAATTTTCTGTGTTAAATGACCTTATTTTAAGACCACCTACAATATATGACCACATTTTCTTGGTCCCATGGGTGGTCTTAAAATAGAGTGACCATTGTATGTGTACAGAAGTGTGATGTTGTGTTGGAACTAACACCATCCTCAGAATAAAGACTACAGTCCACATTTCAGAATACCAATAATGTTGACTTAGCTGCCTAGTAGAGCGACAGGGCCCAAAATTAGCACAGTCCTACTGTCACTTTGACTGTAGAAAGTAAACTTGAGTAACTGAAATACATTATCACAGGGTCACCACAAACAGCAATTTCTCTGTAACATTACCATTTTGGAACAGAACTGTTGACTATTGAGACAGCATATATACATAGTCTGAGACAGTTTGTGGGACGGCCTACTGTTTAAAATAATTTTGACCTCTGGTAACTATGGAATTGTAGTCGTTACGCTATTTGTTTCATTAAGCATATGGCATGTATAGTGGCTTTATAGAACATGGTAAATGGCTCACTGGAGCAGAAATACAGAAATGACTCACTGGAGCAGAAATACAGTTAGCTCTTGAAAGTTTGTTGCAGTTTATAGCCAATTGGCTATGAGGGCCGGTAGAGGAATGAAAAGATCAATTTGCCATATGGTTATTAGGGACTGCCAGCTTAAAGTAGTAAATCCAGTAGAGAGAGGTGGTTCTTGCACAGAGGCAGTCACACCAGTGTAAGCAATATTTTGATTGGTTAATAATGGCGCAGAAGTGAAAGTGGTTTTGAGTTGAATTTTGCAGCATATTTGGTCTGGTGGGTGTGTTTAATATGGTTATCTTTGTGTCGAGATATTAAAAAGTATTTACGTGCATGTGTGGCATTTAAGGTGCAGCATGGCAGTAACTGACTCAGTTGATGCGATTTTATCAAATTTTTAACATTGACGAAATCTTGTACAGAGCTTGGAGAGGATTGATACTCGAGAACTGCTGAATGTATACCTGGATTTAGTTGTATAGATGGCGAAACCTGGGAATTAGGGACACCCATGTTACCATGAAAATTGGTCAGGCATGTTTTTCCCAGATTAATTTTCATGTCCAGTGAAACCTGTCTCAAAAGACCACCCCATTGGCCATAAAAATATGGTCTCTCAAGACGGAGGGTCTTCCATGGCAGGTTCATTTACAGAAATGTATAACTTTCTGTCAAAAACTAGTGGTCCTTCAAGACATGGTCTCTCAAGAAAGGTTTCACTGTACATGTATTGAATAGACTGAGGTAGCTGTCAGTAATTCACAGGTTTCCCTATTTCTCAGGTGATCTCAGATTTCACAGTAACCTACAGTATTATCCATTATTAAATAGAACGTTATCAAAGCACAATTAAATGCTGTTACATCAGACTTGAGAAATAGGTTAATAGTAAATGTTTTTTCTAGCCAATTCCTTGCTTTTGCTATACGGTATATTTGTATTTGTTGAAGTGCTGACTTTAAATGTGAAATAAATCGCTTTATGAAGCAGGCTGTAGACTTAAACTTTTTTCCCTTTAGCATGCGGTATAGACTTTCAATAACATTTTGACATCTTATTCTTACATAGTGCTGTATATCATAAATCTTATGAACTTTCCGCCTCAAATATACCATATATATACATTATATATTTGGGAAGGGCCGATGGCCGAGTGGTTAAGGTACTAGTCTCTCAAGCACAAAATCGTGGGTTCGAGTCCCGCCATACACTAGCTCTTCTGTGCCTAAAGTCCTTGGGCAGGATTGTACCACAAATGTGCCTCGAGGTGATCGTTAATATGCAGTTGCTTGCTTGTCGAGAACCTCATAAAATAAAGCAAAGTTTAAAAAAAATATATATATATTTGTGACCGATCTTAGAAATGCAGGACCTAAACAAAAAGAATCCAATCCTGGTGCGAGGGTCTGTTTATTGTTTATTACAAATTACAACGTAGCGATTGATACATTTAATTTACTGGGCAATCATACATTAAGTGCATACAACGTATAGGTATAACAAACTGAATACATGTACAAAGGTTACATATCGATTTCATACCAGTTTCTTTACAGGAGTTAATGCATGCTGTGCTTTTCGGAATGACTGTTTTCTTAATTTGCTCAATACTACTAGACCCCTACATGTATAATTGAAGAGCAGTAGTCACTCTCTAACAGGAAACACCTCTTCTGCCAAATAATTCTGTCCACATTACACAGGTGTCTTGATGAGGGGCATCAAATACATTTCCAGTACCCGTACAGTGGTTTCTGCATTTTAATACCCCCACCCATCCAGAAAAATACAGTTTTAAATTGAAGGTGCTCTTAAAATGGAGAAATGTCAAGGTAGTGTTACTGATGGGCGAGCTTGAGATACAGCGAATTATTGAATGGAGTCTTAAATTGCGAGAACCACTCCGTACGGTACGTGTACTTGCATGGACATGCCAAGATTTGTTTCATATTTTTTTGTCCTACAAGACAGGGACTGTAGTGGTTTCGTCCACATGAGTGACGTGATCTCTATTTGAGCGAGGACACAATTATAGAAGTAACGGCAGAGATTTTTGACCACATGAGGAAGAAGGATCACTTGAGAGTGACCACTTCGAAGATCATTATAGTCACCAAACTTTAACAGCAGTGGTGGTTATTATAGTACATGTAACACTAGTAACTATTAACTACTACATACATGTAATAGTACCGGCAACGGTATTTAATATTACCAGTATATATACCGTGCAACAGCAGCAGAAATTTAGAGTGAACAAAAACAACGGGTATGAAATAAAGACCATGAAACAATACTTGAACTAATCATTCGTACTAAAAGCACAATTCTGAAAACATTTTTTTTCTCAACAACATGATGATAAAGCAAGCAATTGTAACATTCCTTATAATCTCTCAATGGTAACAAGGTAACAGAACCACACGGGATGGATGGAAAGGCAAATATAGGAGACGGAACAACAGATTTGGGGAGAACATAACACTAGGAACAATATATTCTGCGTCCTCTGAGCAGGCATAAGGCAAACTTAAAGCAATGGGAACACCTGATGAAGCGACCTGTTTTGATGTCTACATATTTTTTGTACTGTAGCATATTTCGCATTAGACAAATGCAAAGAAACCAGAAGTAAGAAAAGTATATAATTTTGCTAAAAACAAGACTGCAATGTTCATGAAGAGATGCCATCAAAGGTGTCCCGTTTCGTGGACAGATGATATTTTAAAATTTCTAAGACTTGACTGACTATTAGTCACCCCAAATTAGGAGATTTGATGTATGTATGCATGTATGTTTATTTCAATTCCGTAGTGCACTATACAAGTTATGTTAACAACGTCAGACAAATCAAACAAAATTCAAACACACCCAGAATCTAGGCCAACAACCGAAAGTCTCAAGGACTGTGGCTGGGTGATTTCCAACTCGAGTTGGAAAGGAACACTTTTAATCAAACCATTTTGAAAAAGACAAAGATCTGAGAACACACAAATATTCCGGCTTGGTGATTCTGGTGTAAACATACAGTATTACACATTATATGGCATTATTTTATGGCATCCAGCTTGTTAGACAATTGTCTATCTGGATGACCGACACTTTCAATTTAAAATATCTTGATGTATATTTTTTATTATATTTATATGTTGAAAGTGCGAATAAACTTTCTATCTATCTATCTATATGTACTAATACGATATAGCAGATGATAATTTATTACATAGTTAATAAAACCCAAAGTCATATATTGGGAACCCTAACCGTTTCTGATCATTGAAGCGTAACGGCGGGAAGTAGAGGTATTTCACCGGTATTTATACCCAGTGTCGGACTGTCGGTACAGCCAGTCTTCAGCAGCAGCGGAATTCACTGAACCGCAACGTTTATAAAACGTTTTGCATAGCAAACGTAGACCCTGACAAAGATATGGAATACCAATGGATACAGTATTACGGTTACTATACGTATGAGGAGTACAAGTCATAAAAAATTATGAACCATAATCTTTGGAGCTGGTATGTACAGTCCTTAATACCCGCATGGCATAATATTGATAAATCAGAAATACTTCAGTAATACAACTCTTGCCATGCTTGCAGCCTTTCTAGTTTCTACAGATGTACGCCACTGTTAGCGAGAATTTTCTTATCCCCCCCCCCTTCCCATCTATTCAGCAAGAGTTCCAACTTGATAAAATGCTCGTTTTCTAATACCTCTCATAAATGAACTGCTTTATTTTATACTGATTATTTCTGACTAGTATATCACAACCACTGAAGATTAATTAAGCTCAGACTGTAGGTAATGAATAGTGTAATGTGCAATTAACATAGGGTGTAGTAGCCTTTTTTCTGCAATGGTAAATACCTTACACAATCACCCAATACTTCTGACACCTGTGTTGCTGGCCAGGTTACATTCCTTTTTCACGATACTAACTTTTTAATTTTACGTCTTAGTAGCAAATTTCATGAATTTATTACCAGGATAACCCTGGTCCTGACTAACTTTATCACCATGCTCTACTTGTCTGAATTACATGCAAGTACCAATGTCTTACTTCTTGTAAATTTGTTTTTCCAGTTCAGTTGTCTTGTGTATGCTGCATACCTTACTTATCTTGTATAATTGTTTACTTCTATCTTGTAGATTGCTATCAGCAGGGGTAGCCGATACCTTTTGGTTGTTGTTGTTGTTGTTGTTGTTAACATGTATACCTGTACATCTCGCAATATCACTCACAAATCACTTCTTACTCAATTCTTTACCAAATGTCTCACATGCCTATATATTATTTTATACAAATTTTCATTCACGAATAAATAAATGTACTGGTATATTAAACGCACTGCAGGATTTTTGTACAGACGGAGTATATATGTACCAATAACGATCGTCTCTACAGTTGATTAACTTTTAGCAAAAGATCACTATATTAATTTGACCAATCATAAAAGTTCTTTTTCAGTCAAACGGGGTAACCACGGGTAGTATTAGGTAGTATACATGTACATTGAGGTTTACAATAGTTTTGAGCTGCTCTATATTTCTTCCACGTGAGGTCTATGAATATTAAAGTAAGATTAACATTTAACTACTAAGGCATGATCGTGGGTTCTGTGCATTTATGCTTTCCTTCGTTTACCTATATACCTATTTTTTTCAGGTACATATATAAACAAGTGTATATAATTTTTCGAAATAAACCAACGCTGGGTTAGGCTACACCAGCTGCGATTCCTTAATCGCTAGGCCCATGTGACGTCACCCACTCTGTGTGACGTCAGACGTTACCTTCCCTGACGCCTCACTGCGTTTGTTCAGGAAGGGATAATTGTAAAAATCTGCCGAGCTCGCTCACTGAGTTATCACCAGACTTGGTGGAGGAGGGGGCGGGGTTGGTAACTGGAACAGCGCCATCTTTCTTACTGGACCTGCTAGAAGCCTGCTGCTGCGGTTCCTGCTGCTGGTTTTTCACCTTGGATTTTAATTCCTGTTGACTAGGAAATAACATCTTTTTGAGTCTCGCTTTCAAACTGAGACCTTGCTTGCCTTGGTTGCTGCTGCTGGTGCTGCTATCCATAGAAGTGTCCACAGAATTATCAGCCGAGCTCGTCTGGTTGGGTACGTCCGTGTTCGTGGCAACTGTGTCTGAGGGGGTGGGGACATTACGGGAGGCAGGGTAGATCTTCCCAGACTTCTCCGCGAGTTGGGGGGAAGTTGGAGACGTCGGCCGAGAGCTGCTGGGCGATAATGGGGTAGGAGAAGCCACGCGGCTGTTCATGCCGCTGAAGTAGAAATTATGTGCTGCCTTCCTCCTATAGTCTTTAGGCAGGGTGTGTATGGATCTGTTCGCGGCCTCCGATCCTGGGATGTAGTGTATGCCAGTCCGTCCAGAAGGGGGCCGTGCTGCAGTCCCTTGCCCCAGGTGGTTAGCTACCTTAATCTGGAACTCCGGACTGGCATACGACTGTCGGCCGGTCTTAGCGGATGTGGGGTGTTTGCTGACGGTGGGGTCGGTGTTGGGAAGGGAGTCCTGGGGGTCAGGCTGGCTGGCGTCCAGGAAGTCTGTCCCCAAAGTGCCAGGTCTGTCAGCACTTGCACTGAGTGCCCCCTGCCCGGCAGCCTGAGTTCCCAGCTCACTGAAACCGCCTTCCAGACCCTGAAAGTCCATAGATAGGTGCTTAGGCACCGCGTCGTCCATTGAGGTATTCCAGGAGGTATTTTTCAGGATCGACCTGTTTCTGGGAGCGTTGCAGTTCGGCAAGCTCCTGGATCGCTTCATATTGTGTTTGTTACCACGTCTATGCAAATCGAACTTGACGCTCTTCCCGTTTTGGCTCGTGCTCCCAGTTCTGCCTCTCGGTGGCAGACCAGCCATCATGGCGTCATGAGAAATGTCTGCGGCGGAGTCGTCTTCGTCCAAAAGGAAGAAAGACAGGTTCATTTTGACATGGCTGGGCAAACGAGGCATGATGCCCTCCACAGTCGCTCTCAGCTCTATATTCCGCTGTTTCAGCTCCCGGAGCTTAGATTGCTGGCGAGCGATAATAGAGTCTTTCTCTGCGATGATTTTGTTGAACCTCTCGCGCTCCGTCTTGAGTTCGCTTTCGAAGAAGAGCAGCTGCGACGTGACTTCTTTCATCTCCTGATCCCGCTGCTGTTTCTGGCGCTTCAGATTGTCGTCTGCCTCGTAGATTCGCGCCTTCCAACTCAGCACGATCTGCCGCGTCTGCGCGCGCTGCTCTTCCAGCTGGGCACGTGTCTCGTCCAGTGCGTTGTGTGCGTCACTTAACATTCGCCTTAACGTCTTGATTTCTTTCTCCATCTGGGGGAGGAAAGATACGTATATCAGCGTGGATTCGTTAGCAGAGCTGCGGATAGTTAGCTTATGATAGTACATTGATAGTACGTGTAGTACATTGGCCTAACCGGTAAGATTTATCCTCTCCTATGTGTAATGCAATTGCTTAGTTAGCCATACTGACCAAACAGCCAATGGACAAGTAGACGGCGTGAGAGATACAATATCTTGGGATCAAGCGGTTTATGCTGTTGTTTTCCATGATCCAAGTTCTTTGCGTGCTAAAATATTTTTAATCTCTATTGAACAACCAGAGCCCTTATATATGCATATACATGATAGCGCGTGAAAGTCATGAAAATAGATTATTTATTAAATAAATTCCAGGGAAACTAAGCCGAACCTAGTTGGGGGAAGAGATGCTTTATATTATAATAACTTGACCAGTATATATCACCTCAATGCCTTGCTATTGTTTGAAAAAAAGAAAAGACACATCAAGCTACAAATAAAATATTCACGAAAAACAACCTGAAACATTCATGACATACTATGGGCGGGTCGGCTTGAACCGGTTAAACCTTGTTCGTTACCACGTGATGCCTAACAACGGAAATAGCCGATGTTTACCGACGGTTGTTAGTGGTGCTGGTTGACGATTCAGGTTTCCCAGCTATGTGACATTTTTCTGTCCCTATTTGTACAACCTGCGCTAGTTAGTGCTACATATCGCCCGCTATATGTATTTAAGGACAAGCAAGCATTAAGCCACAAATGCCGGTAATTCTGTATAGGAAAACTAACGGCAGTGTAAAATTTTGCCTGCATTCTTACCGCGTAAACTGAGCCAAAGATGTAAAGTTAAATACGTTTTATTTTTTCTTCCTTGTTCGTTCCTTGCTCCAACAGTCCAACCAACAGTTAATGGCCAAAACATCCTTACTTTTTAACTGCATAATTTTGAAGAAATTTAACTATAAATCATATACAACTGAACACAGCAGTTGTGACGGTAACATATTTTCTGTTGTTGTCTTAATTATTTATTATTTTTTATATAAACGCCTACATATACGAGGAAACGTTCTGCGGAGTTATTTGCTTTGTAAATATTTTCTGCATGGTTATCTTCGACTGCCAAACACATACCTGTTTACATTATACCTTTACACACCATGTTACAATGCATTAGTTAGCATTGGGCTCAGAAAAGTACCCACAAAGGGAACAATAATTGTATTTATAGCCTGTATTATTCATTTTTCAGTCTGAGCTACTACTACTACTACTGCTGCTGCTGCTGCTGCTGCTGCTGCTGCTGCTGCTGCTGCTGCCGCCGCTTCTGTTACTGCTGCTACTAAAAGAAAAGTTAGTCCAAAGCTTAATGCTACTAGAAGCACTCTCTGGATGGTGGGAGTGGGGGGAGGGGGATATCATTTCATACTGGTAATGTGAAGTGTGTTGAAACATTGGCATAAACTTTTCGATTTGATAAAGTGCCCTACGTTATTTGGTGGACAGATTTTATGTATGCAATAGGATAATGAACCATCGTGGCTGTCCTCATTGGATTCTAGCTGTCGTCAGTTACCTGACTCACATAGTCATGGTAAGCAAGGATAGTTCTTGTTGTTGTTAGTTACATGACTCACATAGTCAGGGGTGCCAACGATAAATCTAATTTTTGTCAGTTACCTGACCCACACAGTCAGGGTTGCCAATGATAAATCTAATTATTGTCAGCTACCTGACTCACACAGTCAGGGTTGTCAATGATAGTTCTAGTTGTTGTCAGCAACCTGACTCACATAGTCAGGGTTGCCAATGATAGTTCTCATTGTTGCAGTTACCTGCGACATATGGTCAGGGTTGTCAAGGATAGTTACTAGTATAGTTGTCATCTACCTGACTCACAAGGTCACTGTTAAGGTTACAGTTACTGTCAGTTACCTGAGCCACATAGTCAGGGTTGCAATGATAGGTCTAGGGTTGTCAATGATAGTTCTAGTTGTTATCAGTAACCTGACTCACATAGTCAGGGTTGCAATGATAGGTCTAGGGTTGTCAATGATAGATCTAATTGTTGTCAGTTACCTGACCCACACAGTCAGGGTTGCCAATGATAAATCTAATTATTGTCAGTTACCTGACTCACATAGTCAAGGTTGTGAATGATAGTTCTAATAAATTATTGTTGTCAGTTACCTGACTCACACAGTCATTGCTGTCAGTGATAGTTCCAATTATTGTCAGTTACATGACTCACACAGTTAGAGTTGTCAATGATAGTCCTAATTGTTGTCAGTTATCTGCGACACAAGGTTAGGGTTGTCAATGATAGTTACAGCTGCTATCAGTTACCTGAGCCACATAGTCCGGGTTGATCTCAGGTCCGTCTAACAGGACCACCGTCTGTGTGGGACTGGTAGGGTGGTAGACGTCTTCTGGAGGCAGGCTCTCCTTGTACCCCCCGCCTGCTCCTTCAGCCTGGGGCAAAAATTCCAGGGCATTGTCCCCTACCTCTACCTGAGCCTGGATCTGCTTAGGAGTGGGAGGCAGAGGTTCTTCACCCGAGCCTTCCAGTTCTGGTGGTGACGTCATTGTCGGAAGCACCAGCCCATTGGCTGGGTGTGCTGCCAGGTCGACTTTGACCTCCTCAACGTCCTGAGAAACAACCGAAACAGGACGGGAGGAGGACTTCGCTTTAACTTTCTTCTTCTTCTTCTTGACCTTTTTCTTCGGTCTTGGAACCTGTGCCTCCTGCATCTCCCCAGCAGCCACGGATTGTTCAAGCTCTGGATTATCAGGAGCCTGCTCATCCGGAAGGCCATTTTGAATTGGCGCTGTCATGGGGTGGTTCTTTTCTGGGTTTTCTGAATCCTGAACGAGTGCCTTGGCCGGGGATGCCGTGGCGGATGCCTGCTCTTGGATTCCCAGCGCCATCGTCATGTTGAGAAAACACAATGGGTTCAGTCTGACGATCTCTCTATTATCGCTCTATCCATTGCTGTTCACGGGTGTATAAACATATCCGTATGCCATGCAATCTCGTTGTTGATTACGAAAGAGAGACATATCCACCACACAGTTGTTTGGTCCTAGCCACACAAAAACAATACATCCATCTTGACAGCGACGATCTATTTTAGGTCACATGCCTCCTGGTATGGCCTACACCTAGAATGAAAAGAAAAAAAAACAGTTTACGATATTACCCAGGAATAGTAAACAACATGATGTATAATAATAGTACAAAATGAAGGTTTATAATCTGCAAAGCACATTCCAGGCCCGGTATCACACCGCCAATGGCATACAGACGTGTTTGTTTACATTCCATTCTGGCGGCATGCTTGCTGTGTGTGACACAGGTACGCTAGACTGACACAAAAGACAGTAGCGGGTCATCATTACGTATACGTCTGGCAGCAGCTAGCATTATCAAACGTTACACATTACCACTGCTGCTACTGCAGCAACAACACATACACACCTGTCTGCTGTCCTAGTATAGTTAGTTGTTTACTGCCCATGTGTTCTTTTATAGCCAGTATTTTATCTGTCGACCTAATCATTATCATTATCCATTCCTTGCTCTTTGGTCGAGGCTAGCTACAGCTAGAGATCGATATTCTGACCTTATATAGATCTGATAGTGAATCAGGACTCCCTCGAGTCAATATATCGGGTACACCGACCGCTACAATAACATCCACAGCATTATTGTTCCACGGTGGTCATGATAGCCATCACGGCTAACTAGGAACAGATATACCTTGTATCTCATGTACCTTTGTCCTCATTCTCCGGCGTGGATTCTCGATATAAATGACGATTTTCCAGTTTCACTTGTGTGGTTTTATCTAGAGCTACAGTACTGATACATACCTGGTGTGATCAGTCTCCAACGGTATTCCAATGTCCGTGCTAGACACACGTATTTATGGTCATGTAACTATTTCAGAAGTCCACATGCCTATGACACCTGTGTGTATATGTATGGCATCGGAGGACAGGATGACAGTACTGGGTGCGGCGATACCCTCTTGCTGTCCCGCATCGCTGCCGCCTGGCAGAGAGCCACCCACCGTATCGACCGCTCCGCTACCCCGACACACACCAGTGACCACGGAAATTTAAAAACGGTTTTCACTTTTTAACCTCTTGTGACGTCACAACATCAGACGAAAAGATGGAGCGTGTAGCCTAAGGCGTTTACCGACTAAGACTGACACACCGTTAGTCGGTTAGTCGGTAGAACATCACGACGTTGATTCAATGAAAGATGATTAACCCAAAATCTTAAAGTATGTGTGGCTTAAGAAACGTGACAAAGTTGCGCTAAGCGTTTTAGGTCCTATCACTTTCACTAGGTTCCTTGATGTGGCTGTCAAACCACACATGTCAACACTACGTCCCGGGTTTTGAGAGGGATCGCCGTGTGATAAGACAGCTTAGGCTAGCCTTATCTGCCAGCAATCTGACCTGAGAGCAGGCCAGCCTTGCTGATTGCCGGGCAGGTTGGCTGACTGGACTTTGATTTGTTAGGTGTGTCATCGTAACACAACAGGTAGAACTCTCTAGGAAATATAAGGGACTGCCTACCCCCACCCCCCCTCCCATATCCCATCCCTTCCTGCATGGCTCGCACTCACAGAAAACAGTTGCCCTAGAGAAAACACTGTCCAAAAACTTCTTTATGCAGGTCAGAAGAAAGTCTCCGAGGAAATAATAAACATGATTTCTTCCGAGCGAAAACACCTCGTATGTGTATTTTGCATTTACGTTTTGCTGCATTTATGTTATCCGATCTAGCAGTGATGAAACTAGCTAATCAATTAAGGAATAGCTTTTGTCGCCACAAAATTAAGCGTACTTAAGACTCGGATTATTTAAAGTGTTTACTCACTCCAGACTAAGATAAAGGTGGTGGTATACTGTATCATGAATATTCATTATCAGGTTCGTGTCTTGAAGGCTCGATAATATGATAAATATCTACTATCAGGTCCGCGTCTTCTTCTCAGAAGATAAAAATATGATGTTAAACATATTAAACAAACACCGAGAAGTCGCCAGACCTTTATGCCCATGTTGCATGCCCATATAGTACTTCGCTTACCCCAAAATCAAAAGTATATTTTCCAATACATAGCTACTCCCTTTTTTTTTCCAAAACGTCCCCGTGGTGTGCCTGTTAGCAAGAACGCAAACACAGTTTTTTTTTTTTTTTTTCATTTCAGCGAAACCCAAAATCCGAATTTTACTATTTTGAATACGATATGAGTGACCATGAGTGCTTCCGGGTGTGACAAAGATCATACATTAAGGTAATATTTTCCTCGTTCGATGGGTGTCTTTTTATAAGATGCCTTTTGGTACGACAAAGTGGCTGGAAATGGGAAATTTGGAAAAGAAGGATATCCGGATTTAATTTGGTTAAAATATGTATCCATCTTCTGCCATAAAACTTTAAGCAATACTTAAGCAGATTAAAGAAAACAGGACTGTATAGGGCAGGGAAGAACGGCAGAAAGAAGGAAACGACAGATAATAAAGAACCATGGAAATATATATATATATATATATATTTCCATGGTTCTTTATTATCTGTCG
>JAAUYG010129795.1_pt1 | contig 12610 bp, 8 predicted proteins | sample 7278091 | NCBI WGS metagenome assembly JAAUYG01 (sample SAMN14350201, study PRJNA611818) | marine sediment metagenome | isolation source: surface marine sediment (0.6m) | place: French Polynesia: Moorea | collected 2018-08
AGAAGTAATTGGAATTGGATTTGGAATTGCTCAAAAGTAATTGGAATTGGACTTGGAATTGCTCAAAAATTAACTGTGTGGAATTGGAATTGTAATTGGAATTGGTCAAATGGAATTGACCCCATCCCTGGTATTTAATTGCCAATTATTATAATGAGGACACCTGGGCTTATATGACAAAGACTTTAAACACCACCTGTAACAGAAAAGTTGTCTTTTTACTCACTGAGTCTTGAAAGAAAACAAAAAAATGTTCCCGAATTTGTTTTTCTTTCAAGACTCAGTGAGTAGAAAGACAATTTTTCTATTATGAATCCTGAGTCCATAACCTATTTTCTTGTAACACCTGTAACATTTTTGTTTCTCTTTCTTAAGCATTTTAAACTTGCAGTTGTACATGTACGGGCAACTTGATAAATTTTGTTAGCAAAATAATCTACTTTTGTGGATGTAAACATTTTTTTCTACCTCAATAATGATCCATACTCTGGATCCTGCAGGCATATGAAAATTTACCTGTGTAGATTTGACATTAAGTATATATCTGCACCATCTTATCTCTTAATAGAAGAGTGACTCGGTCTTAACACAAGCATGCCGTTCGTTTTGCAAAACAGCCACTACCCCTACACAATGAAGCAAAAATCCCACTAAAATCTTTCACCCAAAAAACTGTAATTTTTTCACAGTGATCAGACTAAGTTACTGAACTTAACCTTAAAACACCAGATTGAAATCTAATGTAAGAAAAAACAATTCAAAATAGTGCCGAAGTAGAATACATTGCCCTGGCAGTGCTTGTTTATGGTAATTCCGATAGACTGGCACATTCATATCTCAGCACTAGCCCGCATGCTTCTATTAGGGATAATATGGTAGTACCAGTATATTGAGTATCAACCCTGGGAAAGTCATTTTTCAAATGAGTATAAGAAAAATTTCAGTTGGAATACATCTATCAGGCACAGTTATTCAAGCGTTCAGCCGATTTTTTGAGTGGCAATGATTTTATGCACTAATTAGCTTCATAATAGGGTTAAACACAATGTTAAAAAATACCCAGCCCTGAGCATGAATATATCAGTAGAGTAGTTATGGTATATATCCGCTTGTGTGTGGGAGGTGACTTGATGATTGAAGTGAAGATGTTGAAATGTGGTGCTTCTTGTTAGCAATATCATCTTAATTATAGGTCAAGTGCAGATGTAGTGCATCACTCACTCACCTGAGTACGTAGTTTTCCTAAGGAGGTCTGTTTGAAGGTCCGGGTGGCTTGCTTGTAGGTAAAAAAAGTCACTTCAGTATCTGTTGGTCAGGGATGGCAATGGGGGAATTTTTCACAGGGTACATGTAATAATCTGGGAAGGCATACAGGAACAGAGGTAATAGAAGGTGTACCGGCATTACCAGTATAAATGTAGCAGCCAAGTGGTAGGCGTACACATGGGTTAAAATCAAATCGACTGAATCGCATGAACTGGCCGTTTTGGCCAATCGATCTAAGCGGACTGACCGAATTCTTATCTTGCGAGTCACTATCTGCACTCCTCACTAAAGAGTGATTAGTGATTTCATGCCCCTGTTAACATGGTTAACTTCCAATTCGTGAGACCATTTCTGTTACAGAGTGATCTGCGACTCATCATCATGGCTGTTAAACGTTGATTCAGATAGGGGTCTTAAATAATATGATCGGCAATTTGCAGTTCTCTGTTAAAAAATAAAACTCAAATTGGGCCATATTTTATAGACCCATGTGTACCCCTAACAGTGGTTTGCAAATCTTGAAATTTGACCAATCAAGTTTAATAAATGTGGTACAGTGAAACCTGTCTTGAGAGACCACGCCACAAGAGACCACCTGTCTTGACAGACAGCATTTTTGTGGCCAGTGGGGTGGTCTTTCAAGAGAGGTTCTACTGTATACCTGATAGCGTGAGTGATTTATACTAGGTAGTACTGCATTATTAAATTATCTGTGAGAATCAGAATAGATATATTAGCTAGGGGCATTAATAACATCCTTTGTCCAGACTCCTCTTTCTGAATTTTTTTTTCTTTTCTTGAATGGCCCTTTGTTGAATGATGAAGTGTATAGGGTCGTCTGCGGATATAGAGGGTATTGCACTGCCTGTGCCATGTGTACAGTCAGCACGAAGACAGGGCGATCGATAATTTATTATGAATGGCTACAAATATCCCTCCAGGTTATGGTTATCAGTATGGCCTTATGACAGCCCTATGGCAGCAAACACACAATCTCAGAGAGTTGTAACATGGTGCTGGACATCAATACCCCAGTCCTGGAAACAGCTGTACATGTGTCAATTTTAGCAGCTGTAAGAATTGATAACTGCACGTACGTTATGGTGATGTTGGTAAAAAAATTGGTGCACTCGAATATATATTGGAAAAAAAAGGTGTCCATTGTGAGTCCTAGAATAAGTCAACAGAATATGGCATTAAGGAAACATTTATCCTCCAAATATATGGAGTGTCATATTATTATTATTTTTTTTTTTTTGTATTTTTAGTTTGAGTGTACATGTATTAGCAAAAGACCACAGGGTACCGGTAATTATAAAAACTGTAGTGCAATGGAGATTTCAATCTACGATACTGGAAAAAGACTATCAACATTGTAAGTACTTGCATAGATGTTCTTTTCAGTCTTAGTCATGTTAAATAACATGAAGGTATACTGTAGCTGAGAGACTGGATATTTGTAGCTCTTCCCGTCATGGTCGCCACCCCTGAAGAAGGCCAGTGATGGCTGAAAGCTCCTGAAGAGCTACCTGAATATCGAGTCTCAGCTGCGGTAAAATTTCATGTTATCAACATTGTATTTTAATTAATAATGGCTGTCTCTGGACTTTGCATGGACTCAGAATGTGGAAAGAGAAATATTACAGTGGTCCCTGCATTTTAAGACTGGCCCTTCAGTCATAAAAGTTTGGTCATAAACTGGAGGGGTCTTAAAATGGAGGGATATTTATGTTGAAAAAATAAGAACGGTGTCACTGATACATATGATAGCTGATCTTAAAATGGAAGGAATTGTTAAATGGAGGGGTCGTAAATTGGAGGGACCGCTGTACTCTCACAGAGCAATTGTGTGATAGGATTAATTATCACAAATTTTTGGTGAAATCAATCCTCACCAGTGGAATTGGTGACACAATGGCCACAGGTTGTCATCTACTTCCTGATGAAGGTGACAAAAAAAAAAGATTCTGCCGAAAATTTCTGAGAAATCCTGTCAGAGCACTGATCGAGTCTCTCAGTAGTATTTTTCTATTCGCATCAACAGCGTAAATTTCTACAGGATAACTGACTGCAAGGTTAATTCTTTCATTTTGAAGCCAGTGAGCTTTATCTCTTGGATACCAGCTGCACAATTGAAACCAAGCCCTTTTCTGGTGTCTTCTTCCTGGCTTTATTTGTGCGACCCACCCACCCCACATATATAACCATGATTGGTAGTAATTGCCTTCATTACAGACAATGAGGCTTAACATGAAAGGCTTACCTGGGGAAGTTTAAGCTTTCTGTGACAGTGATAGGCGGTATGGGGGAGGGGGAGGGGGGGGGCAGTGTAAGTTGAACATTTGGATTCATCGGGCCTTACTTATACAGCATCCGGTCTTGTCTGAGTTTCCATTTATAGACCTATAGCCCTGATCAGCGCTGATTGGTGCTTTACCTGAATCATGTGAGTTTTGAGGAAAATTATACTTTTGATGGTGTGATTCCCTACTCTGATCCACCACTTAAAGCATAATCAGATTACAGACTGAGGATATTGTCCTAACCTTCATAAAATAAATAAATGAAGGATTAAAACAAATCTCAAGATTTTTTCTGTTGATACAATATCTCTTCCATATAGCGATGGTTTGTAAAAATGAAAAAAATTCAGGAAATCTATGCATATGTTGAACACATGTTATGGGTTGTTACGTTAATGTCTTTGACATAGAACATCAATGTAATGTTTTCATGTACCAATATCGGTATTTTCAGCATACGCTACTGGGCAGATGAGTTTGGCAGGACCATGTATGGAATCTCAGCCAAAGCCACCGGATTGGTTGACATCAAATCGGTGAGTTCAACAATCAAATGGATTCGAAAAACAGCTATGATTGTTCCTACTAGTCCTATTAATGCCTTAATTTTCTATCAAATCATCTTTTATTCACTGGATACCGTCTTTGTATTGCAATTGAAGTACAATGGAAATACTATAGTGTTTCACTGCTGTGAGAGACCACCTGTCTTGAAGGACCACCTCATTCCTGGCAGGTCAGATCCCACATTTCAGTGCGATTGGAACTGTCACCAAAGGGGAATGTCAATTGAGGAACCAGATTTTTATGGCCAATATGGTGGGCCTTCAATATAGGTTCTACTGTATTATGCATTATTCATCACGAAAATGGACCGCCCCCATACCCAAGGGGTTAGAGCGTCCACTTGGGGGGGGGGGGGGGCTGGAGTTGGATCCCTGACCACGTCACACCAAAGACATAAAAACTGGGAGGATCACGCTTCTCAGCTTAGTGCTTGGCATTCCCAGTAATGAATTAGGCATTACCCAACTGACTGGCAGGTTTGCTGAGTCGGTGTAACAGGTATAATGATCTGAGTGATTCCTTAATCTGCTTACCTGTGGCAGAATTAAGTCAGTGCCATTGCACCCCCGAAAACGGTTGGGTGCAGATCGTTCGGCCCAAACAAGACAGGTCCAAATTATTACTCACCACACCTACACCCGCATTATATGACCATACACCTGCATACACCACAGAATCTACCTTGCAGTCGGTGGTATTATCTTGAGAGGTTGAAAGCAGACTTTATAACCTGATTCACCCACCGTCCATCTAGATAGCAGGTTGGCACAGCATGTATATCATCTGTCAAATTCCATGACTTACTACAATGTTTGCGGTATTAAAGACCTCTGAGGAAGACCTGCAATGTAGGGAAAAAGCGACACATTTTCAGATTTTCAAATTTAGCTCCATAACATGTTTTATGGATTACATTTGTTGTATTTTCATATTTGAACTTATGATTGCACTATGGAATAAGCAAAATAATTGCAATATATGAGTGCTAAATACTTTCACAAGTTTTAGATTTTGTAAGTGAAAAAAAAAATCTAGGCGTTGGAAGTTCAATTTTGTAAGTCCAATCATCTTGAAGTCCATATTGTTGGGTCCTTCTTTCGTGGTGGCATGAGCTGGTGGATTATTCTAAGAATTCTATCTCCTGGGCTCCAGACGGAGTTGGGGCCATTTAAGTGTGATGATTGTGCTGCGCCTGAGATGGTGACATTCAACCCCGCTCCTGACCACCCCGAATAGCGATTCCCGTGACCAAAAAACCTCAGGCCATATATATACCTAGTCAATCCACTGAGGGATTGTGTGTGCCTAACTCAGGGCAGGGGAATCATGGCCCGATATGACTGCAGGTCCAGTTTCTTAAAAAGTCCTTAAGTTCCAACTTAAAACTAAACATGTGTAATGTACTGATAGACAAAATACCATTCTAACATACAACCAGCATTCTAAACTACAGATACAGTGGTCCCTGCATTTTAAGACCACCCATTCAGCCAGAAAAATGTGGTCTTAACATGTAAACTGAAGGTGGTCTTAAAATAGAGGGAAATTTATACTGAACATATAAGAGTACTGCCATGAATTAGTGGTCTTAAACTACAGGGAATCTTAAAATAGAGTGGTCTTAAATTGAAGGGACCACTGTATATACCAAGTTACAATGCATCACCATTATATGTACAGTGGTCCCAGGCCTCATAGTAGCCATTCTCAACAGAGGCCACCCTGTCTAATAAGGCCATGAATCTTTGCAGCTACTGCTACCAATGTATTTACTTCTGATGTGGCCACAAATTCTTGGCAATTAGGGTGTCCTTATTAGAGAGAGACTACTGTATTGGTAAATTGTAAGATATGCTGCATAACTGAAAATGTCATTGTATTAAAACGCCCAACATCTATCGACAAAATATTTTGACTATATTACAATATAAGTGGTATAAACATTTTTGCTGGAGCTAAAGAAAAATCTGCACCCAAAAAGAAATGCATGCATGGTAATGCCACATGCATGTATATCATGTATAATTATTACAAGTACATAGACTATATGTGAAATTGAATCCAAGGCATGTCGCACATTCATATCAGCCTTATGTAAAAAATAACACCCAGGAATCTCATATAAAGAAGCAGAGTGATATACTGTACATGTAATAATCATTTACAGTGGTCCCCCTCTAATAAGGCCTCCCTATTTGCCAAGAAATTGTGGCCACATTAGAGAAGTGGGCTTTGGTGAGAGGGAGAAGTAAATATATATTGATAGTAGCAGTGGCAAAAGATTGTGGCTACATTAGAGAGGGTGGCCTCTGTTGAGAGTGGCCACTATGACAGGGATCACTCTACCAGAATTGGACAATTTCATGAATCCATGCAGTAAACATACTGACGTGAACCCGCCTGGGGGTGGGGGGATGGGGGGGTTACTATTTATCTCTGTTTGGGCAGTCTCCCTTAGAAAAATTGGATTTGTAACAGAATCTATAGAAGCCACTTCTTCTGAAATACAGCTGGCCAAACCTGATATCCTTCATAATTTGTACAATCCTTATACCAGTGGCTCTGCTATCATGGGGAAGGTCCATGGGAGCTTTTCTAAAGCTGTTGAGCTGGAGAAGCTGCAGAGAAGCTTGACCACAATTTTAGATATAAGCCGGCTATGCATGCCATACTAAAGACTTGACTGTGTGTACTGGTATGGACTGTCAGACCCCACTGCACCCACGCACACAATTTAGACATTGATTCTTGAATTACTGTCAGAGCAATGTGTCCTAATTGTGGGGCGTTATGGAAAGGATAGTGAAGCTAAACTCCTACGCACAGATGGGATTTAAGTGTTGGAATACTGAAAAAAAGAGTTATAAAGCAAAGAGAAAATAACTGCAAAGGATGCAATGACCAGATCCTGGGGCACGAATACTTAAGGAATTCATGAGGGCTACTAGATAAGTTTCCTGAAAAAAAAATGTAGTGGAAATAATAATGACTTTGGCTGCCACTGTCTTTTTCATGATTAAGATCCATGGTGAACATGAGATTTTCCAAGAAACTGGTACCTTATCTTTGATCTGAAACTGATGAGATTTTGTCCCAAATGCTCAAAATTACAAAAACAGTTATTCTAATGGGTACGGTTTTTAATGTACACTGAAACACACTCACTGTACATTTTGCATTCTACACTAAGTGTTGAAAACTGGATACATGTATTAGTTTGGGATGAATATATCCAGTTTTCAACACTCAATGAGTAGAATGACAAGTTTTCTCTTGGACTAATACTATATATATATTAAAATAATAATTTGTATTTTATTCAAGGCAGCAACAATTGCTGTCCTAATTAAGGTTTTAGGCAACTTTTACACCTAATTCATTTTTGATCCGTTTTCGTTTCACTTCAAATTATTTTTTCTTTCAGTTAAAAGGGATTCACTGTGGTTCACATTTATACTTCACATGTTTGACTTAAAATGCTCTGACCCAGTTTAAATCCATATCATATGCATACACATGTGTTTGTTTCTTCCTTTCTCTTCATTCTGCCACTCTAGATATTTCATGTTTTCCAAGAGGCAGATGCATTGATGCATATTCACTAGCTGCTAAAACAGTTTCACTGCATTTTGCGTCTACACTTAATTGCTTCACTTCAAATTAAATGTGGATTGAAGCCACCAAATTCAACTGGATTTGACTTTCTTTCCTGAAATGGACTCGGATCCAGATTAGTGCAGATATTCCAACCGGTCTTAAAAAAGAAAACAAAAAAAAACATTGGATTAAAAATGTGGTGTGAAAGGGGCCCTTATTGTCACATGTAGAACTGTGTTGGTAATCTAGTCCATGCAGGTGAAGGAATTGTTCTATATAAGATGCAATGACGTGTACAGCTTGACAGGTTATGCATGGCTGTTCTGATAGATCATTGAGAAGTGAAAGATTGTAAGCTAGCTGACATTGACTCTAAGCGGCTAACCTCCTGTGTCCATTTCCTGTCGATTTTGTGCCACGTCCAATGAACTGCCTGCTCTGCATGATGACAAGAAAAAAGAGAGAGAAAAAAAAAAAAAAACGTCTGGAGGAAAAAAGATTTTGGCATATATAAGAAGCAAAACAGAGCTGACAAAATGCCCTGTTGCTCATAATTACTCTGTCCTTGCATGTCATTTTCTCTTTGGGGAAGCACGTGACAAAAAAAAAAAGATGAACAGATATTTTTTTCTTTGGATGAAGTTCGAGGAGCGGGGAGGGGTGGGTGGGGGTATTTTGTAACGACTGGAGGATGGTTAGAAGAAACGTCTGCCTTCTTATCAATCTGCCACAGACAGGTCGCTCCGGTATAAGAACAGGAAGAGCGCCCGCCATCACGCGTTGGCAACAGCTTATACTGCTCGTAGCGTCTTGGCGACAAATTAACCGATGGACGGGAAAGGGCGAAGGGGGAAAGAGATGAGAAGAAGGAGGACGGGTGGGGTTGGATGCGAGGATACCGGAAGTGTTCTGAAGACAGAAGCGATGAGAAAGTCCATTATTGTTGCATGATAAAGGCCTGGGCCTCTTTATACATATGCCATAGCCGTGTCATTTCCTTGGTCCCCTGTTGGCCAGTATATCTCCAATTAGAGAGCTCTGTGGGGACCGGAGTGGGAAGCAGAAGGGATGTCAGTGAAGGAGGCACCGGGCACGTTTCTGTGATATGTCTGGGAATGGGGACAGTGGGAAGAGTTGGCGCTGGGTGGACAAATGACAAATCCAAGAGGCTTATAGGTCCAAAACGTCTGTCTGGTTAAATTCTACTGAATTGATAACCATGCAGACGCAGTGTTAATACATTTGTCACTATATTAACTGGGTGTAAAAATTATCAGGTACCCTGAAAGATATGATTATTACAATGTACATGCATGTATATTACTTACTGTATCGTTTATTTATCTATCATGATGTGGAATTGTTCATGTTGTTGGTGGAAATATTTCGCACTCACTGAAAATTTGAGCATCTTGCTAACAGGCAGCACTATATAACAATTAGTACCCGGTATTTATAGTTTGGTTCTTCTAGGATGTTATGCCAGCTTTTATGCCAGAGTTTAACATTGATTAACTAAATTTGCCAACAATGAAATGCATAGGTAGGGTTTTTTTTTCTGCATACCTACCAATTAATGCAGCATTTGGCAATATATAAGTAAATGCCATTATGTTAGTACATTGCCAACATATTCAATCCTTATTAGTGGTAATACCTGGATGTGTTACATTTTTTTTTTTCATAAATGATTGACATAAGATTAAGCGTTTAATGTACTAGTGATAAAATAAACAATTAGTAAAGTGATTACGCATAACTTTCCCCTAAATACATGTTAATTTCCAAGAGGACTTGACTAACTTCCAGTGAAGAGATTTTCGTTGTGATGGTCAAAGGGTGGTAGGTTTTTATAACCGAGCCATGCAGTCCCTTTTAAGTATTTATAAGGTTAAGTTGGATTAGGCTTTCAGCCTTGAAGACATTAGTAAGCTTAGGTGGCACTTAGCGAAGCTATTGCTCATATTGCCCATGTTGCTAGGCTCCATAGAGACGTGGATACGTCGTGGTCATCTATCCACACGTTCCTGACTGTCCGATATTGCCCTCTGGCATGCTTACGGGCAATAAGATCACCCGTGGGGATTAGAGCTTAGAGCGTCTGCATGGCATTCTGGTGTATACACTGGAGGGGACCGCACTTTGTTTTCGTTTTTATCACGATGCCGGGCATCGTCACATAAAGTGATCGAAAACTGCTATGGTTGCCATGGTGTCGACTGCTTCCAACTTGAGACACAATGTTGGCCCACCCACAAGTTTGTGGTGTATAAAATTATTGATGTTTATTATAAGATGTTTTCTCTTTCAAAATACATGTGCTGATGTTAATCAAACAGAAGTTTGACTGAGAACATCTTGCATCCATGCAGTATACATGTAGTTATGCTGTTGGCAATCTATAAGTGTCAAGGTACTAGTACACATATTATATTAGCCAATTAGTCTTGCTTTAAGGCCAGTTTGTCTTGTATATTAACCACATAAAAGACAGAATTCCTTACTTTAATATTGCAACCTTAGCATTGCACTTGATTATCCTATAATCAAGATGATGAGGCACGGTGTCTGAGACAAATACAATTGATTTAGGTGTACAAAGGAGTGCAGGTTCTGTTTTCATGCGCTAACGTCATTGCATTTTTATGACCCATTCCCCTCTATAAGACACAATGCCATCACCTGCGGACAGAAAATGACAGGGGAATATGGCGGCGCGCCTTGGCGAGAAGATGCCCTGGGGGACATATGGGCTTTATATGCACTTTGCGCATCATGTCTTCAGGGCTTGGCCTCCTTGACAGGTTCAAGCGTCGAGAATTAAGAAAGAGACTGGAAGCTGGAAAAAGTAACCAAGGCAAATCTTCTGTCCATTGATCAATCTGTATGCAGAAAGACATGTTCAGCAGTTTTTCCTCATTACCTTGTTTATATAACAGACACAGAAAGTATACATTTACATGTATATAACTGTACAGTGGTTCCTCTAAAGGACACTCTCTAGAAAGACCACCCCTCTATAAAGGACACAAATTTTTGCAGCAAGTACTCTGTGAAGGCATGTGCTGCTCCAAAGGACACCTCTCTGATAAGGACAGAATTTTTTGTCAGAAAGGGTGTCCTTATTAGGACTATACTGTATACATGTGTGCATGGGATACATGTATGTGCCCCCTTCCCCCTCCCCCCCCCCAAAAAAAAAAATATATCATTGACTTGAAAAGTCTGCATCGTATACAGTGACAATTGTTCCACATGTGTAGTCATTTATCTACTTCAACCAGGTTAAGGTCAGAATACCTTTTTGGCTTCAGAAATATGACTTTAGTATGCACAAAAAGGGTTTATTAAGATCACACTTATACATTTTTATATGCATATACATATCTATATGCTTGCATGCACACTTGCCTATGTATCTACAGTGACTCCTGCATTTTAAGACCAGGACCTATGCAGCCAGAATAAGATGGTCTTAAATTAAAGATGGTCTTAAAATGAAGGGATATTCATATTAAAAATATATATAAGAGCTATATCCCTGACGGTGAGGTCTTAAAATGGAAGGAATTGTTAAATGGAGGGGTTTTAAATCACAAGGATCACTATCTTCTTTTATCGCTTGTTTTTATAAGATTCTGACCCCGGCGTTCCCAGTATCAGCTGACATCACTGCGCGCTGTCCCTTTTTCTTGCAGAGAAAAAATTAGCAACAATGGCAACAGATGCAAAGGAAGCAATTTTCCTTTGCAAATCACCCGATGCATTAAATATGCCACTTTCCGAGGATAATCCTTTTATTTATGACCGCCGAAGATGGCGAGACTAAACCCGCGGCATTAATTGTCCAGTGACTGTGCTGGTTACAGGGCTTGATGGATGACACTGCCTTGGTTGTCATGGTTACCGAGGTGACGGGAGGCTTGTGTAATTGCAATTATCTGGTGAATCTATTTTATTTGGAAGTATGCATAAGTCATGGGAGGCAGCTGTTGGATAGATGGAAGCAGAACGAATCCCCTCTGAAGCTTTCCATGTAAACAATTGGTGGCTAATTATCTAGGGAAAAAAATCAACTGAGATTTGGATTTATGTTATGTAGCCTGTTGGGCTACATCATGTTATGTAGCCTGTTGGGCTACATCATGAGTATCATTAGCTAATGGGCTAAATTTTAATGTTGCAACCTCGATCAACACGAACACAATATTCCACTTTCAAACAGCTTCAATGCTGAAGTCTCAATTAAAAGAATAAATCACACATTTTATACAGGAGGTTGTTGAGTAAAAACTACCCGACTCTTTGTACATGTGTATGAAACACCTGAATCCTTTAATTGTCATGATGGTGGCTTGTTATTAGTTGGCCTGTTGAGCAGTGAAACCCTGACTTAGCCATTTTACAACTGCATGTACATGTACACAGAAGCACAACTTCAAAAGACATACAAGGGTACAAAGTTACAACATTTAGTTTACCGGTACTAGACCACCTTGAGTTATAAGACCACTAAATTTGGTCCGTAATTCAGGTTTTGTATACCATTGTACCTATTTATTTTAGGTAATTCCTCCATGTAAGACGTCACATAGAACTACTATATCGTATATGATTATTACTCACCTGTAGGAGGCACAATCCTTGCCTTTTACAGTACTGAAGGATAGCGAGCAGAGATGTGAAATATCCCCTACGAAATGGACTTATATATTCCTACTGTTTCCTATCAGAAAGTTTCTTGCAATTTCCTCTAATTTCTTGTAGGAAAAAAGTATGATTTTTGTATGCAAATGAGCAACTTCCTATGATTTCTTACTTTTTGTGAAGTGGGAAATTATATGTGAAGACACACTTGAATCCTTATAATTTCATAC
>JAAUYG010018047.1_pt1 | contig 12605 bp, 12 predicted proteins | sample 7278091 | NCBI WGS metagenome assembly JAAUYG01 (sample SAMN14350201, study PRJNA611818) | marine sediment metagenome | isolation source: surface marine sediment (0.6m) | place: French Polynesia: Moorea | collected 2018-08
TAAGTAAGTAAGTAAGTAAGTAAGTAAGTAAGTAAGTAAGTAAGTAAGTAAGAAGTAAGGAATAAATAAACAAATAGATAGGTCACTCAGTCACTCTGTTAGACAGCCAGTTAGTCAATAAAACAATCATCAATCATTCAATCAATCAAGCAAGCAAGCAAGCATATAAGAACCATTTATAACTGCCAATTTCGAATTTTACCTTACTGCTAATGTACAGACTTAATATTTAATATGAAATATTGGATGTGGATTTGGTGGTGGTATGGTTAACAACGTGTGTCATTTCTGAATATCTGGATGTGTTGAGCTCAGGTGTTCCAGGTTGAAATATATCGGAGATCTCCGATACCAGGGATCTCGGGTCTCGGTTTAAAAAACAAAAATCAAAATATTCCATATTAAATATCGACTCTGTACATCTGTATAAAGTCGTGTTTGGGGGGGGGGGGGTGTTGATGAATGGTACATGTGGAGCCCATCAAGGACTGGGGCGTTCCACAAAGAGACGGACTGGCGTGTTCTCTCTTTCTCTTGAACTTTTTTCTTGGTGAGAATTTTGATGATTTTATAGGCTAATTTCATCTTCTAAGTATAGGTACGTACTGTGTCATATTTCTTTCAAAATTTGCGTTTCTTCATCCCCTGGGTATAAAGGTTTGGGTCTTGTTCTCTGTGAAATTAATACCACCGCGTCTTCATTCAGAGTTCCACATGTAGTCTGTGCTAAGACGAACCTTCATGGATATATGTAGTGGTACTTTCTCAGTTCGTTATAAAGATTAATTAATAAAAACAATACGCCTTGGCGTGTTCACAGACTGTGTCGTCATGCGTCATGCGCCCACAGTAATTAGCCCAGAGATATCCTCAAGTTTTCCCGATGACTGATACGTTTGGCTCCTGCCTCGGTGAATTTTATGGTATATGTTTCTTTCAACCCATGTCGCTTATCCAAGTCTAGGAACTTGGTGCGAGAAAATTCTTAAATCCGAAATTGATCTTATGCATGGAAAAAAGTAACCAGGCTGTGGTAAAGGGAAAATATTTTCGGTTGTTGGGTTTCTAGGCCCAAGAAGATAGTTTCAGTATTATAATAATAATAATTTGTTACTTGATATGGCGCAACTTACAACCATACAGTTATCAAAGTCGCCGTACATATTATTACCCCAGAACACCTGTACACACCAACACCTTCTCAACTCCTCAACGGAGCATACAAGCCAAACACAGGCTACAAGCCACGGGTGATCAGTGTATCTTTCTCTGTGTATTGCCAGGTTCTCATTTACGGCTGAGTGAACCGGAGCACATTTCGGATACAAATCTTGCCCAGGGACTTTAGGTACTGAAGACTGCGCGAACGGAGGGACTCGAACCACGATATCGTGTTTGAGAGTCCAATGCCTTAACCGCTCGGCCACCAGTCCTCCCTATTTTTCAGTAACAATGATTGGCAAAGTGATTAGTGAACTTAAGATCGGTTCTAGACTTAGAAGATTTCTTGAAAACTTTCTCCATGATTCTTTATTTGTCTTCGCAAGGCGGCGACCAGTAACCCTTGTCGCTGTCGCTGTTTTGTGAACCACAGACAGAGGGACTAGAGCCAGATTTTCCAGTGCAAAAGCCGAAAGTGATCTCATAATACCCACAAACTTTCCGTACGAAGGTTTGCGACAAAGCGCACAGGCAAAAACGTAAAGCAAATCGATCGTTTTCAGAAGCGTCATAGACACGTTGGAATATTGGCAATTTCAATAGCTTTACGCCTGATCTCCTTAGTAGTCTAATACAGCTTGTCAGTTTTCTCAGAAACGTTTCATTCATTCTGAGACAACGTTTATTTCTGGCTTTCATTTCCCGTCTGCGTGTTTGGATATCTCAACCAGCTAATCTAGATACGTCTAGATGCAAAAATTTAAAGACGAAATCTAATCTTACGCAATAAGGGTGAAAAATTGAATGCAATACAAGACTCGATAGCTAACTTGATTTTAGAACCGATATTAACGTATTATAAAACCGACGTGCCTAGATTTTCAGGTATAATATAAGTATGTGAGGGGCTATTGATATATTTTAGGCATTTCTTTATGTTGTCGTTGAGTTATACAATCAGAAATGTATTAATAATACAAGGATAAAATAAAAGAGGCGAAAATGATCCATCACAATAAATCTGGACTGGCGTTTTTGAAAATATTGAAGTGTAAGCTTTGACTTATAAAGTCAGATTCTTAGCCAATCATACTAATCAGATTACTTACTTATTATATTATATATATAATAAGTCAAAACCTACTTGGTCTGGCAAAACGTATTTGCTCTGGTCCAAGCCATAACGAAGAAGAGGGCCCTGGCATTCTAGTTGTAATCCTCGTACTGATGTCACGTGATCCAGATGGGTGACGTCACACCGACGGTTGCCATCTTTTCCCCCGAAGTAACTTTGAGGGATTCCACCGGAAATGTGTGATAAATTTTTCTTACCTCACGATTCTCTAAGTAGTCCTCGTTATCCAATACCTCAGAAGTACCGATCGAAAATGACGAAATTAGGGCCATATGACAGATATAGGAATACACCCAACCTCATAATTAGAACTGAAAAGAGTTTTCAAAATCCCCCTCTAAATTACTGGTCCGTACGAACCAGGTTGTAATCCTAAGGCAAACACACAGTTATATAGAGAAAAAATACCTTGCTCCAACTGATAATTCAGCTGGGCTGGAGGTCTCGAAAATACGTAAGTTAGTCTAAGTGTTGACTTGAGTCAAATTCTTAACCAATCACATCGCTGAGATTGCTGACTTAAGTCAAAACTTGGACTGAAGTATTTGCGAGAAGTCCAACCCTGGATTCACCAAACAGTTCTTTCTTCTTCATTCTGGCCGTTTGTTGTGTTTTGTCAGTGAGCTGATGCTGCAGTGGAGGTCCGTCCGCCCCCCTCTATTATTTTCTGGTAGGTGTATTTCCCAGGGGTTGTCCGCCAGTGTAGTTGGACCGTGCGCCCAAGGACAGTGCAGTATGTTGCCTTGATATCCTCGGGCCGCTGATCTTTATTCCACCAGGGCCTCCGAGGGATGGGTAGTTTATGCGATCAAATAAGGGGGGCTATACGCTCTGACAGACCGGTTCCTTTCAGATAACGTAGGGTGTGGTTAGTACTGAGTGGGCTGCCGTGTAGGTAGTGCTTCGCCGCAGGAGTTAATACATGTATTAATTCGCATGTATATATACAAGGGGCATGCATGGAAACCTGGAACTTGAAAGACTTGTTAGCAATTACTGATAAATAGTTCGGGGGTTTCGTTCCTTCCCATACTTTTACCTGTTGGTGTATAGGTACAATGTATATGCTCTATAATTTGAAAATGTATTAATTTTACATCACTTTATTTCAAGACAACATTAATAAGACAAAAGGCTTAATATTGTCCCCGAATTCACATTTTAGCTATTATTGATCCTTTATTTTAGACGACCTCTCATACAGGGAAGTATTTTCTATGCCCCAATGTTTTTTTTAAATCACCATTGTACTACAATGATGAAAGCAATGTCGGGTTTAACGCTGCTCCTAAATGCTCAGAGATTGCTATAGATACATGTATGCCTAGACATGATACATGTTACACGTGCATGTTAAGATTTAGAGTTGTGTTGACTGCGAATTAAGATACGTGTCATTAATTGGACCCACCAAATGTGTTATAATAAGACCTTTACATCCAAGTTAAAATTTTAAAAATTAAGATACGTATCATTAATTGGACCCACCAAATGTGTTACAATAAGACCTTTACATCAAAGTTAAAGTTTTAAAAAATAAAAGGAAAACCCAGCCCCAAACACACAATAATCTTCTATCTCTCGCACACATTCATCCTTGTGTGTTGCATTTCAAAGGAAACACTTGATTCGTTCATTTTCCGGCGGTGAAGTGCCGACATATTGGGGGGTTTTTTACCTTCCTAGAACGTGCGCTACTTTCTCAGACGTTTTTGTAAGTCGTTTTGTAAGTCCTTTGCTTGAGTGAGTGATAACCAACATGCCCGGCTACTTCTACTACATCACTTACGGCACCCCTTCATTACCTCACCACTCTGCATCCTGAGTTCGAAATGCGTGTCTAAAGTTACTAAAACTTGGACGGTAAAATCTGTTAGTAAAGAAATGCAGAAGTACATTCCAGTGACATCTTGAATAAAGGCAGAAATCCATTCGAGTAATGTCTGTTCTTATAGAAATCTGTTGGTAAAGAAATTCACAAATACACCCTGGCAAAATCTGTAGAAAGGCAGAAACACATTCCAGTAAAATCTGTTAGTAAAAAAGGCACAAATACATTCCAGTAAATCTGTTAGTAAAAAAGGCACAAATACATTCCAGTAAAATCTGTTAGTAAAAAAGGCACAAATACATTCCAGTAAATCTGGTATTAAAGAAAGGGCAAAATACATTACGGTAAAAATGTTAGTAAAGTGCGGCAGAAATACATTCCTGTTATTAAAGAAAGGCATAAATGCATTCCAGTATAGTTTGTTAGTGAAAAATGGCAGAAATAATTCATTCCTGTGCTATGTTTTTGCTGACTTCAGTTAGTGTTTTTCAATTGCCATTGTATTATGTGCATGAATTAATGCGTTGAGCTGATTAACAATCACCTGACCGACTTCGAAGATACATAGGTAATATTATCTGTAGGTAAAGTTGAGGTTTTGGATGGATAATAATAATTTATTTTATATAGCGTCTGTCCACATAACATGTGCTCCAAATCGCTGTACATGGAGTAAAAAACATTTACGTAGAAAGCATAATAAGACTAGGGATAAGACTAGACAATAGATGTATATGATAACTGGGTGATAGTGAGTTTCAGTTCATGAGCGTACATGTAGATCATTGCTAGAAATTCATAACAAGAGAGGTATATAAAACAACAATGCGCATATGTAGCAAGGGCTGCAGTGTAACACCCGTAGTACTAGTAGTGGTTCCAGAGGAGAAGGCTATTGCCTATTAGGCTCTTGCGTGGGGATTTATACTAAAAATCGTTACATACACTTTAAGGCCCTATAGCATTTTTTACTCTAGTGTCTTGCCGCTGGGCATATCATAAATAAACCAACCACATAGGTACAACCGCCAGAAGATATAACTCTAACTGATGACTAGAGATCGTGAGGGTTGGTAAGGACGAGTTAGGAGCATGTGTAAGTGTTGGTACTAGTTCTCTTTTACAATGGCGGCCTAAAAGTGCTACACTACGACCGTGCATTATATAAATGTAACGTCTAAGAAAACTCATGAGAGGCATGCCTGGGGGATGTACTTGATGTCTGGAGGCGTATTTAATAGTACGTCAAGTCGAAAAAAAACCCTGTAATATTGCTTCTTGTTGTGGAGTACGTCTCTGCACCCCGTATTGCATCATTGGTAGATGTGGGTATTGGCTTCCGTTTTGCTACTTCCGGAAACATCTCGGCTAGTTAATTTGTTACCGGGGAGGGGCTGGTGGTAATTCTATTAGCCCCAGCTAGTGCCATGATAGTTTGAACAGCAGAACGGAAACCTTGCAGACGTGATTTCTGCTGGGTAGGGACTTGTCACGTCCCAGCCATAGAGGGGATTAGATTGTGGGGGCTCCTCCAGGCCCCTCCTGGACTCAGGAAACTCTGCCAGTGTGTGTCCCACTGTTGTTCCAGCTGCTGCTGATGCTAACAGACGGTCTCTCTCAATCTGACTGCATGCCATGCCTGGTGCTACCACGTGGAAACGCTTGGACACTGACCAGAGATAGCTGCCAGGCAGCGTTGTCAAGTCCTGCCTGGCAGTCTCCGAGTCTAGGTGGCAGCCAAGCCATTACCATCGACTGACCGGTCGAGGATAACTCAGATAAAAGATCCTGTTAGTGTCATGAGCCACGACTAGAGACTAGGGAAGGGAGAAGATGCCCCGAGGTGACCGCTGCTTACCCCACCCCAACCCGGCCGCTAACAACACTCTTACCCGTCCTTCCATATCCTCCCATTATATCCACGAGGCAAAAAAGCAGTCCAAGATTGGCCGATGCTGTTGCTATAGCCTCGAGTCATTTTGACTGCAAACACTAAGCCATTTAGTGCCTTGCTAGAAAATATTTTTCTGTGTCATCAAAAAAATACACACACAGAGAAATGGAGGGTTGATAAGAATCTAGGCGGTCTTCGTTTACCCCAGATCTAGTTTGCGTGAGTTCCATTTCTACAAAAATTCACAGCAAGCGTGAAAATCAAAGACATGGAAAAGAGCTATTCCCTCAAGGTTACGAACCCTGGCAGCAGTTTCCTTACCTTTTTAAAGGCGTGGCGTTGTATTTATTGCTGCTGCAGTCTCGTCTTTGCCCCCTTTCTGTAGGGGTTCCCCTCGCTTCGTGACAGGGGGAAGGATCCAGCTAGCTAGACTGCCCTGCCCCCTCCCATAGCCCACCCCCCACCAGTACTCTCCCCATTGCTTCCAATGGAGGGAGAGAGGGCCGGGCCGGGTCGTTGCCGCGGCGGTAAGAGGTGATTGGCAGCTTAGCGGGGGGAGGTAGCCTCTGTCGTGGAAGAATTCAAGCGACATATGTTCTGGTGGCGGTGACTTTTGAAGAGTCTGATGTCCTGTTGTTTGTACGCAGAGTCACCCATTGATGGTGTCGCAAGTGTTGTAAACGATTTTTGTGAGCACACGGATTGTCGCAGCAGCGGATAGCAGCAATGCCCAGAGGGAAAAGCTTACGGCGTCCCGTAGGGGGCAAGGCGGGATATAGCAGTGTCGGCTACAGCGGTCTGGATCCTATTGTGGAGGACCATGGCACGGAACTTCATGTTTACTCGAACCGGCACGCCACTGCGTCAGATGACGTACAGCATGTGCCACCCCCGCTCACGTACACCCCCCACACTAGGGTCCAGGTGGATGGATCGCCCGTCCGACACAAGTAAGTCAAACTGGGGTTAACAGTCAGATAGGACAGTACAAGCTTGCATCAGTGTCACCTCTGGCAGCTAAAAAGTCCATTATGGCATTTTTGTCACCTCAAACCTTGCAAAAGGACCAAAGTGACATTATGTAGCCACTTCAGCCACGTGGCAAGCGTTCTCCGTGCAGGGAGAACATTTGACCTTGGACTGCTCAAAACTATTTCGAGGTCATTCAGTGCACTTCATTTAAAAATGAAAAACATGATTTTCCATTCGCTTTTCTTCACATGAGTCATTTGTTATAATGACAATTTTGGGGTTTCATATAAATACCTTTTTTGTAAATACAATTGCGTTGCCAATGTAGAAGGTATAATTTCTACCTCAGTATCGGTCACCCAAGAGAGCATCCTTGGGTGACTGATACGTAAGTACCAATGCGTCCGTCCAGGAGCTATAGGCTAGAAAAGAATAACCAGATCCATGAAAAAAATAATTCAACCAAGCGAGAATCGATTGTACATATGTCTAGGATACAAGACGTGTCTAAATAAGATGCATAGCCGCGCTACTTTTAGGCTAGATTTATAAGTTCGATCTGTGAAAGGCATAAACGATCACCTTGCATGCTTTAACGCCGTTCCACTGGCCCTCGCTGCAATTTCTCCTGAAAAATATCGCCTGCACCTACCGAGAATATCCCAATCCCAGCTCAAAAAAATTTCGCAGACAATAAGTACCTTAGGAACAACTTTTAATGCCATACACCTCGGGCGGCCACTGGCGGCATTGACTATGTACAGCAGCTAGCCCACCTTGTATTTTTTGCCCCTGTCTCTGTCTGTCTGTTGATTTGCCAGGTTCTCCATGCCATGGACCCCAGGCAGGCCACCTCGCGGCAGATTGATGACATTTTTCAAACCCGGATCAATGCAGATGGCTCCAAATGGCGGCCATTTAGGTCATCAGATCCGCGTAGCCCGAGGATTGGGCGAGGGGCGGGGAGTGGAGGGTGGCAGTCGCTGCAACCTACTGCCTTTTCTGTTGTACTGATCCACGTCTATAATAAAGTATGGCGTGGCGAAAGTCGCTCTAGTAAAACACGCTCTTTTTATTCCCTTCTCGTGATAAGATTTCACCGAACAACCCCTTATACAGCCGACTAGGTTGACTTTTAGATGACAATGTCAGGGCGCGGGAACCAGTTGGGTCAATGAAGGTTGAGGTACATGTAGGCCATGGATACCTCCCTAAATCATTAGCGATGAGAAAGTCACACCATTGAACCGTACACGCATCACAATTTCTTGTTTGGTTTTCTTTTCTTTTACATTCCGGTAACCATTTAGCGAATGAGCTTATCATTTAGTTTCATATTTTTGTCAATATTCACAACTTAATATCTAAGTTAAGGTAAGGTGCTTATATTGACACTGCAACTCAATCACATGCGTTTACATTGTTAAAGAGATCGATCACATCCGAACACCTTGTAAACGGTGTAGCTGAAGTAGAGTTCCATCAATGGATGAAACCTGTTTCCCTTATCATAAACATGATAAAGGTAGATCATCCACGTTATATCAAAAGCTGTATTGCCACATCTTCGCTACCCAAGGCCAGCGAACTCTTCCGCGTCTACAGGCCTTGGCAACTCTGTTTGAAAATCGCACTGTTCCCAGCCCAAGTAATGAATATTCATGAAGCTGGTTTCAGCTGTTACGTATGCGGTGACCTCCGGTCCGTAAACTCACTGGTTCAAGTTGTGCGTGACGTCACAGGCCCGATAGTAGAAATCAGTGGCTCAGTGCCCCTTGAAAGGAGTCTGTAAGGGGCGTACATATATGGCCAGTGAAAGTTCACATACACATTGCGTATTAAATATTATGAGGAGTAATTTTGACACCCTGGCGTGTCCACCTGTTCAATATTCTTGAAATAACATGTTTATTGTGTCATGTATCTTCGCGTTTTTAACACGCACCCAGCCGGTGTTTGGTGTTGAGGTTCCCTTACCGACCGTTCCAGAGCCACGAGTTACACGTACTTTGCCTGCAGTGCAGCCCAGAATTGGTTACCCACCATGTTTTTATCCCACAGCCATTTCACCGCGTGCGGTTAAAGTGGGTAAAAAACACCAAGTCGAAAGCTACTCTGTACATGCACCATATCCCATAAGTCCACACTCGAGCTTGCCTATGTCAGAGTAGACCATCTAGCCAGAGAGTATGGCTACCCTTGCCATCACTGCCGCAGATAAGCCATTGCCACTTATGCTGTCTTCGGGTCAGTAATTGATCGTGATTAATAATGACAGCGCACAAGCATTGGGATTATGTATTGTTGATGACTAAGGTGATATTTGAAGAATTTGATCCAACATTCGACGATCGAGGAGATGTTGTTACACTGCTAATACGAGACGGGATTTTTTTTTCTTCTTTTTTTTCGAAAAGGAACCGCACTTCAGATGAAAGCAGCAACGGACTCAGAGAATACATAAGTGGTTGCTACTGTTCCACGCACTTAGCCATAATACCGATGGCATACTAAACAGCCCTGTACCGCGGAAAAAGGTTACACGAGATGGCATCGTGTTAAACACGTAACACTGGAAGGTTTAAAGATTAAGAAAACATACCAAAGCAACACCCAGCTACAATGTTGACATTCATAAGTTGAAAGAGCATGACGGAAAAACTCTTTTCCCCCCAGAGAATGCTCGGGTAAAGGTACTTGCCCCACTGTATGCATTATCAGCGGCAGAAACCTCCCCCAACCTTCTATGTCTGCAGTCATTAGCATATTCCATTCCAGAACAGCCACTGTTTTAATTAAACCGCTTGGCGCCATTTTCGCGTGTCGTCTGCTTTCTCACACTTCCGGCGCCAGTGGGGAGCTATCTGCCTGCCCTCTGCCGGCGACCGGTGACACTACGGTGCTGCTGGCTGCTTCAATGGCAGATAACAGCCAATGATGCCACAACTTCACCTACCCAGCTCTTCAACACCCACCCCCCTCTGCCCCCCTCCCTCCGTCACCCCCTCCCCCACTCCTTACCCCCCTGTACCGCACTGTCATCCCCATTCCAGAATGATTTCCCTGTTTGCCCGCAAATTAAAGAGGAACACCGATAATAGTAGTTAAGGGTCCTTGCCGAAGTACCCGCCGGAGATTAAAGCCAGTGACGGCGCTATACACGGTGCATGTTAATGTGGATTTAGCCCCTAATTCCGTTGCCGTCTGCCATTTGTCAGCCAGCATCCCACGAGCGACATTTCCCAAACGATGCCACGTTGTACCTTCAACCTTCTACTTTCTCACCCTTGGTCTGGTGTCCCAATTATTTGACAGTCTTCAGTGCAAAGTGACGTTCGACACAACCAGTGTCATCACAAGGTCACAGGCACCGTACAGAACGGAGTAAACTCTTTATAGCTGTGTTTCAGCACATCCCTCTTTTTTGTGTCTTACTTCTTTCTGTTCTTTCCCTATTACTTTCTTTCTTTATTTGTGATAAACAAGAGGTATTCTGGTGGTGTGATCGAAACAGTGAGACCAGGGACGATATACTGTGCCCGTGGATGAACTGATTAGCCACTTGCGGTTATAAACCAACAGGAATAATCAACTGTTATGAACACTCTGATGATTCGAGTAGCTAATCCAGGAGGCAGAGCAAGTATTGTGATTGCCAGCAGAGGTACAGTAAGCCATCTGGTGCTTTGGTGTCATATCACTAGCCTTTTCTTGGTTCAGTACATGTACGGGAGTAGCCCGAGGCAAGTGATTTAGTGTTGTCATATGCGTATTTTCTTGCATTCAACAGTAACTACGGTATTACATTTGTACAGAAGACAAAAGGAACTAGGGAGGGAGTTTGTAAAATACTAAAGTCATTATATTACCTCACCAATATGAGCAACCCCATTGGCTCGGAATTGTAATAAAGTCAAACCTGAGATTTTATCCATTTTTAAGACCCCCAAAGCAGGTCTACTTGTAGGAATATCACAGTATTAACAGCGGAAAAAGCTACCTGTATCGACTGTGCCTGCATCATCAATGATGGGACCAAGGGAGACAACTGCTCTGGTAGTGTTACTGTAAAAGTAACAGTGGCAGAAACAACATATATACATTAAATGTTTTGGGGATGGTGGATCAATAATGCCAGACATAAAGATATTGATGGGGGCGACTTATTGTGTATCTGATATTATTAACACTTCTATTTACTATAACCACACATTCTCCGGTATCAGCTACATGCTAGTATGCTTAACATACAGTGTCTTTATGTGTACTGAAATGTTTTATATCTATACAGTTTCCCTCTTCCACCTTTTCATGTTTTACCCATTATATGATTTCTTTCCTGTGTTCATTTATTCACGCTGTCAAGATTAACTATTCATGTACATACTATATCATGCACGCCGATATTGACAGTGACAATGATATTACATGTAGCAGCAGCTATCTGTTATTACAGTTTGCACGTTTGATGCGTCATCCAACCCCAAACAGTGAAAGAATAATTTCGTGATTGACTTTTCGTCCATTCCCGTGCATGCCTGTTGGCCATTCCTATAAACCGTGATTACCTGCATGGCCGTCATCGGTAACAGTTTTAACGGAGACATCAGAGGAAAATGTGTCGGCTTTTGTCACGCATGATTTGCAGCACGTGCTTATTTTGTTACAAGAATCAATACCTGCCACCCAGGGCTCAGTCAAGGAGTTTATTCGATTATAGCCTCGAGGCAGATGTTTGATGTCTTGCTAAAATGATAGTAGTAGTAGTAGTAGTAGTAGTAGTAGTAGTAGTAGTAGTAGTAGTAGTAGTAGTAGTAGTAGCAGTTGTAGTAGTAGTCTTGTGGTGGTGTTTATGCGGTCGTGGTGACGGTGGGGGGCGGTGATGATGATGGTGGTGGTGATTTTGGTAGTGGTGTTTGTCATGAGCTGACAGCATTTTACTCTGTAACCACCAGGTGGACAGCTGGTGATTGTCCTGTTGAGCAGTAGTGATGATGGAAAGTATAACAGCAACTGCCGTAATGTTAAAGAGAGTCAATATACATTACGGTCGTCAGTGTGGAGAGAAATGGTACAGGCGGGCGATATTACAGAGGTTAGGTGACGCAATTCTGTGACTGACTTGTAAACTCTAACTTATAATGACGCATTAGAATCGCACCAAAATCCACGGAAAATCCGCTGGATAATATAATGTTAAATTCTCCCACAGGCAATGATTTCATGTTAGTGAAAACATCGGAAGATCTATAGTAAAAATTTATGAAATAAAATTCAAACTTGTCTGCAGAAATACACTCAAATGTGTGGGTGAATGAACCCAAAAGATTAATTAGTATCAGCATCACAAGCAATGTACAATGGGAAATAACTTTTCTAAATTACAGTAAAAATACTGTTACAAAATATATATTCCAATATTTAAAAGACGAAAGTCAAAGTGTGTTTAGAGATATGAGCAAGGAAGTACAAACATCATCACTGAAAATTCTATGGCGACACAGTTACACCAATAACACCTTTAATCAAGACTCACTCAGCACTGTGCTTAATTCCATACCTTAATAGCTCCATAATTAATCTTTATAGAGAATTTGTCGCTGACTCATACA
>JAAUYG010136986.1_pt1 | contig 12605 bp, 6 predicted proteins | sample 7278091 | NCBI WGS metagenome assembly JAAUYG01 (sample SAMN14350201, study PRJNA611818) | marine sediment metagenome | isolation source: surface marine sediment (0.6m) | place: French Polynesia: Moorea | collected 2018-08
TCCCAAAGGGCAATATTCTGTGTTAAATGACCTTTATTTTAAGACCACCTGCAATATAAGACCACATTTTCTTCGTCCCATGGGTGGTCTTAAAATAGAGGGACCACTGTATGTATTGCGGTAGGTACCCTAATATCTAGTAAGAATCAGACAGACAATGTATATTGTTGTTACTTTGGAGAAAAATTGAAATGAAACTTGTTTTGCGCAGGTACCGATGAGAAAGCTATTGTGGAAGTCATCAGCACTCATTCAAATCAGCAGAGGCAAGAAATTAAACAGATGTTCAAGACAATGTATGGCAAGGTAAGTTGTGTTTGTATGCATGGCTGTTTATTTATTATCAGTGACATGTTCTATGGAAGTAAGCACAAGAGTCATCCATGCACATTACTCAACAATCACATTGGAAAGTATCCAACACTAATGTATATAGAGTGGATATGGTACTCTTTAGTGTTTAGTGTCGGGTTTGATTCTTACTCACTATAGACAAACAAAACAGCTGCATCACGGACTCAGAAGTTTGTCCGGGATAAGCATCTGTTTGTGCATAAACAAATAAATTGTTGAACTCATGCGATAACCCTTACTTACTGAATGGTCACACCGTGAGCTTAAGGTGATTCCACTCAGCAGAACCTAGATGATTGCTGTCTGACCATATACCAAGCACTAAACTACCCTGCTCTGTGTATCTAGGATCTGATCGCTGACCTCAAGTCCGAGTTGAGTGGAGACCTGAAGGAGCTCATTATGGCCTTGTTCATGCCTACTTCCTATTACGATGCCTGGAGTCTACATCGGGCTATGGAGGTACATGTATCAGAAATATATTTATAAACAAAATCTGACACATCAGAACATTACTCCATTAGGAAAATACTTAGATGTACGATCACAGCATAATGTTGTTTCCTGTATGATTTCCATATGAAAGAATCTACGGCAAATGACTGGATGTAGTCTTGCTTTAATAAAGCCACCCAATTTGGCAAGAAATTGTGGCCACGTTAGAGAGATAGCCATTGGCAAAGGGAGGAGTAATGCATATACATGTATCATGCATTCATAGCAAAAGTTTTTTGGTCCACATCAGAGAGGATGACCCCTGTGTGAGAGTGACCTCCTGGAGATGAACCATTGTATTAATTTTGAAGGCATCTCTGCAATGCAATTATTGTAGGTTAGATATTAGGAACATATGGCGTTTGATAAGACTTGTAAAAAAAGAAAAACTTTCTTTGATTGACCTGCACCGGACAGAACATGTTCACTCCAGAAGATAATCTCATCTTGTGAATCAGTTCGGTTTGTCTACATATCACTATATGACAATGACACAGTTTTCCCAACTCCATCACATTTCTATTGATGCTGCTGACATGCCTTTGCTCTATCTGCAGGGAGCGGGGACTCATGAAGGGATTCTCATAGAGATACTGTGCACAAGGACCAACCAGCAAGTCAAGGACATAGGACAGGCTTATAAACAGCGTGAGCTTGTATTTGAGGATATTGCTACGTCCCTTAATATGTTAAGCTGTATTTAACCAGTGGCATCAGACATTATAATTTTTCAGAACAGAAGGTACTGCTACAGCTCATAGATACTAAACAATCTACTAAACCTTCCTTTGCTAGAGAGGCTAATTACCTAAAATATGAGAAATAATTTATTGCTATTCATCTGTTTTAGTGCCATTTGGTGACAGAAAGCAAAGATAAAAAAGTAAATGGCAACAATTCGCAATTCCTTTGTTCAAGTATTCTATCATCTCACACACAAGAACCTGCTTTGCTCTCACAATTGTTGCAGAAAGCATTAGCCTGGTTTTATCAGATTCGTAGAACTGATGGACCGATGGGTTTCTTTTGTTTCAGATTTTGGCCGTGACCTGGAGAGGGACATCATGTCAGAGACCAGCGGTCATTTCAGACGTCTGCTGGTGTCAGCCTGCCAGGTACAACAAAACACAGAAAAAATATCATTTTGATCTCTAAGTCCACCTGCGAAATAAGACCACTTCTCCATGGTCTCATTGGTGGTCTTTAAAATAGCGGGACCCAGTGTACCAGTTTGGTATAATGTTTTGACCATTCAAAAAGTACAATGTATTTCCTGTGGTCCTTGTATTTTAAGACCTCGCATTCAGCCAGAAAAAAGTGTTTTTAACTTGAAGGTGGTTAAAAATGATGGATATTTATGTTGAAATTACAGTGAAACTTGTATATAAAGACCACCCCTGGGACCAACTAAATGTGCCCTTATATGCAGGTGGTCTTTATATGCAGATTCAATAACATGGAAAGTATACCCCTGGAGACCTGTGCAATGTGGTCTTTATAAGCAGGTGGTCTTTATATATAAGTGGTCTTCAGAGGCGGTTTGACTATATAGGAAGTGTGTCACTGATTGGTGGTCTTAAAATGCACAGCATTCCTTAGCCTGCAACTTATGTAGTGAGTGATACATGGAGTATATTCAATAACAATAGACGATGGAAACACAAAAATGTGGGCTATCAAGAGAGGTAGTGCCTCATGCCAGTGATGTCCCGAGTTATTATTTGGATAGCATGCATTTCATCAAATGCATGTATCTTGTACCCCTGAGATGTACATGTATCTTGTACCCCTGAGATCTACAAAGGGGGTTGTTTTTAAGTGGGTGGTCTTTACAGGCAGTATATACAGCAGGTTCTAGTGTATGTGTTAGTAGAGCAGTGCTGACTTTGATCATTCCAGGGTAACCGAGCAGAGCTGTCAGAGTCCCAGCTCCAGCAAGTGTTAGCCCAGGGTCCGGCCTGCGTTGTGGATGTGGACCTCGCTAGGAAGGATGCCCAGGAGCTGCACCGTGCCGGGGAGGCCAAGCTGGGCACGGACGAGTCCACCTTCAACAGGATCTTTGCCATTCGACATATCTATCAACTCAGGGCCACGTTTGAAGAATACCACAAGGTTTGACAGGAAAATATTGACAGGGAAAAAAAAATATATAGAGGGATTCTGGCCTGAATTCTCGAAAATACTTAAGTTTAAGTTTAGACTTAAAGTCAGATTTTTAACCAATTACATTGCATCGGATTAGTGACTTAAGTCAAAACTTAGATTTAAGTATTTTCAAGAACTCCATGACTGGATACATCATTTAAGAAGAAAAATACGACTCACGAAGTCATAGTTTGATAGGACTGTCCAGAAATGTTGGTGGAATTTATGGCTTTCGGTGTTGCATGACCCATTTGAATTATGTGGGGCCAGTTGGCGGATGACATCTGGAATGTTCAGGCTCATACCATTGTTGGTTTATTTTTATGGAGCCATATCATCTTCTTTATTTTGCGTCTCACAACTCATATACTCGGTCTTCTTTATCCAAGATCTTCACTTTTTCCAACTGACGTCTATGACCCATTTCTTCCAGATGTTCTATTTCTGTTCTTGAGTGGCAGATGGCGGTGTGTTGTCGGTGCATTGTGTGTTTTATTATTTAGCAGTTGTTAACTTCAGTTACAGGTTAGGAAATAATTTACTTTAATTTATAAATAGAAAAAAATAGTTTTGTTATGGGTTGTTATATGTAAACAGATTTTGAACCGGACATATAACTGCAATGGGATCAATAGTTTGTGTGGATTCTACAAGTGTTATGAATAGTTACTAGTAATGGCATGACACGTATTGTTGTGCTCTATTATCATCTGGCTGATATCCAGAACGTCCCAGTTTTGTCACTAAGCACCCGTTGTTAACCGATCACTGGACTTGAACAATGGGACCCTGTTGGTATTCGTCAGAAGCAAGTGTGATGATCTCGGCCCAAATGAACTGACATAAGATCTTTCATAGAGCTTGTGAAAAACGATTTGCTCATTTCAACATCAAGGGCTGGTATATATTACAGACCTCATTCATGCATATCTGCAAGCAAACACTGACGACGCATCATTGATGAAGCTGTGAAAATAAACCCTGATAATGCAGTCGTTGACCCATGTGATATTTGTAGTAACTCCTGTAAGACATATTCCTATTCGTTTGTATACTTTAGTTAATGATATAATCCACTGCACGACTTGCCAGTCACTTATGCACGATAAAATCTCCGATGTTCGAGACACCCTTACCCAGAATGCACCGCACAGGTCTCATGCATGCAATGCCAAATAAGATGTGTGTTGTGATAGCCTTGCACACAAGTGATTACACGTACATGTACTCGTATATGAAAAGAACCTAGAACCCACTCCATACAGTTACCAAGTTGTGTCTGTTTCAGCTGACTGGCCACACCATTCTGACAGCCATTTCCAAGGAGATGTCAGGGGACCTGGAAGATGGTTTCAAGGCACTAGGTTGGTTAAAAACTTCAAAAGCTTACACATTCATTGTCCATATCCTAAGGACAAGGTTGCAGAGGTCATACCTTTCCTTGCTTGTATCCACACACACACACCTGTTTATGTTCATTCATGTTATAGGTCAACTATCATTTATGTATGTCAGACAGTTCACAGCTACTGGCTTAGGTGCGACTTGCCTTACATTGTACAAGAATTAAAGAATATATTATCATGAATTCATTGTATACTGTATACAATATAACTACTACTATTATTACTACCACCACCACCACCACCACCACTACCACTACCACTACTACTACTACTACTACATTGTACTACTACTACTGGTACTACTACCACTACTACCCGGTACTATTGTTACCACTACTACTTATACTACCACTTAATACTACCCGAACATTGGCATCCCAGTTCTACAGTATGTGCTTTAATAAATAAATATACCAAATTTATGTAGTGCCAAATCCAAGATGACATCTTGCCCTAAGGCACTGATGACGGTGCATTACTTTGTACTGACAACTTTGTACTGTAACTGAGTACTTGGTTCCAGTTATAATTTTGAATTAAACAAAACTGACAACTGTAAATGAATTTTATGTAAAAAAATTAGATGCTTTGCAAAATTTTATTGTTAATCCAAACATTCATTAAATGTATCAAAAATAAACCTTATTTCAAGTATAGCTGCCTTAAGAGAACTCATCACAGGGCTCTTCTTTTCTGTTCAGCGCTGAGTGTCCTAAACCGTCCGGAGTATTTTGCTGACAAGTTACGCAGTGCAATGAAAGGGGCAGGCACCAATGACTCCAAACTGATCCGTGTAGTGGTATCCAGATCAGAGGTAAAGCCAAGTTCTGGCTGGTTTCTTAAAAAGTCTCAAGTCTGCTAGTCACCTTAAGCATGACAAAGACAACGGTTGCCAAGGTGATCAGTGAACTTAATCTTAAGTTCTAGACTTAAGATTTTTCCAGAAATGGCTTCAGATTCTTAAGAGGTCCAATCTGATTAAGCACCGAAAAGACAGCAGCTGCCAAGGTGATTAGTGAACTTAAGATTGTGTCTGGACTTAAAATTTAAGATTTTTCTTTGAAACAGGCACATCACTTGATGTTATATGTTGAAAGGAGGCCAGGTAAGAAATCACCACAGAAATTATCAATGTATTGCAATGTGTACACTTACGTACAGTGGTCCCTCTCACCAAAGGACACTCTTGCCAAAGGACACCTCTCTAATAAGGACAGAATTATTGGCAGTGGGTACTCTGAATGTCTTTAGTCCTCCCTCTCACCACAGGACACCTCTCTACGTAGGACAGAATCATTTGCCAGAAGACATGTCCCTATTAGAGGGGGATTACATTATGACCAGTTATGTCTACATATTGCACATAATGTACTGTGAGCCCTCTCTTAAAGGACACACTGTAGAAATATTTGCTGCCAAGAATTTGTGTGTAGAGGGCACTCTGTAGAGAGGACATCCTTCTAGAAAGGACACAGATTTTTGGTAGGAAGTACAGTGAATGCATAGGATGCTCCCTCTCCCCAAAGGACACCTCTCTAGTGAGGGCAAAGCTGTTTGGCCAAAGAGGTCTCTGTATTATGGTGGGACTACTGTACAAGGCATTTAGCGCAAGGTTTCTTTCTTGTACAAGGACAGTAGGATCGCGCTTGAGACATTAGTGTTTGTTTAGTCCTGTCTAGCATATGCTACTCATTGACAAAGGCACGTTTAAAGTGAAACACATGGTTGTACATGTATAGCGATTTCTCTGTCAAAGGACACTTTTAGGTTTTTGGAGAGGACACCCTTGCTAGCAAGGACACAAATCATAACTGTCATTACGTTGATGTACCGGACCTGTCACCAAGAGACACCTGCTTCCTGTGTAAGGAAGTTATAGGATCTTTACTTGACAAAGGATAGTGTTTGTTTATTTCAGAGACATACCATAAAAGACATTTTGCAGAAAGATCGCTTCTGTTGCTGTACCTGTTTCAGGTTGACCTGGGCAACGTCAAGCAAATCTATCAGCAGAAGTACGGCAAGTCCTTACACGATGCCGTCAAGAGTGAGACGAGTGGGGACTACAGGAGACTGTTGCTGGCGGTGGTCGGGAACTAAGGGGCCTTTCAACAAAACTAGACATCTATTTCTAAATCTGTCTAAATATCTGTGCATTATATAGATATATTTAGACATCTATTTTCCATCAGTTTTTGCAATGATTATTGTGAGGGCACATTTTTCAAGAGATCTGCTAAGCATGTACATGTAGTTGTAGCCTTCCAATATTGCTTTCAAATTCTTGAAATTAGGTTGCTTCTTTGTGAAAAAAATATCGAGTATTTTAGGTTGAAATTAGAATATAATTTTCCGCCATAAGCTTGCAAGACCAGTTTGGTATGCAAGAGCTGTACCGATGGTTTTAAGAATAACAAGCCTAATATGTCTTTCACTGGCACTTTCAAAAATTCTTGACTGATAGTTGGTTTGCATATCAATTTTTTATGGACCAATGTGCCCTATTTTTGATACCAAGGCATCGTTAAGATTTATGAGACTTATTCTGCATAGATGTGGTTCATGCTTGGGTCCACGCATAAGCTCCAAGATAACTCTGAGCTTATGCATGGACCCAAGTTTTCTTTGTGTTCATTGAAATGAAGTTATATTTCAAGTGTTAAGATTTTAAAGATTTGCTTTGTTTGTTGTGGCACATGTACACATGTATATTCTTCCACGTGTGTCTGCACAGTCAGTGTTAACAGACTTTAAATCCAAGTTATTTCGTTATCTCTAGTCGTTATCTTATGGGGCCTTTTAGCGAACTACTTCAGAGCAATTTTACATGTTTTATCTAGACTTTGAAGAGTGTTACTGAAATTATATAGATGATTGTGGTACATTTACATATATAAATCAATATTTTAAGATGATTATTTAAATGGTGTATTATGATTACCTCTTAATTGTTGTTGTTAATGATGGCAGGTAGATAGATGGAAAGTTTATTTACATCATGTTCACATAGACATATAAACATATGTGCTTTAATTAGAAAAAAAAAATAAATGAACCATGTGACACGGATCCAGAGTTAGCACCACAGCTAATCATGATGATAATGGTGATAGGATAACAAGTGTCCTGATGTTTTAAGTCACGTATACTAGTATGTTATATGTTATAATGGCTACACTGTACATGTAGGATATGTGCCTTCTTCTACGGGGATTCACACTGTCAGAATGGGAACATGGAATCTTGATGTACAGTCAAACCTATTCTAAAGACCACCTGTATATAAAGGCCACCTTCTAATAAAGACCACATTTTGCAGGTCCCCAGGAGTATACTGTCCATGATATTGAATCTGCATACAAAGACCACCTGTGTATAAGGACCACATTTTGTTCATCCCAAGGGTGGTCGTTCTATGCAAGTTTCACTGTATGTTATACCTTTGAAATTACAGCCAGTCAGAGTTAAAGAGGTCTTTGTTCTAAGGTGGTCTTAATTCCGAAATAAAATGGTCGCAAAGGTATGTGTAACGCTTGGTTTAGCAATAAGTGGTTTTAATTCTGAAGTGGTCTTTTTCCAAAGTGGCCTTGGGGTGAGGTTCTGCCGTAAATATGAATAGTAATAATACAGTTTTTATACATGTGTACAACATTTTTCCTCGTCAAACTAAGTTCAATGCTTTTTACATATACAAATGTAGTAGAATCCCTCAGAGAGCTGTAATTATAAGGGAGTCCCTTTTACATGTGACTGCTTTTTCAATTTGTTCTTGTCCTTTTAGAAATGTTTATCCCATACTGTTACATGTTTGAAAATGCTTTCATAAATATACATGTATACTCTTCTAAGTGACCTTGTTATTGGCAGTACTCTCCACAGGATGGAGACATATTGTAGTTGTAGCCTTATTTAGACTTGTACTGTACTGGGAGGCTAGCACATAGGGTAGATTAGGGAGATTAAGGTAATTCCTAAATGTTAGACATCACTGTAGAACACATCACTGTATAGTACATGTGTATGTATAGAGAGGGGGACTACTGCGTAGAGAGTGGCTAGCTGAAAAGCCGACACAACGGCTGACATTGCCAGCAGCCTCCGTGATGCATAAACAGTGTGGTCTTGTATGCTGCATGGCGTTTGTGTAATTTTCTTTAATGGAAATGGCTTGGCTTTCTTTGGCAAAAAGAACAAAGTTTTTGGGATCACCTTGCATGGAGGATGAGCCTAGGTTAGAAACTAAGCTTCTGTAACCATAACCATATTTAGCGGGTGCTACTTTCCTATATATTCATCAATACCTAAGATCTGCTATCGTAGTGAAATAGCTTATTATCGTATCTAGATAAAATATTGTAACATTAGCATTTTCAAGATCGAAATGAAGTTTAGAGGTTGTGGTAGCTTCAGAATATAAGAAGGTGCCTGGATGGACAGGGAAAGCTTCCGGCTTGCATTTATGCATGCTGTGAGCATTCTGTGTATAAACTGGTCATGAAACTTTAAGGTCTGGTTCTTATTAATTTTGAATTGTTTGTTCTACTAGCAGGAGTCATAGTGGATATGGGCTGTTGAATTCTGAAAAATACTTAAGTCTGAAATTTTGGCTCAAAGAAACCAATCTTAGCAGTGACTTTCTAAGAATCTTTTGGACTTAAATATTTTCGAGAACTCCAGCCTTGGTACATGTATAGCTGCCTTAGGTAATGGTTTTAGCTGCTCTGGTTGGTTATCGCTTGAATTAGCCTATAGTGTTTTATAGACATCATTGTTATTGGGAAAAATTGTATGCTTTATAGCTATGATAGACGGTTCACTATCTTCCATATCAATTGTGTGTGTTGTTTCGTGGTGCTGTTCCCACACTGACAGGCTGCTGCACATGTCCAATATAGCAATGGTCATTACACTTTGCACAAATGCTCACCTTTAATGTAATTATAATGAGTATCATGTGGTGTTACTCAAGTTGTTGATGGAACGGCATAGCCTGTATTTCGTAATACCATCATGGTACTTTCTCCACTTAAAGATTTTGCTGTGCAACTCAGCTGTTGTTGTACCATAACGCAGTACTGATACATTACTAATATGGACTACCATGTGATTACTTTTCATCATGTGAGCACGTCCAAGAGTTTGTTAACGCAAGCGGGAATGTGTCCAGTGTATCACATCAAAAAAAAAACAAACAGATGTAATGGAATAGGTGTGGAAGATAGTAATTTCCTCTGTAATACCTTGCACGTAACATCTAGTGCTTACTGTGGTACAGAAAAAAACTGATAGTTTTGAAACAAAGATTGAAAGACATAACCATGTCAGAAAAAGATTGTTGTGTTCTCTATAATACTCTTATATTGCTAATAAACTGATTGTTGCTAAACAAATTCGGTCTTTTCATTCTAATCTTTCTTTTGTATGGATGGATGTATGGAATCTTGAATCTTTTAAAGGCGTCTAGTTCGGCCATTTGTTACTGTTAAGCACTTCTAAGAAGTAGTACACAGAGTCCAACCCATGATGCATTATGTTGAACTTGAAAGGTCAAGTTCAATTTCAGTCATATTTCAAGCCCTTAAATTTCAGAAAGGAGTATAGATGGATGGATGGATGAAGCAGGCTTATAATCGGCTTTCAACCACTCATGGTCATATCACCGACTGCGAAAGGAGTATAGAGTCAGATCATATGCTACTACACATTGACCATTAGTGGGAAGTCATAGTGTATGGGGAATCCACCCACACCTTCAAATTTGAGTTTGAAAGATCTTCAAAGATCAAGTTTAAGGTCACTCATATTTCAAACCTTTATGTCTCAGAAATGACATGAGTTATGTCTTACGGACTGTAACAGGAAGTCCTATACATAGGCATTCCAAACGTATTAAGTTTGACCTTGAGTTCAAAGTCACTCCTGTACACCTAAGGTGTCCTTATACATGTATCTGGAAATGGGGTAGATATGAGGTATATACTACTATTGTACAAATAGAAAGCTATACCCAGCGTATCAGATTTGATCTTGAATGCCACTACATATTAAGTTCAAGGTCGGTCATATTTTATGCTCTAATGTCTTCCAAAGGGCTAAAATAGCATGTCCCTGTCCGGTGGCTGAATGGTTAGAGCGCCGGGCAGAGGAACATATATCCCCATTGCGCGGGTTCGAAACCCGCCTGGGCTAGTGTCATGATATGCCTGTGGTTATTAAAGAGAGCGAGAGTTGATATTTGTGTGAAGTCATAATATCCATATGCATGTAGTGTTGTAAAAACTTGCCAGTCACATAATGTATATATTGCTGTTGACCGTAAGCTGGAAATCATATATGGGCAAGCTGACACTACTATTATATATATAGATTGGACGTCATATAATGTATATATTAATTGCTGTTGACCGTAAGCTGGAAATCATATATGGGCAAGCTGACACTACTATTAGATTGGACCTTGAGTGACCTTTGAAGGTCAAGTACAAGGTTCGCCATAAATATTGCCCTGATATGACTCTTCTTGTCTCGAGTAAAGTTCCATGAAATCTCAGTAATGGCAGCATTGCAATTGGGGGAGGGGGGGGGGGGTATGCGGAAAGTTCAGCATAGCCTCTTCGGAAATTCTGTACTGAGAAAAATTGCACTGAAATTATTGCACTGAGCAATATTCTGCTAATACTGGATCAGCCATTCCCAGCTCCTGGCATATGCTGCAAAGTGTGGACTATTTTCTTGTTCAGTGCGTACTAAATGAGGTCTGAAGTGCAAACATGCAGGAAACTGTTACATTGATGGGGGCAAGTTTGATAGCTGGCCCATCATCATTACGATAATGGTAGTAAATTGCGTAGGCAACCAGCAAGCGGCATATACAGGGATATATATATATTGGCCAGCAAATATATCCTACAAGACCCTATTTCTGCCATAGCTGTAGGGAAGGATGGCCCGGAATGATTAACTTTCGGGCTGGAGGGAGGAATCCAGGAAGCCGGCACATTCCCGTCCTCCAGGAACCCGGCGTTTCTGATCCATACCACATCCTGCTGTTTGCAAGAAAGAGAGATGGAGGTACAGACCCAAAGGGATAGAGGGATAGTCTCAAAACGGGCAAAGTCATATTTTGCATTTTACCTCTTACAGTCCAAGGTGTCTGGTTCATTTCAAATTAAAAAATAGGTATCAAACGCCTCCTTTAACTGGCGATGTATATAAGACACCACATCTCTCTTTCAGCTGATCGGATTTGCTTTCACGTGTTAGCTCTGCTCAAGTTGTGTTTGCACAGGAGCTACTGTCGTGGTCCGGGCGTTAGTCGTCCGTCCGTCGTCCTTCCGTCTGTGACGGTGACCGGGGAGGGGGGGGGGGGGGGAGCAGTCTATTACATTTTGGCCATCTGCCAACTTTTGAAATGTTGGGACACAAATTTTGTTAAAACAGGATCATATGGTCCTGCAACTTTAATTTCAAAAAGTGCTGCTCCTACAGTACGATCCCAGCTAAACTTTGTAAGGACATTATTTACTGTTACTTTTCTTGGCACTGTACCAAAGTTTAAGAAAATTAATGGTACCATGCCATGTTAACATTGGAGAATATCTTAAAATATGCAGTATCTGCAAATGGCGGATGACAATCTGAGACAATCTTATGAGAATCTGAGAATCTTATGAGCTTCAGAATTTGAGTACTTTTTCATATCTGATTGAGTTCAGTTTGAGGTCATTCAGTGCACTTTGCAACATTTCCGATCTCACGGAAAAATCCTTAAATTGGAATATCTGCAAAATAGCTGATTCTCAAGTACGGTAATCAAGAAGAAATAGAAGCTGTAACTTTTTGGGATAAGTCACCTCAACTACATTTATCCATAAACCTAATCTGGTTTAATCTGACAAATGGTCAAGCAGAGGGTCAAGGCCCCTGGGCCTCCTGTCAGTACTCTCAACAGGTAACAACAGGCATGGCCTAATATGTGGTTTGATTATGATTATCTAAATGGCTGTAAACCATTATTTCTTGAGATTAATATATCTTAAAAGCTTCGAATCCTTTTTGTGCGCATTTTGCGGTACCGCGGCCGGGTAGTGTAGGGGTTGAGCGTTCGCCTGGCATGCGGGAGGTTGGTGGTTCGATCCCCGGCCGCGTCAAACAAAAGACGGTAAAATTTGAGGTTCTGCTGCTCTGCTTAGCGCTCAGCACAAA
>JAAUYG010211882.1_pt1 | contig 12605 bp, 8 predicted proteins | sample 7278091 | NCBI WGS metagenome assembly JAAUYG01 (sample SAMN14350201, study PRJNA611818) | marine sediment metagenome | isolation source: surface marine sediment (0.6m) | place: French Polynesia: Moorea | collected 2018-08
ACTACTACTACTACTACTACTACTACTACTACTACTACTACTACTACTACTACTACTACTACTACTACTACTACTACTACTACTACTCTGTTACAGGTGGCATTCCACAAGTCTCTGTCTTAAGCCCTTTGCGGTTTCGATTTCTCATCTTTATAAATGATCTGCCTAAATTTCTCGACCTCCTGAGAGCTCCTTTTCGATGATGACTCCACAGTTTCCACAGACTCCACAGCCAAAGACCCTGCCTCAGGCCAGGCCAGAGACCTTGCACTTAGGACGGTCAGACACCTTGCCCTGGGGCAGCCCTCAAGTTAGATCAGAGAACCTGCCCTTAGGGCAGGTCACACATCATGCCCTGGGGCGGGTCAGAGATCCTGCCCTTAGGGCAGGTCAGATATACCCCATACTCCATATAGTGAGTGTACAGGTAAAATACCTTACCCCTAAACACTGTACGTCTTCAGGGTACGCCAAAGACCCTGCCTTCAGGTCAGGTCGAGATCCCACTATATTACTCTTCTCAATGGATATCCACACAACAAAGATAAATAATTTGTTTATGTGTTTATTAAATATTAATGTTGTATTACTAAATAATAATCTGGGGTGATTTAATTTTCAATAGTTTTCATGCCTGCAGGTGCACTGCTTATAATGGAGGATATAGAAAGGTCATTCACTTTGGCAGGCAAACACACTGTAGGGTGCCATAGTAACACCACAGCAAATAAGCAATCCACTATACTATGCCAAAACATATAAATATTGAAAAATAAAAATATATATAAATATTGAAAAATATGCACATATCAGATGCCAGCTTTGAGAACATCCCCTCTGGACTTTATTCCAAAAGAAAAGTAAAAAAAAAAATCTAAATATTGTGAACCCTACCGCCAAAAAGGAAAAAAAAATAAATAAATAACCTGAATTATGACGTCATGATTTTTGTATGATCGCCCTCAGGAGTGCCCTCAGGGCAGGTCTCCCGCAGGGCGGTTTTGGGTGAACGCTTTAGTCATGTGCATCGGCTGCTAGTGAGTGGTTTATATTAAGATTGGCAGTTATGGCATCAGCATTATGTAAATTGAAAAGTCAGAAAAGCTACGGCCTCACATTTTGTCAACTGAAAGGCTTGTTGACGAAAGCTTCGAAGAAAGAGTGAGTATATAAGGAACAATATGTGTTTATTGTACTATCTGTATGGGCGATAATATAGTGTACTTAGCTTGGTTACGCTTTTCTATAGAGACGGATACTCTGTCCCCGACTCTGTCTAGTGTGTACACTGTACCGGGACACTGTAGTGTAGCTACCCAAAACAAGGGCTACTTCAGAAATGCTGTCACATTTGATCGATGGACAGCATTACTCTATTTCAGCATTGACAGGCAATATATATGCTCTTGAAGCCATTGGAAGCTTCAGCTGTAATTCCATACTTTTATGATTTGCTGCCACTCATTGTCCATGATCCTGATGATTCAATTGACAGATGTGAGCTAGGTTAACTTTATTACATTACCTATCCTATTACTGGTTAACAGTTAATAGTAACATAGTGCATATCTAAGCTCCTTTACAAGATATAAGACTTAAAAATCTGAGTGACCTTGAATTTAACCTTTCAATGTCACTGAGGTCAAATATGATGGTGACATTGCACTCCCCATATATGGTGGCCTATTAATATTAATTAGTAATATATATGGCCCAACTCACCTCCTTTTCAAGATATAAGGCTTTGAAATCTCGGGGACCTTGTCTTTGAGCTTTCAAGATCACTCAAGGTCAAATACGATGGTGCCATTTGACTCGCCATATATGGTTTCCTCTTAATGCTCAATATTAACATCTCAGACTACCATATAAGTCCTCTAGTTTTACAGCCGAAATGTATGCTTTGCTGATTATCGTTTCAGAAAATAGATAAAAGTACCAAGAAGCATTTTATTATTTTTTAGGATTCAAAATTGGCTTTACCTGTTTACAGGCCCTTGAAGTTCAGTCGAAAGATTGGACAAATCCACTGATTTTACAACCGCTTGAACAACACCAGTTCTTGTCTACAGTTTTGGCTAAAACCATCCATTTTTGTTGGATCCCTAACCATGTTGGTATACATGGTATAACGGATAATGACTTGGCGGACCAAGCTTCCAAAGATGCTACCAATGATGATCCTTCATCTCTCCCTGTACCTTACACAGATCGAAGAAGACACATAAATAGCCTGATCCTTGAACTTAATCCTAAATAGCGAGGCGGCCTGATTAATGAGGTCCTGTGGCTATATTGTATAATAGGGTTTGTTTTTATATTGTATAATGGGGACTTTTCTAACATGACCTGATTAGTGAGGTGACCTGATTACCGATGTGACTGCTAAGCGAGGTTCTACTGTATATATCAATAAGGTCAAAGCTAGTAGCATGAGTAGTGCAGTTGGACTCCCCATATATGGTTTCCTATTCATGTTTAAGAGTAACATATGACCTAAATAATCTCCTTTACAAGATATAAGGCTATGAAATCTGAGTGACCTTTACTTTGACCTTTCAAGGTCACTGAGGTCAAATGTGATGGTGTCATTGGAATCCCCGTACTGATATATGGTTTCCTGTTAATGATTAATAATGATATAGGGCCTACCTAGGCTCCTTTAGGTGATCTAAAGCTTGAGAATCTGAGTGACCTTGAGCATGTTGAGGTTGACTTTTCAATGTCACTCAACAATGCTCAAGGTCAAATGTAATGGTGGAGTTGGACTCTCCATGTATGAGTTCCTATTAGTGTCTGATAGTAATTACATGTCTATCTCTCACCGTTTAGCTGTTATCAGGTTATAGGCACTTGAAAATTTTTCTCCTATTTCTTGTCATCTGTTCATCAGTACCAAATTTTGGACCACCCACACCCACCCTAACTGCTGGGCAATTTTTATCAAAATCCATTTCTTCCCTGGGTCAGGGGAAAGGCTTCCACCAAAAATGAAGTTAATTGGTTCAATACTTTTTGAGATATTTTGTAACAGACACACAGACAGACAGTTACAAAGATTCACACTCGCAGAGGAACATTACAATAAACCCATGGCGGGGCTTAATAAAACTACAATGTCATGTATTTTTCAGCTGGCCCAAACCATCGTCGTAAACCACAGCCTCTCCAATGCTTAGCGCGGAGAGGCTGTTGTAGCTAACGCGAATACATGGCGATGACAGGTCAGAATGGCCCAGACCTGTAACAGTCATATCAAACTGTATGTATATGTGGATCTCATCACATGGTATGACCTTCCTTGTTCCCTGTTGCTGAAGGAGCTTGCTGACCTTGCTCCTATACCGACCTTTCTTTTTAACCTGTCATTTAGGGTCTGGTACTCTTTCATCGGACTGGGTCAAGGCAAATATTACCCCTATATTTGCATTTTTCAAGAAAGGGAATACCAACCAAGCAGAAAATTATTATAGACCTGTGACTTACATATGCTGTAAAATATTATAGTACATAGTATAGTGAGCACGGTGAGCGGGACCATTTGTTGCTAAACATGCTATAAGACAAGTTGAATAAATGTTGTCATGTAGCTTATTTTGTGTGATTAAATTTCGGGCACTACAATCATATATTAGGTACATTATATGTAGCCAGAAGTGACATTTGGAGCTCAGTGTTGGCCTCTGTCAGAAAGGATACTTGAACTTACAATGTCGCTGGCTAACAACATGATAACCATTTGTCAATGTTAAACATAGTGTATCGCTGAACCGATGACATGTGACATGTATACGATTAACTGATTGTAGTAGGCCCCTGAGACGAAACCCCTCAAACTGTAAAGGACAACTGGCCCTCAGACAAGGGTAGAGCAGGGCGAATGTGGAATTTAGGAATTCTCTACTTTACTCAGTGCATCTATGGATGTCTCTTACGCTCCAGGGCCTCAGCAAACTGGGAAGCTGTTATTGGACTGGAGATCCATGCGCAGATCGACAGCCAATCCAAACTCTTCTCTGGTGCCAGTAACCGGTATGGTGGGCGGACCAATGACCATGTTGCACCTCTTGATGCTTCTTTACCGGGGACACTGCCGGTGGGTGCTTGCTGATACATGCTGCAGATTCATTAATGCTCGCAGGGATTAATGTTTGCATTTTTTTAGACAAAACCATGCTTTCGGGGATTAATATTGTGGTTCGCTCAGGTCTTATTAATTTTCTAGGTACACATGAATTAGGTTTGCGGGTATTTATTTCTGCGATTTAAAGATGATCGTGATTTTCGCCAATTAAATCCCTCGCAGAGACAAATGACGAAACATTAGTGAATTTACAGTATGTACAGGATTACTCCAGTACCGTACAGTTCTATGACAGTACTGTAACAGGGGCTACTACTCTACAGACTCAAAGCTCTTACCAGTGCCTGCAACAACTGGCAGTAATTACTACTATGAAAAGTCACCATGCTTATGTGATGTTTTCTGGACAAAAAGTGGAGCGAAATACAGGCATTCACTGTTTTTGTTTGTTGACCTTAAGACATAAAGGCTGGTATGATTAAAAAAAATTCCTTTAGTCTGTTCATGAATGTGAAAGACGAAGGGAAATGTTGATTGATGCTCATCAGCTAGTACAGTAGTCCCCCTCTAATAGGGACACCCCTTCCGCCAAATAATTCTGTCTTCATTTAAGCGACTAAAGCGAGGTGTCCTTTGATGAAAGGGAGGATTTAAGGCATTCATAGTGCTTACTGCCAAATAATTCTGTACTTAAAGGAGAGGTGTCCTTTGGTGAGTGTCCTTTAAGAGAGGGACCACTCTATCTGTAACAATAGTTTGTACTTGAAGGTGATTACATTTTCTTTAAACCTTGTAGGTGCTGAATTCCCACTGTGTCAAGGCTGGTGTTCTCACAGCATTAGCGCTCGGCTGCCATGTCAACCTGGTCTCACATTTTGACAGAAAACATTATTTCTATGCTGATCTTCCTGTAAGTGAACTCCACTCTTTATTGTACATGCTGTAAGGTAGCAGTAGGTAGTAGCTTCAAGTATGCTATGCATGCATTTGATAACTGTAGCTGAGTGTATAACAGCCATACAGCAGATATTTCTGATGTGGAGATTAAAACACAAGAGAGTACTATACATGATAAGCTCTTTCTAGGGTTGCAGTAAATTACATCTATTTTAGCAACACTATTAAATAAAGAAAATGACACCATGACTGTTAAATGAAGCTTAAATTATGTTAAAAGTTAGAGAGCAGGCCTAGGTCAGTTTTTTTTTTTAGAAAATCTTAAGGTCCAATATGGACTTTAATCTGATCCTAAATGACATCAGAAATTTAAATCTTAGTCCAGGGGTGTATTAAAATTAATGGACTGATGTGTCATGAGCATAAAATTTAAAGGCATGTACTAAATGTGTTACTGGTATTAACATTGTCTCATGACATTGTTGCAACCATGGTAACTGCAGACAGGCTACCAGATCACACAGCAGCGATGCCCCCTGGCGACTGGGGGACGAGTCGACTTCCTTGTACATCCTCACGGCAGTAAGGCCCCACCAAGCGAGCACTCTGTACGACTCACGCAGCTACAGCTTGAGCAGGACAGTGGGAAGAGCCTACACGACCCCGGGGCAGGGATCAGTCTTATTGACCTCAACAGGGCAGGTTGGTTACTACTACTACAGGGACAGGCTCGGCTAAGTTCATAAAATACAGTGAAACTTCACTTTGAGATGGCCTTAGAGTAAAGACCCATTCTCAGCAATACCTCATTTGCATTTTGAGTGTTATGTTAAGTAGTCGCAGAACTGCTTCACAGTTAAGACGAGTCTAGATCAGTACCCTGAGTTGTCTTTTTTTCCGGTTTCACTGTATATTTGGCACTTGACTTTAAATTTAAAGCAGTGTGCGGCTGTGTGCTGTGGAGCCTGGCCTAGAATATAGATCACTTTTTTGTTCAACTGAAGCATTAATTTTAATGTGAGTTTGCACCAGAATGAAGAACATCCTGAAACTAAAATTAAGACAATGCTGATGATGGAACATGTTAATTAGAATGCTGCTAGGATTATAGCAATGTGTTTGAATTTGAAGGCATGAAAATTAAGTCTGTGTAACTGTTAAGACAGAGCTAATTGTACAAAGTAAAGTACTGGTGGTTCCTACACAGTGGCTACTCCTACTGATCAAAATATCAGATGAATATTGTGTTGCACCGTTTCCTTCTGTGACACGTAGTCTGTGTATTTACAGGGGTAGGGTTGATGGAGATTGTCACGGAGCCTGATATACGCAGTGCGGAGGAGGCGGCAGCCTTTGTAAGGGAGCTACGGCTGATCTTGCTCAAGCTGGGGACATGTACCTGTAAGATGCAAGGTCAGCTATATAGTGTCACCAGGTTTCTGCTACCTGTACACAGGTGGTACAGGCATATATACAGTGGTACTTGAGTGAAAAATAAAGCCAAATTCTCAACAAAGTTAAAATATTCTTAAATCTGTGTTTTGATTGCTGATCAGAAATCTTGGCCAGAAGTAACAATTATGAATTTGAAGCTTGGCCAGAATAAAAAATTCCTACAGGCAGAGTATTACTGGGAAGGCTTTGTCTTAGCTCAAATTAATATTTGAGATTTTTTATATGCATGCTTGTATGTATAGAGTTGTCCGTCTATTTTAAAGCTGCCTATGGGTCCTTGAAAATGTGGTCTCACATGACAGGTGTCTTGACATAAAGGTTTAATAGCACAGACTAGCCATACATCAGGGATAAATTTTGTGGTCTTATAATCAAGTTGGCCTTTAAATAAAGAACTGCATATTAGAGGGACCACTGTATAATATAAATTGCTGACTGGACTAATGTTGCTGTGGCCATGTCCATCTTTGACCTGTTCCAGAAGGATCCCTGAGGGTAGATGCCAGTGTTTCCGTGAGGCAGCCCGGTGATCCGCTGGGAGTCAGACGGGAAGTGAAAAACCTCAACAGCATGAGATTTGTGGCCAAAGCTATCGGTATGATCAACAAATCAATTAGGTAGAGCTGACAACAATAATGTGTAGTTACAATGACATGAGCAAAAATGAGTTAGCTTCAGAAGTTTTCATCTTCATAGAGAACCGTAGCATTTCTCTGCCTTGCCCTGACTACAGATAAACCTGGAACCTATGTCAGTTTCTGTATAGCTCTGTGTTGCTATACAGTCTAGTAATCACAGATCTCGGAAACAATATCCTTGGTTGTTGTTTTTTTTCCAACCAATCTGTGCTAGTCTTGTCAGCCACAATGTACTGGGTACCATATACAGTGGTCCCTCTCTTAATGGCCACTCTCTAGAAAGGACACCCCTCTATAAAGGACACAAATTTTTGGCAGCAAGTACTGTGAATGTATGTGGTGCTCCCTCTCACTAAAGGACACTTCTCTACCGGTAATAAGGACGGATTTTTTTGGCAGAAGGTGTGTCCTTATTAAAGGGGGACTACATCTACACACGTTCAATTTCAGATTATGAAATTGGAGATCAGATTTCACTGTTGGAGTCTGGGCAGCAGATTGAGAATGAGACCCGGTCGTTTGACCCCGGTACAGGGTAAGGCCGAATACTTTGGGTGTCTGAAATCAATGGTGTACAAGATTGGCCAATAAGTAGGCTTAGAACAGACTTTGTAACCGCATGCCAATATTAAGGTGCGTCACAGTACATGGTCTAAATGATGGAAGTAGATCTCAGTGGCACTTACACATGTTAAACAAAACAAGAGTGTCACTCTAAAGGTATCATGTCATTCAGATAACTTCGAGACTACCAGTCTTAAGTAGAATCCAAAAGCTTCCATATAGACTTGAAATTCATCTGCATCAAATAAATGTTAAATATTTTTAGTTTTAAGTTGTTTCTTTTTTATTCTCAACGCACAGTAATTGCAATGTATTTGTACTTGATAAAAAGTAAATCAGGAGTTCAGACTAGACTAATTGTAATTGGCTCATACTGCTTAATTGCAATTGGGATTACTCCTCTTGTGATTGACCCTGGTAACATTGGTCATCATGAGTGGTCTTAGAAGGTCAGTGCACTGATCCCAGTGATGTTTTGTGTACTACTATAAGCCAATACAGCATCAGCATATCTGTGCAGTAGTCCCTCTCTTAAAGGACATTCTCTAGAAAGGACACCCCTCTAGAAAGGACACAAAGTTCGCAGCAAGTACTGTGAATGCATGTGGTGCTCCCTCTCACTAAAGGACACCTCTCTAACAAGGACAGAGTTTTTTGCCAGAAGTGGTGTCCTTATTAGAGGGAGCCTACTGTACAAATATCTACATGTACATTAACATGATCAGACAGAAATGCTCTGATATCAGTGTAAATATAGGGAATGAAATGATATCTTCAGAAGTTATGTATATTAAATTACTTGTTTTCTTGTTGTTTGCTTCCAGTGAAACTGTAACATTAAGAGACAAGGAGAAGGTCCACGACTACAGATTTATGCCGGAGCCCAATCTCCCTCCCTTACATATTTATACAGACGACTCACTCCCGGCCCGGGGGACTGACGGAGATCAGGTGATCAACGTGGACAGTCTGCGGCGATCTCTGCCCGAGTTACCAACAGCTCATCGAAATCGTCTACACACCCAGCATGGTCTAAACATGGAGGATTGTCTGGCATTGGTGGTGAGTCTAAGGCTGATTCTGATTAATATGCAAACTATTATACATCTGCTGGATGTGTTTGTTCAAATTGTGTTTCATAAAAATATCTTAACTGAACAGACCACTATGAATCATGTTAATACAGTGAAACCAATCTTGAGAGAGCATTGCCATGAAACACCACCTGTCTTGAAAGACAAGATATACCGGACAGAAGGTGCTACACACATTTTAATGTAGTTGAGCCTGTCAACAAAGACCACCTGTCTTGAAAGACCACATTTTTATGGCCAATGGAGTGGTCTCTTAAGACATTTTCTGTTGTAGCAGTATCTATGATAAATCTACTTCAAGCTATGTGACCACCAAATTAAAGTATGCTCATTTTGTGAACTGATAGTACATGTAATGTCAATTTTAGTACAGATCGTTATCAATATTTTTTCGCAGAAGGCTACTTAGGAAGGCTCCTGTGTCTAGGCTACACAATCAAACCTTTTGCAAAGGCAATCTGAAGTAAAAAACATCTGCTTATAAGGACAAACTGTAGCAAGTCCCCAAGGATACACATCCCATGTTCTAAAACGGCCTTTTTGCACCAGTTTCACTGTCATTATATCTCTGTACTGTTTTTTTCCACATGCTGGCCAGGGTGAGGTGGGATTACCTCAGCTGTACGAGGCGGTGATGGAGAGAGGTAGCTGTGACCCCACTGTGGTGTCAATGGTGCTGACGACTGTGCTGCGTTCTGTTCTGTTGGACAGAAACTGCAGTGTCCAAGACAGGTGATAATGGTTTATTCCCTCAACTGACATGCTAAACTATACCGGGAATCCTGGAAATTAAGACAATCCACGGTCAAGACCAATTTGAAAGTGGTCTTAATTCTGAAAGAACACCAGTGTGTAACTTCAGGTTGTCCAGTCAGTAGTCTTAATTCTGGGGTGGTCTTATTTCTGGGGTGGTCTTAACCAAGGTTCTGTAGTATAAATTATAACTTGCTATTTCGCATCACAGGGGTTGAATGATGTTATTTGGTGTTGGCTGTATACCTGCATGGTTCACACATTGCATACCGAAATTGTACAGACTGGTGTTATAATTATAGGTCACAAAGTCATTGGGTGAAGCTGGGATGAAATGACATGCCCAGCTCCCACTTTAAAACAGTACACATGATACGGGTTTGATAAAATGTGATACTGGAATACAGATCCATATGTCGCCAGGTCCGAATCTGGCGCAATTTTGAAGGTGAGTTCCTAGGAGCCTAGTATAAAATTGTTAGGCTCTTACTAGACTACCACATAGTCCCAGGCTTTGTAAATGGTGTGGGGTGGGGATTGATTGCCAATGATTTATGCCTGCTGCACTGTAAGGCTGCAACAGGCATGCATCACTGTTGAGGTAGACGTAGTGTACTGTTGTGTACTTACTCTTTGTACTGTAATGTACTGGAGAGGTTTCTTTACCATGTTTACTATTGGTCTGTTGGGTCATACGATGTTTCTCTGGCGCTCTGTTCCAGTGGGGTATCACCTGAGGCCATGGCTGATGTCTGCACTATGCTCCAGGAGAAATACATAAACAAAGAGACCCTGCTCAAAGTGAGTCTGGCACAGCCCGTATAGACCATGTATATACCAACACGATGCTAACAATTAAGAAAAGCAAAACAGCTTATACAGTAGAACCTGTCTTGATAGACCACCCCATTGACCATAAAAATATCATCTCAAGACAGGTTGTCTTTGGTGACAGGTTCAATTACGTTGAAAGGTAGGACCTTCTGCCAGGAATATGTGGTCCTTCAAGATGGGTAGTCTTTCATGGCAGTGGTCTCTCAAGAAAGATTTCACTGTATCTTTCAAAAAACGTTATTTAAATGTACAGTCAAACCGAGTTTTACAACTACTTCAGAGTAAAGACCTCTCCCAGAAGCGCTACAATTGCATTTTCATTGTTTCGTAATCTCAGAAATGAGGTGACCCCCCCACCCCCACAGTAAAACCAGTTTAAAGCAGTCCCATGTGTGGTCTTGCATGTACTTCTTGAAGTTCTTGAGGTTGAGTATACATTGGCAGTGCATGTATAAAAGGTGTATCGGTTACTCCATATCCTCTGCAGCAGGATATTGCGAAGCAAACGAAATGAAAACTTCCTTTATAATTAGCCTATGTATAGCGTTCTGTCTAGGTTCTGAGAAACATGAGATACTAGATTTATGTACTAGGTATTGTTGTGTTGAACTGTGTTCTCTGATCAGGCGGAATAACTCTCTTGCAGCTTATTACCATGATGGTGGATGGGACATGTCAGTGTCCCAGAACTACTGTACTTGAGCAAGGCTGGGGTCAGGAGAATGATCCCAGGGTCATAGAGACTCTAGTAGATAACATCATAGCTGAACACAGCAAAGAGGTGAGGCCTGGGCTACTGGCTGAGACTTTACAAATACAATAGTCACTCTCTAATAAGTCACCCTCTCTAAAAAGGCCATAAATATTTTCCGCTACTACTATCAATATATTTACTTATCCCTCTCGCCAATGGCCACCTCTCTGATGTGGCCAGTTTCTTGGCGAATAGGGTGGCCTAGAAGAGGAACAACTGTACTCCCACAAAGATACCTGACATGGTAATCAGCAAAACATGCTTTGTGGTTATAAGATGCAATTAATATGCTAATTAATATACCTTATATGCTGTGCTGCTGGGGAATCCCCTTTCCATGGTACAGTAGTCCCCCCTCTAATAACGACACCCCTTCTGCCAAAAAAAATATGTACTGTCTTATTAGAGAGGGGTCCTTTGGTGAGAGGCAGCACCACATGCATTCACAGTACTTGCTGGCAAGAATCGTTCTTTCTAGAGGGGTGTCCTCTATAGTGTCCTTTCAGAGGACCACTGCAGTAAGACCTTGGCAGTGCAGTTACTGTGAATTAATGAAATTGTAGGAAGAACGATTATATCTTTGTAAGAAATTTTGGGACTATCGCCATCCCATGGCCATGTAATAGGCCACCCCGACCATTACGATGCAAAACAGGCTGTGGTGGGACTTTGCAGGCCTTGGGAAGAACCCAACCCCCCCCCCCCCTCCCCACCCCACCCCCCACCCCGTATTATTTACTTATTCCTTAATTTAAGAATCTATTATACAAGTCATGTATAATAATACATTCAGTGACATATATCTGTATAAGGGTTCAATGACGATAGATAAATTTGCATTCTGATCACAAGCTTGTCTTTGCTTTTGTCACGTTACTGTTTTTTAATACCCAGGTTGCCAAACATGGGGCAAAGAAACGTCTCTTCCGCATTCTGATGGCTAAGTTGCGCGCTCAGACAGAAGGCAAAGTGGACTCAGGGTTGATAGCAGATGTTCTACTGGAGAAGCTACAGCAATATGGAAACAAAAAGACCATGGACTAATGTAGATTTTATGTTTGCAATATATTGTAATAAATAAAATATACACTTTGCATTTTGTTTACTATTCATATGATAATATTTGTGGCAACCTGCTAAGGAAAAACAAACTTTTTGGTGTTGGGTATGTGTACCGAAGTTCCCCCAGTCATGGAAAATCCTTGAAAACAAGAAAGACCGCTGGGATAATGGAAACCCCCCGCCCGCCAACAAACTACCTTTTGTGACATCCAGATTAAAGTGGTACAGCTGGCTAATATATCTATTCCATGCAGATCTCCTTCCACTCAAAATCCGAGTGACCTTGACTTTGACCTTTCAAGGTCACTCAAGGTCAAAAGTGATGTTATTGGACTCACCATATATGGTCTCCTACTAATGGTTAATAGTAACATAGGTCCTAACTAGACTCGTTTACAAGATATAAGCCTTCAAAATCTGTGTGACCTTGACTTTGACCTTTCAATGTCACTCGAGGTCAAATGTCATGG
>JAAUYG010276574.1_pt1 | contig 12605 bp, 6 predicted proteins | sample 7278091 | NCBI WGS metagenome assembly JAAUYG01 (sample SAMN14350201, study PRJNA611818) | marine sediment metagenome | isolation source: surface marine sediment (0.6m) | place: French Polynesia: Moorea | collected 2018-08
AACAACAACAACAACAACAACAATAACAATAACAATAACAATAACAATAATAATAATAATAATAATAATAATAATAATAATAATAATAATAATAATAATAATAATAATAATTCCAGGGGGACCGATGTAAATTGCGCCATGAAGAAGCCGCACTGGGTAATGAGAGAATTTGCGAACTGTTTTTGGAAGATCGCTGTCACCGAAAAGTTTGCAAGTTCCGGCACATTAAAGATCAGGTGGGTGTGCCGAAAATACATACTGTACTCTTGATTATCCTCTGAAGTTGTAATTTAGTTCTTCTGGACAAATATACACTCAGGCTGGGCAAACCATCAGCTTTTAGAAATGTGCACGTTAAAATTTCAACAGAGTACTAGTTGTTCTCATACGTGTGCTGTGTACTGGTTATTAATGATATCAAGGATCATTCCTGGATGGTACCAGCCAAACGTTTTGCTTTTGTGAAAGTTATTAAAATGTAAGCCATGTACCTAGCTTGCAAAAATGTTAATTTACCAGCAAGCTGAATGACAATGCCAATAAGTCTGATTACAAACGATCTACATTATGTACTTACTTAGCATATTTTCGGGGTTCACATTTCGGAGATCCATACAGGTATATTTTCCGTGACCTTGAACCTGGACTAGAATTCTCAAAAGTACTTAAGGTCTGTGAGTTGACTTTTCAGATCCTTAGCAGCCAATCACATTGCTCACATTGGTGACTTAAAATGAAATCTTACACTTAAGTATTTTCAAAAACTCCAACCATGTATAAGCTGCATGTGTATAAGAACCACATTTTTTGGTCCTCGAGGGGGTTTACTTATACATCATGTAAACTGGACGCTTACACTGGATGGTTTCCAAAATACTAAATAGCCACTGAGGCTCATGAGAGACCAACAAATCTTGTTTTGTGCCATAAAGTATAGTACCATTTAATATAAAATAAATCCTTGTTTTTTTCTGTGACCTCACAGTCGCGCAAAAAGACTTCCGAGACATGTCAACAATCAGGAAGCCCTGGAGGTAAGTGCCTCATGTACATCTACATCTACATGTATGTGGCTACTTGTGACCTTGGATACTTTAAGATCATTTTTAAGTTGGTCGACGCCACTCTTGCAATTTTTCAGATAATTAATCTTTGAAACATAACTCCCCTACATTTATCATTCGTTTACAACCAAACCCTTAAATTAAAGTGATTTCATGTGACGGTCTACATAAAGGTTAATTGTGAAAAGCTTATAAACACCAATAAAAACATTGCAAATTAGTGTTTTGGGAATGGGCATGACGGTAATTGCAATTACCGGTATTTTGAGAATGACTAATCGCAACTTCAAAAGAAATCAAAATTTAAGGCTTTGGCGTACATGCACGTGTGAGGCATTTTTTTTTACTTCTAATGCTCCAGGGTCATTTTGGTGTCATTCTTGATATTTGTAACTTTTTTTTTGAAAAGACTATTTTCAAACACTACCCCGCTTACAGTTATTAGTTTTCCACCACAAAAAATCTACAGAGGTTCCCGTTGATGGTCCACACAGCATGCAGACTGGTTACGTGTTACTAGTTTCAAATTATATAATTTTAAGATTGAAATTTCACAATGTAAGTAACTAAAAACTTGCGATTACCCCAGACAGATGTAGATGTAGCGGTAAATATAGTAAGATTTGGCTGTCAATGAGACCTTCATATTTTTAGTGGACATGTAATGACTTTTGTAATTCATGAAACCGGTTAGTCTTGTTAATACAATGTACATTTATTATGGGCCATTCAGCATGGTCTGAATTTATTGAACTTGTTCAATGGGACAGTATTATTTAATCTTCCATGATGAGAGCTGCATTAAAATTAAAGTTATGTCTTGCAAGGATAAGTATGTTTACTATGGCACGAGGCTAAACACTTAAAGGGTGCCTTGCCTAAACTAAATGTGTAAGAATCTGCGTAATGGCCAGGGGGATCACCATATGCTTTATTTTCCAGGTGGTGTAGATTTAAAGAATCTTGTGGAGACACTGACTTTGATAGCCAGAAAAGAGTTTGGTAGCCCAAAACCCTCAGGCCGAAGAAACCGCCGTAGACGTCGGAGAAACTATCGTGGCCAGCATGGAGGTCTTCATGGACAGTCGTCACATGGCCAGCATATGTCCGCAGGTCAGCCAAGTCAGCTTTACCACAGAAGTAACTCTGGAAGCCAACCGGAAGACCCTGCCACTGGCTGGGGATTACCGCCACCATATACCCCGTTTGGGCCAGGTGCTGAGCCAGAGAGAGATCAGAACTCACAAGCAGGTCGGCAAGAGGTCTCAAGAGGTCACCAACCACAGAGAGGTCAGCAGTCAAGCAGGGATCAACCATCGTCTAGAGGTCGGTCTGCATCATCCCAGGGTCAACAGCGAGGCAAGGGGGGCCCTGGCCGGGAAGATGATGACCTTTGTGAGGACGAGGAGGCCACAGCAGGGGACCAGTCTCTTAAGGTGTCTGAACATAAGCTTCAAACTCTCATCAGATCCTTTCTACTGGACCAGAAGATTGCCGTGGGACAAAAAATAGACCAAGCTCAGATGACGAAACTGGTTGAAAAGATGAGAAGGGATATCAGTGTGATTGAGATAGCTGAAACTGAAAGTGATGATGATGATGAGGACGGTGACAGAGCAGAGCACAGATCTTACCTGCGCTCATCCCCACGACTGCTCCCAAATCGGTAAGCCTCCATGTCACATCCCTCCATGATCAGGAATGTCACAGCCTGACTCTGTGTCTGGCAACAGGTTGCATCCATCACCATCTTGCTGAGTGTTTTGATTCTTGTTTACTTCCCTCCATTCTTTATGAAGGGATAAAGCTGACCTTCTCCCCCTCACTTCTCCTGCTGAGTGCTCTCGGAGGTTTGCACTTGGACAACCGCAGCTGAAAGATACCAGTGCCAGCAATCTCAGATATCCTATCTTCCCTGAACATGGCCCCAGTATGGGCTCTCAGGCTGAAGCAACTTACCCAACAAAGTGAGCAGAGGGTTTGTGCCCAAAAGGTAAGACTCTAACCGGCCCTTGTGGGGTCCGAAAGACCACACCTGGCATCCTATTAAGGTCAGTCCAGCAAGTCAGCTCCCCTTGGGAAGGCAGGTGGTAGGAACTGTCCCCTGATTCCCCAAAGTTGTAGAGACAGGGGAACTAACTGCAAACTTCCTGCCCTGGATGGAGGTGAGGCTGGAACATATGCAGTGCAGGCAGGGGTAGACAAGTCGAAGCTGAACGATGCCACTCCAGTGATGGACCACCTCTGCCAGCACACTGTACGACACCTTTTGGAGAGAATCCACCTACATGGTTGCCGCATGCACTCCTCATATCGAACTCCAATCTGTTTGTGCTGTTTCCCTGCACGATGGCAGGTGTCAACAACCAAAACGTTGTGGGACATTACTCAGGTGTGCTCGATCCAGGTTGCTCCAAGGGAACACCCTGTTCCAAGGTCAACCACCCTAACCCTAACCCTGTGGTAACCCTGTCACCAAGGGCAATGGAAGGAACCCTGGTGGGGCTGTTTGATTAGTGTCGGGTTTCCCCACTAAGACTTCGGATGATGGCCCCACAACAGAGACCCTATCCCCAACAGATGGCTGGAGCACCGCAAGATGACAGCATCACGGGATTGCTTGGTCTTCAGAGCTTGCTGGTCCAGCGTCTTGCTCTCCCAGGTCATGCGGTGCAAGCGCCAGCTGTCATGGTGGTTTTTTCTGCCAATCTAACCTGTCTAGATGAAAAGGAAACAGGCCTGGAAGCATGGCCAAGGTCATGAGCTCCCTGGCTTGACAGATCCACCATCCCAGAGAGCAGGTCACCGTCTACATGTCTCCACTCCTGATTGGTCTCATTTTTTCTGTCAGTGGTTTTCCTCTTTCATGCTTTCTACAACTCTGTTCACTCTAGAGACAAACTAAACTCAGAACTTAATCGAACGTCTGTTATGCTCAAAAACCCAGGCCAAAACGCAATGGTAACTGAACCTCTGAATTTAGACAAGGTCAAACCACCAGGATTGGTGAGGCATCACAACTGAGAATTGTGACGCACAGTTGTTTGTACATTGCCTGGCAGCCAAAACAAAAATGCTCTATAAATAGCACTTGTTAATATTTTGCTAAGTAAAGAATATAGGAGCTAAATACATGGGTTTCTAAATTTATTAGAATGAATTCAGGCTAGAGTTTCAAACAATGATTTTTTTCTTTGTGGAGGAAAAGCTCAACCATTTTCTCGCTTTGAGCTGTAGCCCATCTTGCCGGCCAAAGTGTACACGGCTGACCAGGCTGGACAGTCGGGCGAGAAATGTCCCCTCCATCCTGCCAAATAAGGAAACCAGCACAGTGGTCTGTGTGCAGATGACCTGTAACTGACCAGCGCTGTCATACAGGTACTTTTCTGGAAGGTTCCATGGAAATCATTGTCTGCCAAAAAGCCAGGCATATAGCCAATACACACTATATTGATACAGCAGAGTTTAACAACATGACAGCATGAAACGCCATTAACAGCCGGGATATAACAGTAGGATATATCAAGCTGCAAAACTCTATGAATCAGTCCATACACTGGATCATAGACTACACTACAAAGGTGTATAATTAAGTGTTTGCTGGAAATCAAACAAAAGGCGACTGCCCTCCCAGTCACCAGGGCCAAGAAGCAACAGCTCTGTCACCATACACAGCACAGATTCAGCGTTGGGCTACAAGTAACATTTAACTGGAACGTAGACTGCAGCAAACTTATTTATATTACATGTTACAGTCACAAGACCACGACAATAAGTAGACACCATTTTAGACTAATACTTACTAGCGTCAAAATTAATTTTGCCAATGCCATGTATTAATTATAAGTTACGACAGGTAACTATATATTGTAATGTTTATCATTACAAACAGGTAGTAACTAGTAAAGTGTCGACTTAGCAACATTATTACACCATCTAGAACTTATCTGGAAAAGACAGAACGTTTTTAACAGTAGTACAAGCAGTTGGCAACTGGACGTTGGGTTCTAGATCCTTGCCTGTTAGTTCCTTCAATTGAGTCCAGGTTCCCTTGGGTCCTGGCTGGCCAGTCGCACATATGTACACAGATTATAAGATGCAATGACGCCCAGCCAGAATCCAAAGGGGGAGGGGGTCGTTTCTGAAACAGCTAACAGAGACTAAAACTACATGGCTCCCATCAACCAGAACCTGAGCAGCACCTAAAACGAACAAGAAATATTTTTGCAATTTTGTCTGTAAATGGGCTGTGCTTTTAACACAAACCCCAGAATGTACATTCTATAAATAATAATAATAATATGCAGTTCTTATATAGCGCTTTTCCTGGCCGAAGCTAGCTCAAAGCACTTTACATATTATTACCCCTGGCAGACCTGTTATATCCGTCACCTGCTCAACTCCCCGGGGAGTATACACCCGCTCACATGCTTCAAGGCGCCACAGGTAATCTAGGTACAATTGGCATCTCTGTCTATAGCCAGGTACTCATTAACGGCTGAGTGAACCGAGGCACCATTGTCGCCACCCTAGCCCACGCGGGACGGTTTTGATGAGCCGACTGGCTTTTGGCGGGACTCGAACCCACGATCTTGTGGTTGGGAGTCCGACGCGCTAACGATTCGGCCATCGCAACCCGACAGTCTCTAGTGAGATCTACTGTAGAGACATTTCTGAGCCGAGGCGTTTCCCCTTCCATATCACAAAGGCGAGATATAAACCTCCATCTATAAATAACAATTGGAAAGTCGTGGAGCTGGTGAACTGAAAAAGTAGAAAACGTAGCATGGGACATACATTTCTACTAACATGGAATGGATAGGAGTCGTGGCATCCCTTCTGCCTGAAGGAAATTTACAGGTTTATCAGATGCGATGAGCACACTTTCCTACTGTAATAAGACGGCCATATCATTCCCACATATATTACCATGGTAAAACTGGGGCTGAATCCAGCTGGTGGCTGTCGAATGTACAGACACTCCTGCTTCACACAGGGCTGTGGTTGAAAACTATATGCCATTAGCCTACCGCCTATATAATATACTCATAAACACCTAAACACATTGGGAGCCCAGTCTCTCATTCTGTGTTGCCTGACTGAAATGACTGAAATAAAACCACTTTATAGTGAACTTTACTAAACTGCACCGCTAAACCATACCTACAACAGAAAGAGAGATACACCCTGAGGGACTTACAGATTAGAACAGCAGCACTGTTCAGACAGGCACGCTTAGTGGAGGTCCTTGGCATCCAGATCAACTCCAAGCTTCTGTAAGAAAGGAAGGATAGATGGCTACTTAAGGCATACCTTATTCCTATCTCAACCAGTTGGGAGGGGTAAGATTCGTCTATAGAAGCAGTAGAAACTATAATCAGCTAAGCGACCTGCCCCACTCACACCAGGAACTAGGGGAACTGTAAGAAACAATTAGATACGCTGGTAGAGACATAGGACCTAGGAGATGTTTTCCCACAGCTAATTAGACCACCTGCCTAGTTCTGGAGGTAAACGTCTCTCAAAATTAGCCTGAAATGAATCCAAACTCAGGTCACACATGACCTAGGGAGCACCCAATGAGAGATACATCCGCCCACTTTGGAACAACTAGAATCTTAACTATTGTTTTTGAAAACCGTCAAAAATTCCAAAAATTCTTAAAAGAAGAGGGCGTCTATAGAGAGAAGTTTCTTAATACATGTTTCTTAAGTAGGGTACATATTGCACAATAGTGAAGTTTCTGTAGAAGTCCAATTTCCACAGCAATCCAAAAGAGAATTAAAATTTCATTAGTTGCAGTTATTTTTTCCAGCGCCTTGGTGAGTCACTGTTCTCACCATATTCCCTCCAGGAGTAATCTGGTGCAGGAGTGAAACACATTTGTACTGGGGGCTGGTCTCTAAGAATGGTGTCAGCACCATGAGTGAGAAATGGGGTGTTCTTGTGGAGGAACACCAAAGAAGGTGCTAAATATGGCACCCGGTGGCACCACTCAGAGATTCATCAGCGCCTAGGCAACCATGACCCCTAGTGAGACCCACTTTGCCTTTAGTACTGGCTCTATCATGGGTCCAGCACTGAATCTAGGAGCGCTCACCAGCCAGGGAAGGTTTACGCTTTCATTGCTAGCACTGTCACTATGGTCAGTGCCAGCACTAAGGGTGGGGGAATCAGGACCAAACTGGAGTACCTGATTTTTCACTTTAATGTGCACACCTTAGTCTGCTTGCCCTGTGCCTAGAACTAAGTGCAGGTGCTGTAGTCTTCAGGATAATCATATGGGAGTGCAGTGGTGGTGACAGTCACACCTCAGAATGCAGGACATTTTTTTCACAATCCCTTGGGTTTTGATAATTCCCAGGTTCCACTGTATTTTGGAGCACCTTATAGCACCAATAATGTTACAGTATAATTCATTGCACAGGTAAAGGAAATTCCAGTTCGGGACAAAACGCCTCTTACTTAACAACATAGTTCCCAATTTAAGACCTTGGTTTTGCAAATTTAAGACAATAGCTTTTCAACACTTTGTGGGTCACTCCCATTTTATCATTAGGATTATATGTAAACAGGTGAGAATGTAATAAATTTTCACGAATATTTCAGACAAAAGAGGACGCTCGACAAGGAAGACCTGCCCCCTGGGTGGGTTCCGATGAAGACAGCTGATGAAGGGACCCCATTCTGTGTGAAGCTGGAGCCAACGCAAGCAGACTACAAGGAGACAGAGAATCATTTCTATCAGACAATGCCAAGGGCAGACTACAAAATCATCGAGATTCGCAAGATACAGAACTTGCATCTATGGAGAAAATTTGAAAGGTTTTTATTCTCTTTATACTTCAGCATGTTCAAGCTTAAGTCCTGTACGTAGTTCTGCTCTACAATGTCTACGACCTTCATCTGCAGAGCGACAATTCTGTTTCACAATACTTCTGTTTCATAAAAAGTAAATGTGTCGTAACAGCAGCCTAGGTAAATATAATAAATATGAAGTTCAACTTCATATAGTTTTGGTTTGGAAATATTGAAATTACAATCTGTTACCAGAGACCATATATGTACGATGTATGTATGTTTATTTCGGTACATGTCTTACAATGCAAAACAGTGAAACAGTGAACAATGGCTCTGAAAAAGAAGACATGTAACGAAGGCCATAACTAGAAGCTAACAAGTAACTGTTAATTGAGTCAAAACGACCCAACCCAGTTAGGCCTTTAGGACAAATATTTAGCAGAATTGCCAGTTTTGACGAATTTTTTGAAATGCAAGGTCATGATGCAGTCGTAAGGTAATACAAATAATATAAATAATTGTATGTAGTGTATACAACTATACAACCGAAAATGTGTGTGTTTATCAGGAAAGCCAAGGAGCTAAGCAAAGCACGGGCCGGTAGCAGACAACCGGCTGTTGAGAGGTTTTTGTTCCATGGTACCAACAGCGAACAAGCGGTACAGTGTATCTGTTCCAAGCAGGGCTTTAACTGGAGAGTGTGTGGCACTAACGGGAGCAGATATGGCGACGGCACTTACTTTGCGCGAGATGCCAGCTATAGCAACCGCTACACTGACAGGTAGAAATTATCTATCTACAGGACATCGTACCTGTATAATGCCACACCATTTACATTAGGGCCAAATAACCTGGGGCCATTTTCTAGACAAATCGCAAGTGTCGAAACCACTTTCAAGTATTGAAAGCACAATTGTGGTTTATAAGCTGATTGATGATATTATGTTCGTTTCTAAACTGTTGTTTGTGTTTGGAAACCAATTTAAGCATTGAAAACACAAAGGTTGCCAAGGTGGTTAACGAAGTGCTTACACTTTTGATAGATTTGTATAAAGGTAGTAAGCACGGTGGTTTGTTTTAATACCACTTGTAATTATGGGACAAATTTAAATGTAATTATGGGGTAAGACATACCGCGAGTGTGGTTCTGACCAGATGGTTTCTCAGGTTATTGTGTCTGCTGATATGCAGTAGTTGTTTGGCGTTCAAAGACATCATGGGGCTCCTGTTTTAAGAATTTAGAAATGGGGATTTACTATATCTGAAGCTAATATAGCAGTTCTTGGAAAGATATGATTAGGGGAATTTGTTCAGCATTCCTCTTTCGCTTGCTGAAATTGAGCTGAATTATTTTTAGTTTCCTCAATTGGGACCTGACTTGGACACCATGTGTCCAAATCACAAAACTATCATCTAAAAGACTGAAACACACTAAACGCTGATAAATATTTTTGTTAAGAATCTGCTTTGTTAAGAATCTGGCCCATGTAGATATTACAATAAGATGGGGCAAATTCTCTTCCCATGGCAGTGCCAGAGGTTTGCAGATAAGCTTCAGTATTAAAGTCTTTCTTTTTAGGGAGATTTCCAAGAGCTATATATATAATGGGTTTATAGTAAGGTGATTCTGCATATGAGAGAATGTTTGCTTGATGGCTTCCATACCGGCATTATTATTAATAAAGGTGAATATGCTTCAGACGTCACAAGTGATTAATAGGGGATTTTCCATGCTTTCTGGGATTCTGAATTTTTAATTGAGGTGGTTTTTGGCATTCCACATAGGCGTAAATATATGTATCAAAGCCACGAAATTATTCCAGCAATTACATACCATCATATGTAAATACTGAAATTTGCAAGGGTTTAAAACCTTGTTTGGTGCATTACAGACCAGGTGCAAAAATCAAATCTGTAACCGTTCGAAAACCCGAAGCCAATTGCAGAAATTTACAATCATAATATTTGTGTTGCTAATTCGCAATGTTCTCTGCTCATTGCGCATTATAGTATTCCACAACAGACCAATGTACGTGTATCTGCATGTTAACTTGTGTGCCACTGGGACATTATCACCATCCGCAATCAGTATCAAAGCCACACAGCTGTAACTTGAAAGCCGTTCTGTCGTATTCCTGACAGGCAGCCTGGTAGGACTCAGAAGATGTTTCGCACGCGGGTTCTGCTGGGACAGTATACCCGGGGAGGCCTGAAGAAGCCTCCACCAGTGAATCCGCTGAAACCTCACGGCGACCTGTATGACTCGGTTGTGGACAATCCCAGTGACCCGTCGGTGTTCGTGGTGTTCGAGTTTGATCAGTGCTACCCAGAATTCCTCATCTCCTATGTTACTATCAACCCAGGAGTAGCAGGAAGGTATATACCAGTGGTGTGTATAGGCATAGTGGCAATGGATCTCTCATTGGGTTCCTGTAAAGAGGGTGGCTCTTATGCAGAGAGTCTTAAAGGAAATAGTATTGCTGCAATATAAGACAGAGAATGTGAAAAGACACTCCTCAGTTTAGACTATTTATTGTGCTGGTACAGTGATGTATGTAACAGGGCAACTACACTGCTCCAAATATATAAGGGATCAGATTTTCAAAGCCATATATTTGGAAATGTATTGGGAAAAATTCTTCCAGATTGTAGTTCTGTTTAGTTGAATCATTTTGCTTGATAATGCAGTTGTGGCAGAAAAAAAACAGCAAAAGTTTATTTTTTACATAACCCAGAGGGGAATCACCCCCAAAACACAAGTATATCAGAGCCATTGCGATGATGACCTTTACCCTTTCAAACACGTTCAAACAGTATAAACTGTTGATTGTCAAATCAGTAGCTGGTATGGCCAGTGATTTGGCCCTAAACTACGTTAACTTTTCTCCCTTAAATGTTTTCTAACTTTGCGCCCTTACGTAAATGTCTGTATTATGCTACGCTAACGTTTTATCCCTTAAATGTTTTGAGCAGTATATGTTTGACTGATGCAATAGAAGATACAACTGACACATAGAGTAATGTTATGGCCTATGTTTTGGCTCCTGCATCAGTTACTCTTGCTGCATGACATGCCTCATCACTTGCAGATCCAATTATCAACTTAAGCTGTCATCTATCTTCGAGATGTCCTGTTGTATGCACTAAAAGTAAATTTCTTGGTGCAATTTGTCATTTGCAGACCGGCGGTTAGTCCCAAACCGGCAAACTGGCAGCCACAGGAGCAATCAACCACAGTTAAAGGTAGGCTCATACCATGCACACTCATTGAACCCATATGCAGCCACTGAACGTTTGGGGAATTTGATGTTATTAAGTAATTGGACAGCAAAAACTGATCATAATATATACACACATACGCCAATGTGAACATTTGCAGACTTCATTGAAAGAAATGATAGAAACCAATACATACACTTTCATATACCAGTCATGTGAATCAAGTAGCACATTGCACCAGAGAGCACATTTCTTGTTCAGAAAATATAGTGTATTGACCAAGCACTAAAAATAAGCCGACATTATAACTAACCTAGATTGAATTGGATAAATTATCATTGTTGAAAAGTTCCCGACTCTTGAAAAGTTAAGTTGGCTGTTTGCTGTCACGAATCATACTTCTCATAAAGACTGGTTGTAAACAGTTCTTAAGTTGCACCATAGCACACCTCCTCTGAGCAGGGTTAAATCAGTTTCTATAGTCCAGCACTGATGAAGTGCTTGATGAAACAAATAGAAATCTTGTTTTCGTATTTGTTTATCTTTCCAGAACTCGACTCTGAACCGTCTGCATCATTTAGCTCAATCGTGCTTGAGGTTCTGGAATGACCGCAAGTAGCAAGGAAGATGTAAACAAAGATAACGGTGTGGTCATGTGACGCCGGTAACCATGGTGATCGCATACGTTACACACTATTGCAGATGATGTCGTCGGTGAAAAATCAGGAAGAGAAGAGCTGCATAGAATCTGTATCACTGTTGCAGACTTAACTGTATCATCGTAGTAGAAGAATGCTTTATTGTAGTGATTATTCGTTTATTATAGGGATTGTTATAAAGTAAACTCCGTTGCGATGGGATGAATGCAAAGGTAATGGTGGACCCTGTACTGTTACAGTGAGAGTTATAGTGAAATTTGTATATAAGGCCACCCTAGGCATCGACAAAATGTGGTCTTTATGCACTGGTGGTCTTTATACGCAGGTTCAATAACATGGAACGTATACAGCTTGGGACCTTACAATGTGGTCTTTATAAGCAGGTGGTCTGTATACTTACGGCTGGTCTTTAGACTGTATATCTGCCCGCTGGCTATCAGTAGGCAGTCTTGCTTAATTTGAAACACAAAATACTGCAATTTCTGGTATACACAATTTCTGAAAAAAAATCTTTTAAATTTAACTACTCACCTGCTCATATTAATCCTTATTTTATAAGTGATGCGTCCCCCACGGAACGAACCTGCACATTTAATGTCATGTTATGCATCTGTGCTTGGGGCAAGAATTGGGTGGGCATGTTATATTTGGATGCACAAGCATCTTATCATAGCAATATATTGGCAACAATTTGCATTTAAACATACCGTGATCCCACTCTTAATGCCCAGTCTCAACAGCGATCACTGGTATGGTTGGTCAATTTTGAACTATTTGTAAATATACCCGGAAACGATTGTTCGATATCTGAATTGTCCACGGCGATAAATAAAATTTTCCACCTTTGCCTATTCGAGGCTCA
>JAAUYG010229047.1_pt1 | contig 12603 bp, 16 predicted proteins | sample 7278091 | NCBI WGS metagenome assembly JAAUYG01 (sample SAMN14350201, study PRJNA611818) | marine sediment metagenome | isolation source: surface marine sediment (0.6m) | place: French Polynesia: Moorea | collected 2018-08
GCTCGTTGGTGCATGAAAATCATACAGTTGGCACCTGAAAGTTCAAAAGAACGTGTTTTGGTGAAGCAATCTTGGAAGATATGACGATAAAACATAGGGGTCTCTCTTATTCACCACCCTCCCAGCGGCCACAGACCCACCAGCATCAGTTGTAAGGTTCAAGTGACGCGCAGGAACTGAGAAGATACTTCACTGTCTGGATCTTGGTGGCATCAACTCCTTCATTGTGTCGAATGGGCAGCAGACACACAAGGCAGTAGCAATTGATGGAGAACAATTCCAGGCTACACTCGAAAAATACAGCCGTAACTTCCATTGGTGACCAGTGCATTAAGCATTTGACGCCCATTATGCTCACTTTTTCACAGCCTGAGATCAAGTGCGAAGAATCATCTAGCTGACAGTTTTCAAGCCGTTACGTACTTGATTTTGAGTGCAGACAGAGTGGCGACAATTTCCGTAGCACCTATCCATTTAGTGGTGTTTATGACCTTTCCTCCCAACTGTTCACTTCCTTGTAAATCAAAGCCCTTCTGCCAAGCTGCCTCTATAAGGCGCTGTATCTTGGGAATGGAGGGTATCACAGGTCGGCCTGCAAGAAAAAAATGTACGCAAACAAACAAGGAGCGAGAGTACGCTGCAATACAAACTGAAAAGCTTGAGAAACGCAGCAAACTAATGCCTGCACTAGAAGTCGTTCCCGACACATTTGCCTTGTGTCTGCAACACGCCGAAAAGAAACACCAAGCTGACAGAAATGCGCACAATTGCAGTCAGAGACTAGCGAGTTCAGAGGAAGAAAATCAAACACCAGCGCCCGGTGTGTTTCTTTGAGAACTGAATTTTATCTCCACGTTTCAAAAGAATGTCAAGTTTGAACAACAGAAACGGCGGATAACCATCACGCCTCCTACGCTAGTTCTTTCCCCGTGGGCGCATTCACTCCCCTGAGTAAACGTTGCCGCTGTGATGTGAATGGCAGCCAGTGATCTCAATGAAACGCGAAGCTGTCAAACATAGTCAACAATGGGGTAATTCCCTTTTTGTTCCAGAATGTGACGAGGATACTTTTGGTTACCAGAGCAATGGCAACAGCAATTTCAAACGCTCGAACAGATCTGTACGAAAGACCTGTGATCTACAAACAGCGCGGATTTCGTTACTGTGCACGATGTTTTTTGCGTGTGAAGACGACGCTGTTGCCGAGGAGTGCAATACGTCTGCTGCAGCACAAGGTAATCAGCAGGTTTACGGCTTTGCCTTTTACTACAGGGGCTACTTGTCCATTTCTCCAGGTACCACTACATCAATTCAACCCACACAAACTCTCCCCATCAATGAGCGCAACCCACACGCAAGAAAACTACGTTAATTTCGGTCGCCCAGGTTTCAAGTTGATATGAATGGACAGAAACGATAAGAAGGAACGAGCTGAAAACAGCTTAAAATGTCATTTGTTCTCATTGGAAATCACTACTACTCTTGGGGCCTCAAGTATTTCCTGTTGCCAACATCAGAAATGACGTTCGCTGCATCAGTATAATTTGCATTGTGAGCTGCTTTCTATTCTTTCAGGAAACGCTGGGGAACTTTTTGACAGTAGGGAGTTCATATAACGAAGAGCTTTCATTGCATCAGAAAGCTAAATTGAAGGTACATTTGTCTTGCTGGAGCAGGCTCATTGGTGGAGAATAAAGTGCGGGCAAGGCAACTCCTCTGGTCAGACAAAACACGGTTGGCACAACATGTTTTTGTCTTAATGCTTACCATTGAAGAGCACCTGTTGGTAAGTTGAGCTTTTGGCAAGGCACGAGAGAAGCATCTGGAGGTTCCTGTAGCCGCAGCCCCAGCCCTTGTCTCCGTACGACGCGGCGTAGTGGTCGCACGCGGAGCACAGCCACACCCGAGCCACGTTCGTCCCGCTCGTCTTGTAGTACTCCTTCAGCTTTGGAATCAAGTCTGTCGTGATCAAATAGAAAATGCATCAAGTTACTCATCCGGAGGTTATAGTGTGACTTCAACTTGCTACGAACAGGTGTCACTTCCTCTGTTGGTGCCGACGTTTAAAGTTTAATGAAACAAGACTCAACAGATCAGAACATTACAACTCAGTGAAGAAGTGGAGACGACAAAGAACGTGAGACAATTTTGACATCTGCTCACAAAAGCTACCGATTTCAATTCGAATTCCACACTTCTGCTGCGGCGATAGCAGCAACGTGTGGATCTATTGTGCCATCGTCACAAGCAAAAAAGGCCAGTCAGAAAAGAAAACACGCCAGGAATTTTCCCACTGAATGATACAGTGCGGCTATTGGGATGGAAGCGGCAGAAAACTCTGAACAATTAACATTTAAACACATTCTGTAAGAAAACAGATTGCGTGCTTCTTCAAATCGTTTTCCAGACACATCGGGCCTTTCCAAGAGTGGAAAGAAATGCAATTAAGTCGCGTCGTGCCTCTCATAATCAGCTCATTACATCGTCTTCTTCCCAGCACATTTACGAACTTCTGGGATGGTCTTTCTAAAAGAAATCAATTCTGGTTCTTGATGGACTTGAAAATCTCCTCTTTGGCAATTAAGACGGCGAAAAAATGTTTAATTTCCAAACTAAATGGAGAATGAAGACAACTTGTGGACCGTGAAGTGGCAATTGCCGTCTTCGAAAGAGCGTGTGAAAAAACAAGCCATTCTAATTTGATGGCCTTTTGCTGCGATGAGGGAAGATACTCGGCTCTTGCAACCATCACGTTTCTTGAGCATCAAAGTCGGGAATCCCTAATCCACCATCTCTGGAAAAACGCAGTTCTGGACCTCGCCACAAGAGGAGACTTCACCAACATTCTGACTGCAAGTCATTAATTACCCTGATGTACAGTGGATCAGACATTTTAACCACACGAGCGTTGATTCTCAATTCCAGCCATTCTGTAGCTCACCACGACCACAGTCTCTCGTCATTCGTGTGCAGGAACAAACGGATTTGTGGGTGCACTTCAAGCCAACAAAGCTGGCGACCATAAAATACGGTACATTTCCCACAAGGACCACGGCAAAACTCCAAACACATCTGACCAATGCAAGAAAATAGTCCGAAAGTGGCTCAGCCTTTTTGGCTGGATTGACACCAAAGGTAACAAGTGATCTGTCACACTGGTTTGCTCAAGGTGACACACCCACATCAAGGTGCAGCTGCTGGAGTCTCAAGACGACCCAAGTTACCCAAGTGCACACGTAACAGACAAGATTCCACCAGTCCTCCCATGGTGCAACATATTCGGCGACAAATTTCAGAACTGCAGAGGATGATGCAATTTTCATAAAGACTGACAAACAGCGTATTTGGCAACAGACTAATTAGCAACGCCCTGCAATTACGGATTCCTACACGAAGAGTAATTGCGAAACTCTTCGTCTGCACAGTCTGCTTCTAAAAGATAATTAACATGCCACAGGAAAAGTTCGCTTTCATTGTCAGCAAAATTCCGAAAAGAAGACATCTATATTTTGGACCCTTTCACAAGGTTGTTGTTGAAAAGGAGGACACCCCACCGGCAATTTTGAAGTTTTTCTGCAGACACTAAGACCATGAGACAGAGCGGGAGAAAAGTAAAATCTGTTTGTAAGCGTCATGGCAACCAGAAATTACAGAAGTGTCGGTCAAAAGACGCAACAACAACAGTTGATTCTGTGGGATGGTAACATCTGCAATGCCTCATTAAATGGAAACCGAATACGGAATTCCTCATCCAGCCTGAGACTGTGAAAGACGAGGAACCAAACAGGTGAATGCCCTGTCGTTGTCCTTCCTCCCAGACAACTGAAAACAGTTGATTCCAGGCCCTGACGGAGGCAGCAAAGTGGAACAGTCTCACATTGAAATCCAAACAATCCTTTCTACGCCCACATCAATTCTGATGCTTTCCCAACTCCTGGGACAAAACTTCAGGAAGAGCCTATTCCACGGACAGCGCAAACAATGCTGTTAATCAGTGCACGTCCCACGATGCGATGTAGCGGTAAATTACCTCGGGTGCAGGAGTGGCCGTCGTCCACACCACCGTTGTTTGACGACTGCACCTCGGCCTTCTTGCTGTAGTACTCCGAGACGGTCATCTGGCCGCTGTTGACGGCTCGCTCCAACGTGCGCTCCGCCTGCTTCTTGTAACTACTACTACCCTTGCTGTTCATCCCGTACAGATCCTGCAATGAAACAAAGCAAGGCGTGTTACCGGCAGCCCACCATGCTGGGAGCGAGGACTCTTTAGCTCTCACTGAAATAGGGTTAAAAACATCACTTGGAGACCTTTAGGGGCCTCTGCGAGTTTCCTATTTCGACAATGTTAACCCTGCGAGTGAAAGAACAATGGAGATAGGAAGGTCGTAGAGGTCCCACAGAACTCAGATTGATGCGTTTTGGCTAAAAATCTGACACCAGCCTTCAAAGTATTGGAATGGAGTACGGGGAATAAAACCAATCATCAATTTAGATCCACTCTATCTTATCTGGGAGAGCCCCTTCTTTTGCGTTTGCACGGGAGAAGGTCACAAAGGGTAATAATGTGGGCACGAAATCGGAACAGAATCATGCCTGTTGGCGAAAGCCTTGCTGTATCTGGGAATTCCACATATCATCAGAAGTAATACGATGGCAGGTTCAGTAAGAGTGGTCCAAAAGGATTGAAACAGATCAAAACATTTTCTTTTTTGTCAATTTGCGAAGTAATTGAGCATTCATGAAAATCCCACGGACTGGGAATATTGGCAATCAGAAAGACTTCCCTCACACTGCTTCAGAAATAATTCTCAATGGAGGGAAGTGAATAATTTAGACTGTTGAAATATTCGCTTTTGGCAAAAGAAAAATCTGCTGCGCTTTTCTTTCTGTTGTCCCAGAGAAAACACAGAAAATCCGAAATCGGTGGTGAATGTCTCCAGTCTCCATTTACCTGGTAATCATCATAAAGTATCAGATCTCTTCCAATCGGCCAGGCACAATGCGCGCCAAACATCCTGAAGCATCGCAACGCTGGAGCAATTAGACATTTAATGACTCGAAATGCAGCAGCTAAATCAACACGTTAATGCGGGAAAACCGTATCATATGGATTACTTGGCCCAATTTCCTGTCGCGGAAACATTGAGATCTTCTTTTGGTTGCACGTAGCTAAGTTCCAGAGCAGGGCCTGCAATGTTAGTTGCTCATGCGAATGGACCCATTCCGTAAGAGAATGTCCCCAGAAAGTCTTCTGCAGGTTGGCACATCTGCAAGAACAGTTCTGGACAAGGAGCAAAACAGTGTGGGACTTTCCATTTGAATCACTCAACATTGTGATGCCGCGCAGCCGTAAGAATATTCACCATGTGATCACCAAAGTTTTTTTTCCCATTCAAACTCAACCTGCACAAGCGAGAACAAACATGTGAAGAAGGAGAAAAGCAACGGCACAGCTTCTGGAAATATACAGTAAATGGGTCGGGAAGAAACTGAAGCACCTCCAAAGTGAATCCCTCAACAATGAATAGCCCGCGGAAGCTTTCCTGTAATCTGGTGTCGAAGCCCATTTTGTGAATGCCTCACAGAGACAAATCGCTTATTTTTAATTCACGTCATTGCAGGCGTAGTCATTCTCCATCAGACTAACTCGACTGACGCCCCAATCTGAACCCACAGTGACTGTTTCTGTGCGGAGACCGCACTGACGATCCGTTCCACCGCGTGTAAATTGAACCTCTCGAGGGAGTCATAACCAGCTTTATGCTGTGGATGATCTTATACATAAAACAATTATGACGAACGCATAATGAATAAAACGTCAAGCCAGTGCGTGATCATCACATTTGATGCAAGCTGCTTTTACAGATTCTGTGGCAAATGATAGCACTGGATGACTGCAAGTTGAAAGGGCGCAAAATAGCAGATTTTCCGGCAGTCCACACAAATGACAGTTTGCACCTCAAAAAGGCAAATTCTGCATCAGTAAATTGTTTCCTGCAGAAACGCCACATTTTTTCTGAACAGAGCTCGCAAGTATCAAACTTCACATTCCAGTCTCGAAGAATGCAACAGATCATTCAAGACAAACTCTCCAGAAACTTGTCCTCCAAGCATCACAACAGTTCAATCCTTTCTGTTTGCAGCAGTGGCAGCAGTGGAAGACAGGCAAACCTGGGGTGGTGAGTCAGAAGTGAAATAGCCAGACATTCCATTCTGGGAATGCAATCACTCTTTGATACCAGATGTGAGTCTTAAAGCCGGACGAAAGTACGGTTGCATAAAAAGCAATCAAACATAATTTGCCTCAAGCACTTCAGACTTTTTGATTTCAACCGCAACAAGAGGCTCGTGCAAAAAATACGGGCACCAGTATAACACAGAATTACAGGGATCTCATTCCCTCAGGTTGTGGACTGCAAAGCTAAAGTATTGTTGTGTGCCCTTTAGAGAAGACGCTGTCAATTCTAGGAACTATGCGCACTCAGGATTCAGACTGAAGCGATTGCTGATTTGCACTGAAAATCCACCAATTTAGTTCCAAAGGAACAATCGCCATTTCCAGTTATTTCTTCCAAGAAACACCTTGGTTAAAATTTTTGCTCACTGACTGGATATCAATGATAGCCTGAAAGGAGTTAACACAGAACAACGCGAGCATACAGACGCTGCTGCCAGGAACAACACAGACTTGAGAGCTTCGACGCCAGTGGAAAAGCACGTGCCAGAAAAAATGCTAAACTCTCTGGTGGAAGGTGTGAAAGGTGAAAGGTGGTTGGGGGGACGTGGAATGGCTGGGCCATAACAACGGGGGAATGGGATTGTTGTTACCTGTTGCAGCAGGAGTCTAAAGTCTACGTGACCTGAGGAGGGGACCACAGAGCAGCGAATGGAGGACACCTGAATAATTCTTCGCTCAGACGCTCAGAAAGTACCAAGAAAGTCTGTTTCCGAATCGGCTGCGAAAGAAAAGTGAACGCAACATGGAACAAAGCAATCTCACAGTGCAAATATCAGCTCGCCAAGTGAACTGTGAGACCACTGCAGCTTGACTTCCTAAAGGAACTGGTTGTTTGACTTGCAACCAACAACTGAAACCTGAACCACACAGCATATTGCCCTGGTCTTGCGACAATCAAACAACACAAGACAATTCCATTTTATTGTGGAACTCTGTCGCTGGCCAAAGACAAAGATGTCCCTTCCCTAGGTAAATTCGCGCTGCCTGATTGCACTGTCATTGGCGGGATTCCTGGCCCCACTACACCGGATGACTCCTGTTCTCTGATACTCCCAACGTGGATCCTATCTGGCATCGCATTTCAACTTCCCCGTGACAGTCGAGCAACATTACACAATTGAGTCTGCCATAATTTTCCAAAAACATTGAAGGCCATTTCGTGCAAACAGTTCTCGTAAAATAGACAGACGTGCGACTTTTGATGTGGACTGGTTGAGCTTTAGAATACAAGAGAGGACGGGTGATTCTTGAATTTGAGTTGGTCGCCTTTCACAATCACACTTCTGTGTACTCTGGTTGACAAAATCAAGCAAACGTGAAACGTCACAGCACCAAATACAAACTGAACGCTGAATGTCACTGCAGCTAACAAGGGCTGTGGAAATAGTGAATGAACGAGTTTCCGACGATAAATTTCTCCTGATTGGCGGACACAACTGCCCACTACTTCCACAAACCCGCTCTTTCCAAACTTCTGAAAGGGGGCGTGAAATCAATCATTCTTGCCAGCTCAGAAGCAAAAGGTGAATTTATGCTTGCAATGGGTTTCCATATTTGCAGCCATGAGACTTTTTGCTCCAACTCTACTGTAGCAACGGAAAGGCTGAGCACATGTAAGAAATGAAAGCCTATTCCTCCAGTGACGGAAAACAGCAGGCAAAGGGATTTATCTGCTGTCCTATTTTGATGCTGACAAAGCCCACAGGCGTTTCACATTGGAATAGATCAATATTTGATCTCCAGATTGCAGAAATTGCAAAATGGCCCTGTTCATTTACATCTTGCTTGGCTTTTCTTGTGCAGAACGAAGAATATGACTGCATGGAAAGAGATTGCAAGGTTCATGTCCACGGTCGCCTCAAATTACACAAAACGAGGTTTTCATTCACAGAACCTAAATGTTGTAGAATGTTCGTTCTTCCCTTTAGAACATCATCCAGAAGAACAAGAATAAGGAGTCTTTTCTGTCAGCCATTGAAAATTGTTCTGCCAGTCCAACACGAATTTGGAAATTTGGAACGTTGTCAACTGGCTCGAAGATCCAACAAGTACGCTTCGCCAGCGTAAAGGCCAAGCGTCCCCTACCATCCATCACGTGATCATGTGACTGTGTAATGCCAAGCAGGGGTGGTGGTGGTGGGGGGTCAGCCAGTGGAGGGTGATGGTGGGGGGTCAGCCAGTGGGGGGTGGTGGTGGTGGGGTCCTCCATGACAATGACAACACAGACGTGACTCCATCAGGCCACCCCCGACTTCGTCGCGCTCGGCCTAAAAACCGTTGTGAAGTCCACTTCCACCCGAAACTTCTACTGCTTCAAGCAATCTGAATGCTGCTCATTCATCTTCCTTAGGAAGAAGATAAATCTTTAACACGAACAAATTCTGTGCAGAACGCAACCCATAAATAGATGTTTTACCTTCCACATTATCATCTGAGAGGTCCTGATTTCAAAAATCTGGTAAAAGCGGATTCTCGAGTCTCTGGTCTCTGAGACAAAAACAACGGCGCTGTTTTCAGCTGGTGAGTTTCACCAGGCATGCTCTTCAATGGCACCCTGGGGTGTCTCATCTATCTCGGATGGTACCCCAGGGGTGCCTCATCTGTACCTGAGATGGCACCCATGTGGTCCAAAGGTGTTTTGCAGAACTTTTTTCGGGAGGGGGGAAGGAAGCGATTCTCTTGTTGGCCTTACTCCCCGGAATCACAAAGTCGAGTGCCACTCGCATACACCAACCAGGAAATGGGTTGCATTAATTTTGGCAAGCATGGGGGTGCCATCTCAGAACAAGCACGCTGTACAGCCTGAAAGTGCCCAGATAACCAACAAATTGCTGCAACAGGGACAGAAAAGTAATTCCCCATTCAATTCTGAACCTCCCCAGATATGCGGTCTGTTGGGGGGGGGGGTAACCCAGTGGCCGAGTCCATGTGCATTTCTGAACTTCCCCTGATGTGTTGTTTCGTTTGGGGGAGCGGGGTAATGGAATGACAGTTTTGTCAGAATCTTCACGCACTTCTGAACTTCCCCAGATGTACCATTTTGTTCCCCGCCCAACCACACAGAATGGAACAGCAGAGGATGGGGTTCTCCATGATGTTCTGACTCAATTTCAATTTCATGAGCCCCCTCCCCTTAGGCCCCGTTCACACAGGACGCGTAAGCACATTTGCACGCACCTTTGATGTTGCTTGCAAGCTGTGTGAACACTCCCATTGACCACAATGTATTCCATAATTTGCATGCGCGTGTTGCAAGGTGCTCCGCGTCCTGTATGAACTGGGCCTAATGGAATGGCAAAATTGGAGAGGTGCAGAATTGGATGGGAGATTGTGAAAAAAAAATGCGCTGTTCCATTACCCCACCCCAATGGAATGGCATTTACACACGGTCAAGGGTGGGGTCCCCCACACAATAACAACGATGACGACACGTACATGATTCCATAAGGCCGTCCCGGCTTACAGCTGCGCGCGGCCTAAAAAGACGAGATACCCCCATGCCACCACAGATTTAGATAGTGTCTCATTCGGGATACCATCTGACAACGCTACAATGTTGATGAAAAGGCCGTGGACGTAGAGGAATCCACAGTCATAAGACACATCATGATGATCACCTCTGTTTCCTGCTTGTTCACCTCAAGGCACTACAGTGTACACAAGAAGAAAAGGGACGAAAGTCCACTGGATTACCCCACGATAGTGAGCCAATACGTGTTGTGTTACCAAACAGGACTTCTCTTTCTCTGCGCCTGTCCATGATGTAACACTAAACCAGAACACCTGAGGCATTTCAGGCGTTGTTCTGTTCTAGAGGAACAAAGATGGACATTTACTCTGACCTCACGTCATGTTGCTTGTGCTGCTGAGGAAAAGAGGGTTTCATGCTTGAGCCCGACGTGTGCCCCTTTCATGCAATGCGTAGTGTGGTGAAAACAGCTCAGTAGCGTACCACGTGGCAAATCCCCAGTATGCAAGAAGTGTCACTGCATACTCTTTCTGAACAAGGCATTGAATGATCGAATAGAATCACGAACCAGAACGGTGGACGCAACAACCACATGATTCTTTCTTTGGGCCGGGGTATGCACTGGGTTCGCTGATAACACTGCGCAGCACTTTCACCACTGGAATCGTCTTCAGAAACATCTTACATGTTCTCCAACCCACCATCAAACTAATAACTTGCCTACAACAAGTCGTGTATGGAATTCGGCGGCGCTTCTCTGCAGGTACCGTACGAGGCGGGAATGACAAAACTAATGTCTGAGATTAAGTGAAATGTTGATCGCAGCCCGCGCTGCAAATAAGTTCTGACAAGTGGGTAGCTGTGGTCTTCATCTCACAGCTTAAATTCCCCATGACAAGAAAACCTTTATTTCATCAATGTCTTGAAGAAAGAGCAACCAGACCAGAATACAAATGGGAGAATGTAGAAGCTGAGACACACAGCTTACCACTCGCAGCATGCACTCGTAAATAATATATGCTCCCACAAGGTGTATTGAAACTCTTCAGTGGAAGATCGCCGACGTTTTGGTGCATCTGATCACAAAGAGAAATTGAGGTGAACTTGAGCCACGACAGCAGAACAACGTCATTTTGCTCTGCATGAAAACCATGTGGAGATTCGAAAACTCGCGGCAATGGGGTTCCTGAATGAAGAAGCACAAGAAGCACAGGGGCAGAAGTCCATGGCAGTCAAACGACGTGAAATCAGACGGCATTCAGAGAACAAACAGACCCGACAGACGGAAATCTTCACAACAGTTGTTGTTGATCACAGCAGAAAAGCCAAGAGTTCTGATTCCAAAGACATGTGGAGACAGATGTCTTTCTCGAGATGCACTGCCCAAAAGCTACATCATTCTCTGTACATATCCACTGTGCGCATCTTCAGATTTGCAACCAGCAGCGAAGTACTGACATTCTGCGTCTGTACAAGAAAAGGAAATTTCTGCCGCCCCAAAGACAAAACTGACAAAACACAGTGTCTCCCACCAGTGAAAGTTATCTGTCCATTATTCGACTCAATAAAGGTCTTGTATTCGGTTGTGTACCTTTCTGGAGCTGTCACCGCTGGGTGTTGAGCACCTCGTATGTCATGTGTCCTGAGATCATCCCTGTCATCAATACCATTTTTGCGCGGATTTGTTCTCCTGCCTGCCTTAAAAGTCATTTTTTTCTGAATCAACTTGTCTTGAAAAGGACATCATCACACAAGGAACAATCAACAATCAAGTGTCCTTCACACACCTTCAGCAAACCAAGTTGAACGTACAATGCACTTTGGGGCCAAACATCAACACCACAGTTCCAAGGCTTTTCACCAGTCGGAAAAAGTGAGACAAATCCAGAGCAAACGAAAGCACTCGTGAAGAATCGCGAGGCGGTTTTAGGTGTACGTTTATCATTGACCATGCACAGGAAGAACCAACTCAGTCTCATCTGATATCTTACCTTTTCGGTGCTTGTGCACATGGAGCCAAGAACATTTTTACATTGCCACGACGGATTTCTGCAGGCCCCAATGTTGAAGAAGGAAACGAACGCTTGGCGGGTTCACGGGTGGGAGACCACATCACTGCATTCATGTCCAGGAATCTCGTTTAACCAAGGCAGCATTTGCAGATTCAAGGCCAGACACAGGTCAGGGGCTGCTGATCTCTGTCGTCCATAATCACATTTGCCATGACGTCCACACAGTGTTTCCACTTGTCAAGGCAGGATTCGGCAAGCAAAATGCGCAAAAGATTTTCTGAACGCAAATGGTGCAGAAAAGTCATCTTTACCCTGAGGGTTGGGATCTTTATATACATGCTCTCGTCGCGCGTGTAATAAAGCCTTTCTGGGCAACAAACAATCAGCGTCATATGAAATAGAAGTGTCCCTGCTACAATTGTTGAGATGTCACTTGCACAAGATGGAACACCCCGCAGCAGCGGATTCTTTTCTGAGCAAGCACGCACAACGCAGCCTGCACTTTACGAAGAGTGCAGTCCACAAAGTTGAACCTAATCATCAATGTCACCTTCAATTAGACATGAGATAAGTTGCCAAACTGCGGCATTATAAGCACTCGACTTCTGAAGAACACTCTTTCTCATCACGCAAAGCTACGAAACCAATGCTCTTCACGCAGAAGCAATAGCCGAGACAAGCACTGTTAGCAGTGCAGCGCTCTGGGACGACACTTCAATCACCCCCGACGTGTTGGTCATGTCGAGATGTGCGTGTGTGACGCCTGTATGCTTCTCGTGCCACTGTGGTAGCAACATGGGGTGAGGCAAGATTTTCAGTGACCTGGGGAAGAAGACCACAAGCAATGGTCCAGAGAAGGCCTTTTCTCTGTTAACATGCGATTA
>JAAUYG010025018.1_pt1 | contig 12601 bp, 8 predicted proteins | sample 7278091 | NCBI WGS metagenome assembly JAAUYG01 (sample SAMN14350201, study PRJNA611818) | marine sediment metagenome | isolation source: surface marine sediment (0.6m) | place: French Polynesia: Moorea | collected 2018-08
CAGGGAGTCTTCTTAAACTAACAACTTGCCAAATTATGTGCCCATGCATTGATATGAGTACACTCTGCTCTGGATCAGCAAAGGGGATGCTGGGACTCTCATCTGACTAATAGGGAGTATTTTAAACCCCTTGGCGGGAACATTTTCCGAAGATACCAGAAAGAAGGATAAAGGCGCGAAAACAGGGGCATCTCATGATTGGCAGAACTTTTATTTGTCGCAATATGATTGGCTAAAGGGTAGTCATATGACCAAGGTAGTTTGGCTTCCGAATGAAACCGATTATTCATACTACGAATTTGTGGCGCCAAATACTCCCTATTAACACAATTACATGTACAAAAATGTAGGTACTGAGAGACGGCTTGAGTCGCTTATATGTCCTAAGCACACAGTTTCTACTAGTATTACCCAATTCGATATTGAACTCCATCTCAGAGATATAGGCTGGGAACGAAGATATGCCTTTTCTACGTATTTCAAGCCGACAGTTCGGTTATACATGTTGTAACTCAACTTACAAAGTTATATTAGAAAACATGCCACTTTTTGTTTGGTAAACAAAGCTTGCCTCACGTGGTTTGGGGGCGGCGGCGTAGAATTAAACTCAAAAACCTCGAGGCTTTGATTCAATTAAGATGGATTTTCGTTCACTTATTTCTTCTCTGAAAATTTCATTACTCTCTAGGTTCTCTAAGGATAACTGCAGAACAAAAATAACAGCTATAACGTTTGTTTGGTAGTAATGACAGATATATGGTCCTATGTTTGTATAAAAACGCCACCCATGGTAATATATCACGTTACGTTTTGCCGCGCTGTGACAAGCCTTTTTCAGATATGGCACAACGCCAATTAGTACGCACGCATTAAACAAAGATATTCCCAATAATTTATGACAGGTAAACACATCGGTTACAACCCAATCGCAGCATGATGCGAGGCCAGGTCATAACATTAAATTGTACGATATAATTAAGACATCACTGGGCATGTGCATTAAAAAAAATGAAACACTCTGCCAATATCATTTGAAAGAATTTAAACCAATTTGTTTCGAGTCGATGCAGAAAACCAGCATCAGGTTCTCTTTTCTATACAATAAGTTTTAAAAGTTATGCCACTTAAAAGGCATATTTTCTTAAGGTACATTAATACATGTATATACTCAGCCAAACTTCCAACGCAACACAGTGATCTATGGTTTGTCTATAGCCAGCCAGTACATGTATGTGTATGGTGTATCACATGTATGCTGTTGCGTTGGAAGTTTGGCTGAGTATATATACACATGTATCTTCTCTTGTGAAGAATACCTAGTACCTATTTAGTCACATGACTGGAATTAACTATTCGAGAATCGAGTGGCGGGCGGTTTGACAGCCTGTAGGCAGTCTAATATTATCATAGGATATCTACGTATATGCTGCTCTGTACATGGCATAGTATCCTTCGTGTGATAATTAACGGTACAACGCCAATTAGTACGCACGCATTAAACAAACTTAAGATATTCCCAATAATTATGACAGTTAAACAAATCGGTTACATAAAAGAGTCTTGTCACGTTTAGTAAAGTGAATATTCTCCACAAAACACGGTCTCGCAGGGACACTTAGGTATTGCAACTATTCTCTTATTGTGCGATTCAAATGGCCGTTTGAAGGCACTAATACCAAACACCTTAGCCTGTGTTAACTGCTGTTTTCTTATGCCTTCCATATAAAGCGTCTTTGTAAATATGACGCCTGCCTTCAACGCATATATTATCATACTGGATCGCTTTAATATCTGTTTTTTCTTTCTCACTGACTCAGAGTGGATTTCCGTCAAATAACGCCATCAGTTTCATAGGATCTGGCGTATTAAGTCCATTAATGTGAATAAGCAAACGTTAGGACGTCCTCCTGTGCGTTGTTTTACACCGTCGTTTGGATAGTCTGGTGTTGGTAGCATTCGTCTCAAGTGCCAGTTTAACCGGTCCAACTGAAAAACTACCGTCCATGTCCAGGCGGTACTGGAAGAGGAAGGCCGCTGTATGTTTATTAAGAGTTTTTCGATTTTTTTTTTTTTCAGGTATGGCCGCATCTAGCAACAGACATGCGAATTTTCCCACCTGCTGGCAAATCCGTCCCCCTCCTCGGCAACTGGCTGCTTGTCATCCGCGCGTGTTGACGTAGCGACACTTACCCCTTTCCGCAATGCAGAGGCCAAAAAATCACGCACGATGTTTATCGTGTCAATGAATGTCAAGTTAATTTTTCTTTTGGCCCGTCATAATTGAAGAGTTCCGGGACCACCTCGATCGTTGACGACAAGCCAGGATCATCGGCATCGCGTGGGGTGACCCCTGCAGGGAACCCCTAAAAGAGTGTCACCTTTCCAGTCCCAGAGCCTTTGTGCCTAGCGAGAGGGATCTCTAAATGCCGCCATGACTGACCAGTCCTGGGGAATTGTGGGTGAAATATGGTGGGCAGCGGTAGCGTCTATTTGTAAAGGTCAACAATAGGAGTACCATGAGAGCCCTCTGTATAGGCGGGTCTTTTTTCGTTCCTTCCACCGGAGTGTTTTACGGCATTGTTCCCGTGCCACGACCGACAGGCCAATTGTCTTGGATGCCGAGGAAAGGCTGACCATATTGACAACAGGACAGATCAGAGTCCGTCCTTCAGAGTGAGACCACTAAGATAGGTTTGCATGATATTAATCAGATTAATAATAAAATAACTCCTGAGAATAATTAGATGAACGCATTGTGTGAGCCGTACGTTAGGTAATAGCGTGTATATATCTCTCCAATACAGCGTGACAAAAAGTCAAGTAGATTCATGGTTGAAGGTACATGATTGATCATTCAGTATCGGGAAGTATACCCGTGAATGTTCAATGTTTTTAACACAGACATCCGCCATATTCTCTACGACATTCTAGCTCATCCTGGAAGTCGAATGGGCGCGTCGTACTCAACTCCTTCGGACACCAGTCGAATAATTACCATATGAAATTTGAGAAAAGGAAGGACGAAAAGAAAGCAAGGAATCGAGGATACAGGAGAGATAAAAAGAAAGACAGAGAGAAAGAAAACAAAGGGAAAATAAAAAAGGATGTAACATGGAAAGCGATAAGACAGAAGAAAGAAAGAGAGAGAAAGATAGAAGTCACTGAAAGAGAAGAAGAAAGGAAAATTTGTATTGGGTGTGGTTAGCTGTGCAGTCATTGGCAGCTGGCACGGTTTGTCTCCCTGATAAAAGAGGTCCAAACAAACTTAATTATGACATGAAGTTAGGGTTTACGTGGAGATTAAGTCTGTTTTGAGCAAGCGTCCATTGATCCATTCAGCATATTTCATATTGCTGTAAGAAACTGGACGTTCATATATCAAATACCCCGGTTTGTGCGTCAAAGCTGTATAAGAACGCTAGTTAGGCCTCAGAGACAGTACATTGGTACTTCTCAAGACTGTACTGCCCACCCTCATCTTTGTGTGACAAATTTTATAACAGGATTTCGAAGTACATTGTACTTAATCAAGTACGTTGCAAGTATATGTCCGTTGTTTTACAGTTACTTTGTTTTCCTTTGTTTTACAGTGATTCTAGAATTATCAATAAGGTCATTGATCGTGTTTTAACTATTAGGCTCCCATGAATATTATAAGCCAGATCCACTTAATAAAACCGGGCTTGTACTGTAAGTATAAGGCACCATATACAGTGTTTATAATATTAGACCAATAGACCCCAAATACATCTGCGTGTACAACAAAAAAGCCACTGGGACAGCACAAAACCCCGCCCGCCCGCAAAACATTAATACTGCCAAATGTCTTGTGCACATGCAAACACTGGTTTGTTAAACTTTGTCATGGTATGAATAATCAGATAGAAGCCATAACTACATGTGTACCCTCTGTTTGAGCTTTCAATGTCACTCAAAGTGAAATCCAACAATGCTGAGGGATTCTCCATGTAAAGCTTCTTGTTGCATCCACATGTGTCGAAACATACTGTATGTCCCAGCTGTATTCCTTTATGATATATAAAGGTTTACTGCTCCTTTCTGAGGTATAGAGGTTTGAGTGTCTGCCTTTGACCTTTCAAGGTCACTCAGTCAAGTCGAACGAGTCTATATGACTTCCCATTAGTGTTTACAGTAATATACTGCCTGTATGACTTCCTATTAGTGTTTACAGTGACGTATGGTCTAATTCGGCTCCTTTAGATATAAGCCACAAAACCCGAAAGACTCGACTTTCAGAGTCACTCAAAGCCAAATCTAATCATGCCGCTGTCATATGTATCTTCCTATTTGTGATTAAAAGTTCTGCTGCGTTACAACATATTTGGCATCTAAATACTACCTTGAATTTGAACTTCAAGATCACTCAAAGCCAAATCTAATTGTGTCATTGTACTCACCATACAATGTACATCACTTCCTATTAGTGGTTGATAGTAAAACATGCAAACACTCAGCTTCTTTGCGAGATATAAGGTTTCAAAAGTTGAGTAAACTTGAATATGGCCATTAAAGGCTACTCAAGGTCAAATCTAACGATGCCGTTGGACTACCCATATTTGACGTCCTATTAGCCTCTAAAACTAACCATACGCCTATCCTTTACCGTGGTTCTCGCTTCTTATCATAGGAAAAAATGCCTCCCCCACCCCCACCCCCACCCACTATTACCCGCGGCGAATTTTTATTCAGATCTGAATATACATCCCTGAGTCAGAGGGAAGGCTTCAACCAGAAATGAGATGATTGGTTCAATGCGTTCTTTTAAACATTATATTTCGATAAACGGCAGGTAGACAGACAAGAAAACACCCAAAACACAATGTAGGAAACTCTGGTAGATAGCGAGACGCAAAGCCCTTGAGCTCATATAGGAGGCGTGTAACTTCCTCCATTCTGTCCATTTACAGGTACACTTTATGGTCTATTTAAGCACTAACGCTCTGCTCCTGCACTGTTACAAGTATACCGACCTTTAATAAGGATATTTTTCTGTTCTGTTCGATTCTATATCTACATCTTTAAACCATACTTTACTAAAATTTCCAATTCATTTTTTCCACCTGAAAGGATTAAAAAGACAAACAGGGCGATTGTATTTTCCCAGTGTCACCAAGACCTGTCACAACATCAGGTGACACAGAGACAGGCCAGTGGACACCTGAGGTTCCTTGACAGTCAAGGCAACTGTATTTGTTGGACAATGATAACGGAGCTACCTGTTGACTCGAAGGCAATGCGGATTTAAATGATCTTCGGCGTCAAAAACCGTGGATATTTAATTGTCGTGTCCACTGGTGTGCGGTCCAATTTCATAACATTACTCACGAGGGCCCGTCAATGGAAAAGTCAGTCATAGGCACTCACGCGTAATGACGTCATACGTGGTCGCTGAACCCGAACCAGCATTACGTTACCGCATAACATCAAGAAGCTAGTGATCCCGATCGTTTCGGGGCCGTTATAATTGGAGGGGTGGGGGCGAAGGCAAAACGGTACGTGATCGTCGCCGCCGTGTTTGACCTTTGAACCCGACAGTGTCACCTTCCATAACCCCCGTCCCCTTTCTGCCTTTTTTTTCCAGCAAAGTCTTCCGGGTAGGCTGCCGGGAATTGTTTTCTGAAAAAGGGGGAAGCATGGGTAGCATCTAGCTGCAAAGGTCAACAACGGGAATAGCCGAGGTGCGCTCTTCGGCCCGACCGGTCGTCCGACCATTTGACATCGTTCCTTTCGCCCGGCAGCCAGGGCTTTGTCCCAGTGCCACGGTCGACGGCTAATTGTCCCTGCCTCAGCCTGGGGAGGGGGGAGAAAAGGAGAGAAGTGGAGGGGGACAATTGTTTCTGCTGCTGCTGCTGACGACGACACCAGCTCCGTCTCGGTGCCTTTGTGGGTATCCGCCCAGCCTGGCGGTGCCAACCAGCGACCAGGCTCCCTTCCGCTTTGCCCATAAAAGCCGGAGCGGCAACAGTCTGGGGACCAGATCACGTTCCGTCGGTAGGAAGCGCGACTACGGCAGCCGGAAGGGGAAGTGATTAGAAGCATCATTTGCAGTGTTTTCACAAACCGTCAGGCAGGACGTGGCCCAAGGAACTAGAAGACTACAGAGGAGGGAGAGGCAGTCCGTAACTGTCTCGGTGTTCTCCTTGGGTGACTTCTTTTCAACAGTAGGAGACAATAATAGATGAGACTTTAGAGCGATAAAACAAAGTCAAAATGAACTGTGACAAGGGACAAATACACCTTACGTGCAGGAAAATGAGTGTAGGAAACGCCTGAAGTTAATCTAAAAGGTAAGTTGATAAACGCATTTTACGTATTTTAAAACTTAAATGCATTAAGTGATTAAGTCTATTATAGCCCGTTATAAATAGTTTGTTACATTTACAATATAATCATATGCTTTTTATGAACGTGGACTTATTTATTCAGGCTGGCGTTAAATATTTGCATATTAATAATTTCTTTGTAGAATAGTCTCATTGACAGTGAGCAACGAACATAAATATATATGTTACACAATGTGACCTATATTTTAACATATCGTATTAATTTTGCGAAACTTTTGTAAATCAACAGTTATAAAGATTGCGCAGACTAGAACAAAGACGTAAATGTTATCAAGTTATGTAGATATAATTGAAAGTTAAAGAAATTGGTGGTCTCCGTGATAAATTGTTGTATCGTATTGTAGACACTAGTACATATGCTGCCCTGTGAAATCACAAAATAGGATGCATTGAAAGAAAATACATTTTAGACAAAACAGAAAACTTATTAAGGTGATGGTTGCAACATTTTGTAACACTGGTAAGCGTTTTGTCTTTATATAAAAGCTAATACTTTATTTAAGCACATTTAAAAAGCTATAGGAAAGGCCCCTATTACATATAACACAATATCTATGTAGTAGCTTCTAGTTCAACAGGTCAGTACATTTATTAAATTATAAACGAAAAGTTATTGATAACTGTACTTGCACAACAAACTAAAAATATCGCAATAAAGATCTCTGTCATATGTGACTGAATCATTTTGTTAATAGAAAAAAACAGCATAACTTTATCCCTCCAGTGTAGTTTTTTTTAAAGAAATATTTTATTCTTTGTCATTGTCTTTAATAAAAATGTACATGTACTTGTGTTTTTGCCGCCCATCCAAACTATTACACATGTTATTAAGTAGAAGAACAGACTTAGATTTATTTCATAGTTTCGCATTAAAATAATATGTTGAAATTAAGAGAAGTTTACAGTGTTAGAATGTAGTTACTGTACCTATATCGGAAATGGGAAGCTTTGACGCGCTATATCAATGCTCTGATGATGCCGACAAATGAACAAATGAATGTTCGCGTGGGGGCGGGGACTAAAAAGAGAATTAAATTTGGTGGGTTACTCTCGTCAGTGCAAGCAAGTATTTCACTGCAGTACTGAATCTCAAAGAAAAAATGAGCGCGCCTGGTCGTGCATTAAAATCTAATCTCTTTTCTATAAAAATTGAAATATAGATTTCTTTCAAACGCACGTCGTTCATGCCAAATAACCACTGGATGCTGACTGAACCTTATTTACATATTGTCGTCTGCTAATAATGCGAGTCCATCCTGTACTTCAGGTGAATGGTTAAACACGCCCTGTCATTCTTCAGAGGATCAACGTTCAATGACTGTCAAAGTTATAATAGAAAAAAACGTACAGGAAATCGATAAATAATTATGACATTGAGTTTTGATACTTCGCACGTCGATAAGGAAAAGATCTCCCCGGCAAAGACCAATTAACTCTAGCAGGTCACCCGGTTTTTATGGGGGTTTCGAACGCAACAAAAACTCTTAAGACTGGTTATTCAAATCTCTGTAAGCCCGCGGGCCGTATCTTGGAGCCACGTGCGACGTCAATGTTTCGTCTACTTCCAGCGCGCGCCAAGACCCGGGGAGGTCGTCTGCCAAAGAGGCACTCAACCGTGAAGAGGGCAGGGCTCGTCCGCACTTGGTCGCTCATCTGTGAAACTGACACACTTGCCGGCGAAGTAAAGAGGCATCGAGATCGCATCTTCACATAGTGGGCATTGGCAGGTGAGAGCAGACATCAACTGTAGCGGTAAATTGGAAGCATCAGTGTGAAAATATCTCCCCAAATTAAGGACCAATGAGTCTCAATAAAATAAGAGGGATTTTGATCTCCGCCTAACAATCGTGTTACAAAGATTACCTATCGTCGAGGCGATCTTTACAAGTTCACTCACCTGCTACGTGTTTCGACAATAAAGTCATGAATTGAAAGGTTAAACAGAATGGCTGGAAAACTTTTCGAAATCTATGAAACGGCCTAAACAGCTAAAAGTCAAATAAACCGAGTTATACTTGGATAAAAGGGATCGATTTTTATCTCCCTTGGAAGTCCTTGTTTGTGGGGGAAATTGATTAACAAGTGTTATTTTTCCGATATGGACTGATAATTTTAAGGTTACACATTAAAACTTATATATAGTTACAATCTTTCCAGCAGCCACACTAAAAGGTTTGGTCACTATGCCTCTGTCCAAACTTATCAAAGATATCTTTTTATCAATCGGGGGTCAATTGGGAAAATTTTGACTGGCTGCCGATCAATTGAGAAATCAAATGAACAAAAAGAGTGGTTAAAAGACAAGCATTAGAGCCGCCGCATCATTTTATACAGCTAGTCGTTCAAGATTACTCCATGTGGGGAAGTTATAGTCCATTGCATTACCCACCATTCTGCTCGCCCTGTCCCTAATTTTCCGTGAACTATGCGTCATCATGAACGCGATCCGGACCGACACATATTGCCGAACTTCACTCAAAAATTCCACCGTAAAATGTAATTAGGGCAGCCGAAAATGACCGAAACTGGCATACGAGAAAAAGACAAGGGGAGCAATATGAGAGGGTCCCCTGGACATCCGCAGACAGAATCGGTGGCAATCTGACCCGAACCTCTTCCTCTAGGGGCAAGCCACATTAGGAATTTCGCGGTTGCCTCAGTCGAATTAGCTGCCAAATTGGTCGAACATCTGCCTCGGAATTTTCAGTATTCAGGGTGTTTTGGACTAGATGGTCAATAATTAGACAGAAATGGCACACAGGTCTGGAAACAAGTTCAGAAATGGAACTACATTGTAATTAATTAACTAACCGCTACTAGGTAAATGAAGGAAGGAAGGAAGGAATTGAGGCAGGAGTCAGTGAGTGGATTTTTAATGAATATGTAATATACATGTACGTCCAAGCCAATTAACAAATATACAAATAAGAGTTTAAGAGTTATTTTCCAGAGCAGACTTCAGATGGCATATTACTACCCAGTTACATAACTTACTTCCGTTTAATGTGGCGACGACAGTGTGCCCGTAACCAGCATTTCACTGGGGCATTATGGGAGGTTTTACCTGCTCCCCGCCTATAAAGAGAATCCTGTGCAAACAAGCTGAAGACGGAATGGCCTAACAGATAACACCTCGGGCGACTGACGTGGCAAATTGATAAAAATACGTCCGGACGATCCCCGAAGATCTCTACGCCTGGTTTCCCGTGGGTCCCGTGTAACAAGCACACCGGCAACGCGTCACACTTGGGCTAATTTTCTCATTTATATTCATGCGCGAACAGCGCTACCGAACATAAAATCTGCCCCGAAGACAAAGGAATTCTTACGAATTCATAGACTTTAACGCGACTACTCGGAGAATTCGCACCGGCGAGGAAAGCTCGATGGAAGGACGTTAGTGCCCCCATGAGAGCCATGGGAGCTAGGCCCGGGGGCAAGGGAATGGCCGGAAGTGAGTGACCCCGGAAATACCAGGCAAGAACCCAGGGACAGCGGGATCGGGGATTTCCGTGGGGGCTTCCATGCGGCCCTCTTGTCTCCGACTATATACTGGGCTGCAGCAGTCGGCATAGCTATACGTCGACCGTGATAGAACTTGATAGGTGTTCGACCATGGCTTTAGCATGGATATTGATGCCTTGGTAGAGAGCCTGCTTTGACAGAAAAAAAATACAGTTAAGAAAATATAATTAAGCATTATTGAACCACCTAAACATTTATTGTGGCATGGTCGAATCACTGGTGCATGAGGACCGAGCTTGCGAGTCCTCCCTCGCGGCAGTGATGAGGCCATACCACAACTAGTTTTCTTGAACGATGACGATAACGCTAATATTAGATACATACTACTACATATTCGATATATGTATTTAAGCCTTATTTTACGCACGGGCAGCCCCGAAAAGAGCCGTTTGGGCAGGATATTGGCATTGGGAATGGCTTCGATTGTTTACTTTTGTAATACGGCTGTTTACGTTAAGACGTGTTTAGCTGTAGCAACGAGCCAAAGGCCTTGGCAACGCCGCCCGTCTGCCGATAAAGCCACGCCTTTCTCAAGTAAGAGTATAGAGGCATTTCCCCTGTCCCGGGTTTATACGGGTCGGATATATATTCTGCATCTCTAAAGAGATAGCGGCGAGCTTTAAACGAATCTATTTAAATCCAAGTTACACATATACATGTATGAGACTAGTAGTACGTGGCAAAGAGCGAACTGGTCGATTATCGATGAATGACAGTGTTACAATACACATTCAAGACAACTACTTAGTGATAAAGTTACTGCGTTAGACATTATTATTATTATTATTATTATTATTATTATTATTATTATTATTATTATTATTATTATTATTATTATTATTATTATTATTATTGACAAGATAATTTAACTGACGGCGAGGCATCTGTTAAAGAGCAGAAGTGTGATTTCATTATTGGCTGCGGCTTCCAAGACGATATCGCTTCATTTTGTATGGAGCCGAACGCCGGGATTGGATGGGTAAAGTGAGAAGTCACCCCCAACCTGGGGAACGTGCCGAGTCAGCAGGGTTAATCATTGGGGTATCCCGGGATTCCTTACCATCTGACAGGGTCACAGGGTCACTGGGGGTCGGGGAGCTGAGGTCAACACCATTTGGGTCGGTTGGATCACACTTCGGCTGGGGTCTTTGGTGACGCCCCAACCAACCCTATCATCGCCCATATTCCCCCATAAGATGGGCTTGATGTCGATCTCTCCCAGTTTTTGCTGAAAAAAGGAATACTGGGAATGGACCCCTGGAAGAGCAGCGACTAGACAAGTTACTCCAAATAATATCATGGCAAAATTATGGGTCACTTTCGTGACATCTGCTGTAGCTTCAGTGCCGTGACTTCAGTCTGTGGTGTTTGGCCCAGCTTCCCCAAGTCCCACTTGTGTGCAAAGCCGAAATTATCGCATTGCATCGTGGAAACCGAGAGTTTTCAACAGCACTGTGTTCGCTATCTGTTTGGATTTTGAATCGTTCCACGAGCTGTCAGTGTCATTGGATAGTACCCCGGAAACAGTTTCGTAGTTGGTAGCCGAATAGAAGTGTCATCATGGATCCCAGTCCTTTACTATCTCTGTATATCATCTCTAATGCACAATTTTCAATCCCATGCTGCTTCATGTCTTGTTTCTTTTTCCCTGAATACCAACCGTCGCTTGATGCATTTGTTCTGACAGAAGCCATGCTCAGTGTAACCCCCGTATGCAGTATCAAGGCCAGAATAGGCTGCAAAGGAACTAGCCCTCTTAATTAGCAAACCCCACTGATCATTTCTTGTTGTTCTACTACCCTTGGCTAATCAGCATATCCCTGCTGCAATGATTCATAAAAGGCGATGAAATATCCTACACTTCCTCCACTGCGGTGCATTATGGGACATTCATTAAACGCGGCTTTTGTTCCTGCAACGTCACACTTTCCCGTCACGTCGGGGCCGAGTTGAAAGGATTTAATCAGGAACGATACACCACGAGGTTTGCCCTCTCATGGAAATATCGCTTTAAAAATGGCCGACTCGTCGGCAAACATGACGCAACTCATCTCTCCCGCACACTTTCAAGTTCGCGGCCTACAGCGACATAGTCGGGTCTCGTCCCCATTCATCGCCCCGACACGGGAAAGGCAATTCATCAAAGCTTCTTTCACGGCAAACGCCGCTAACGAATTAGCTGGACTCCATTTGCAAATACGGCAGCCCTCCTCTTGACAAATTGGTCACACTAAGTTAACGTTAGGGAGTCGCGGCAACGTACAAAAGCGGCCATTAAGGCGGACACAATATCGCGTGAGCGAGGAAATCATCCCTCGTGACACCGGAAGCGAACGCCGGTCGGAACTTTAGTGGACAAACGCGCTGGATCTGTGTTGGGGGTATCGAGGGACGCTGCGGTGGCAATTACGTTATCACCTCGACTCCAGTTACAACAGATACTGGATCGTGGGATACCGTTCCCCACTCTCTCTCTGTGTGTCTGTCTCTCTCTCTCTCTCTCTCTTATGGGGTGGTCCCGGGTTTCTCTTCATCAAACACAGAAAGTGGCTGGGCTTATACTTGGTTTTAAAACTTATAATTTTGTGTGTGTGTGTGTGGGGGGGGGGGGGGGGGGTCTATTGGCTGGGGGGGGGGGGGGGATGGGGGGGGGGTATGGGTATGAGAAAAAACTTTATTTTGTACAAAAGCCAAAACAAGTTTTAAATAAA
>JAAUYG010198384.1_pt1 | contig 12601 bp, 9 predicted proteins | sample 7278091 | NCBI WGS metagenome assembly JAAUYG01 (sample SAMN14350201, study PRJNA611818) | marine sediment metagenome | isolation source: surface marine sediment (0.6m) | place: French Polynesia: Moorea | collected 2018-08
CTCTCTCTCTCTCTCTCTCTCTCTCTCTCTCTCTCTCTCTCTCTCTCTCTCTCTCTCTCTCTCTCTCTCTCTCTCTCTCTCTCTCTCAGAACTTCAGAGCAGGGATTGTTGCGTATGCGTTTTTTTTACATGCGTTTTTTTTTAAAACCACAAACGCAACAATTATAGTTGCGTATGCGTTTTTTTCACCTGCGTTTGTTAGAAAAAAAACGCACACGCAACTGTATCGGCGAGTTGCGTATGTGTGTCACCTATGCACCATCGTACTTTATAGCCAATCACATTGAGCCGCACGTAAGTTTTGACCAATCATGGTGAGCCCCGGGGGTGAGCCCTGTTTTGGTACCTATTCGCTTCTTTTGGGTACCTTCGGAAAAAATTCCCGCCAAGGGGTTTTATACATGTATATTCCCTGCGAAGACCCACCCCCCCTCCCCAAGAATGCTACAGACGTTTACAAGCGGGAATATGCCTAGCTGTATACCAGTCTGCTGAAACTTTAAATGGACATGTGCAACTGCGAAAGTCTGGATCAAGGCTAGCTAGCGTTCCCGAGGGCGGTTTAGAGCCGGTTTCCTATATGTACGGAAGTGTTGCTCTTAAGTCTCTGCTGATATAGTCATGCTGCGATCAGCGCTAAAAAAAGAGATAAGTGACTTGTGATTTACAACTCGAGCTATCACCGGCAACAGTGGCACCAAGCTATTCAGGGTGGTCTTGGTATACCAACGAACAATTGATTCCAACATAATGGAAGCATTATTAACAGTTTTTATCCTTTATTCAGCTCTGCTTTAATTTACCGATTATCTTTTAAATTTGTCCAAGGTTCTACTCCACGTGCAATCTCCATAATTCAGAGCCCTGCACACCACAACTATTTCATCGGTTAGCTAAAGAGTCTTTGCGCCTCTTCCAAGACTGTCTGGAAAGTAATAACTCTCTTCGCTACTGTACCTTTGTGAAGCACCAGACACCAGACTACATGGATAACAGGGTACGAATTTTAGTATAAAAATATGCCTGGTTAAATAATTTTAACTCTGCCATGAAGCAAGGGGGGGGGGGAGGGGGGGGGAGCTTGAACAACGCGTCTGGTCAGCGTTGCCACTCTTATCATGAGAACATCCGCAGTAGTCAAAATATAGATCTCTGAGTAGTCGGCACACGTATGAGACCTGATTGTTAAATGTCGGTTAGCGGTGAACAGAAACAATTGGGATTTTATCAAATGCAAAGTCTTATTTTGGTATTTACAGAAAATATCAGTCAGGTTTTCGAACGAATCGTGTGTGTTTATTTTTCGCAAATTTTTTCTCTAATAAACGGCCAATGTTCATTATATGTTTGGACATGTCCCACTATTCAGCAGTGCACGTGTGGACTGCATTAGAAACACACTTCAATATGCATATGTACCCCTTCGACAAAGAAGGCTCCATACCCCAGCTGTATGTATGATTCGGTAGATCTGTGCAACTAATACCGTTTGACCAAACATAACCAAACCATCAGTTTTATCATATTTTCGGAAGACAACAAGTTTGCTTTTTTAGTGGGGTTGGATGTGGATGTTATACATGAGGATCTGTACAATAGTTCCACGCAATCCATAATATTAGATTCATAGATTTTCTGGTCGGAAATAGCGTGCATCTGCGTACCCGAATGTTCCGGCAAATATATGACCTTTATATCATCCCAGCCCAGTCTTGTGTAGTATGATCAGGAGTTCATCGATATACAGAAAAGAAAGAACTGGTGCTAATACACCACCTTGTTTTACATCGTTATATCCGGGCGTTATATGTGATGTATTTATCTTTTAGATAGGGGTCCAATTAAGCCTCTATGCTGTTCAGTTGGAGGATTGGTTTCGAACATTTCCCAAAGAACAGATCCACATCGTGACTGCGGAGGAATTGTACGCAAACAGTACCCGTGTATTATTAGATATTTTTCACTTTTTGGGTGTAGGTAAGCATGTGTAAATACTAGTAGCAATACACTGTAGAAACTTCATTTCTCGGTTTACATACTGGTCTATTTCTTGACATACATGTAAGTGTAACCGTTGCCACTATATACACATATACTGAATACCAAAGGGTAAAACGAAGAAGAAGAAGAAGAAGAAGAAGAAGAAGAAGAAGAAGAAGAAGAAGAAGAAGAAGAAGAAGAAGAAGAACGTTGCTTAAATTTACAGTTTCACGGGTCAGCAGTGATTCCAGTAACAAATGTTACAGTGACAATAGTGTATAGTAACAGAATTCCAGTAACAAATGTTACAGTGACAATAGTGCACAGTCACAGAATTCCAGTAACAAATGTTACAGTGACTAGCACATATATAAATGGGAAATGGTAATTATGTTACGTTCCAATGTATCTCAGCTTTGTATTTATTCCAGCAGAATGCAACACAGCATTGAAAATTATCATCGACGATTTCGTAGAAAAACGAGTCCCAAACCCAAAGTATCCGGATATGCTTCCTGAGACAAGGGCCATGCTGGACAACTTTTATGCACCCTTCAACAGACGTCTTGCGGAGCTGTTATGTGACAATAAATTCCTGTATGGAGCAAATTAACTTAGTAAACATATTCGCTGATCCATAAACTTGTAGTAATATATTTCCTCTGAGCAGCTACTACTACTACTACTACTACTACTACTACTACTACTACTACTACTACTACTACTACTACTACTACTACTACTACTACTACTAGAGGCCCATGGGCCTTGTCTACAACAAGAGGCCCGTGGGCTCGTCGCTCTGCTTGTGGTGCTTAACCACTTGCCATATACTAGTAGCATCCAGTTTCACGCCCAATGGCCATGTTGGTGATGCGAAGTTATGGTCTTGTTTTTCAAAAGTACACGTTTATTTATATTCATTTTTTAACTCCACGATCAACTATTTTTTTTTTTAAGTTTAAACTTCTCCATCTACTACCATGTTAAAATTTTAAAGTGCCATTCTCTCACATAATCCGATGCCAGAAACGAGTTACAGGCTATTTTGAGACAAGCTAAACCGAATGATTCCAATTGACCTTGAACAAACACTAAAAGGTGAAATGTTTCCCATATAGATATTGCAACTACCCAGAGTCCCAAATTCGTTGCGTTTCTCTCTACAGCCAGCTGTTTTCGAATTACATGGCACATTGAGACAAGTGCACCGAATGACCCCCAAATGACATTAAACACCAAAAGGTCAAACGTATCCCACATACCGGTACATATTACAAATACCCTCGAGTCCCAAATTTCACCCTGTTTCACTGTACGGCCAGACGTTTTCGAGTTACAGGCCATTTGAGGCTAGTGCACTGAATGGCATCAAATGATCTTGAGCACTAAAAGGTCAAAGGCACTCCATATACATAGTACAACTACCCCCCGAGTCCCAAATTTCAATCTGTTTCACTACAAGGCCTGTTATTCTTGAGCTACTGGCCATTATGAGACAAGTGCACCCAATAACCCCCATATGAACTTGAACACTAAAGGGTCGAATGTGCACCATATACATAACGTAACCACACCATGCACACTCTACTCCTAAATTTCACTAAAAGTCAAAGACACTCCATATCCATAGTACAACTACCCCAAACTCCCAAATTTCACTCTACGGCCAGCCGTTTTCGAGTTACATGTACAGGTCATTTTGAGGTCATTCACTGCATTTTACTCTATGGTTAGCCATTGCCAAGATATTGGCAATTTTCTCATTTTTCCCATTGACCACAATGTTAAATTTCAATCTTAAAAAAAAATTGAAATTTCAAAATTTATACATAAGTAAATTTTGTGAGGATTGTCACAGGGAACATGCAGAAAGGGTTTGGTTGAAAAAAGTCATAACTGTACAAGAAGTAGCATTTTGAAATTTTCACTTCCATAGGATCCCATGGTAACGAAAATTTCAATGTTTTCTTTAAAAATTTAAATTTGAAATTTCAAAAATCCCAACAGGTAACTTCTGTTAGGATTGTCACAGAGGATTGTTACATAGAACATTCAGGAAATGTTTGGTTGAAAAAGAATCATAACTGTATAAGGTGTAGTATTTTGTAGAATTTTTTTTAGAAAAAAAGTTTGTTTTTGAAAAATAACCATAATAAATCGGAAACTCAAAATTTCAAAAATCCAAAACAGTTCTTTTTGTGACGACAACTGAGAAGAAATATCAGAAAAAAATTTTGAAAAGAGTTAAAAGTGATTTGAGGGCGGAGCAGCGGTTCGAAATTGTCACTCCCATAGGGGCTCATTCATGTTAGCGAAAATCCATTTTTTTTAAAAACGGAGAAACTTCTTCTGGAGATATGGTGAATAGCTACCTTTCCACAAAATTTGGCATTAATTCACTCACTTGGTTCCTGGGAAAATGCGTTTTATGGACGGACGCACCGATGGACGACGGACAGTGGGACGGACGCCCACGCCAAGTCATTAGCTTTGCTGACACAGCTAAGCAGAGCTAACAATAGCAACTGCCACTGCAACAACTACTTCTTGGTCCTTGTAAGAATGGAATTTTAATTACACAAATACCTTTTTTAAGTATACTTAGTATGTTTGACAATATATATATTATTATTACGTGGTTTAGATAAAATAGCATCAGACCTGAGCCGATATGAATGAGCATAGTGAGGTGTCCATCTGTGCCTTCAGAGCAGCCTTCAATTTTAGGTATCATTTTCTTGCTGAATTAGCGGCTTTGTTAGCAATATTTGTGTAGGGAACATTACTAAGGATAATAGGAGAGAGACTTTTCTAGTATGCTTGACATTACATGCCGTCTTCAACAAAAGCGAGATTGCCTAGACTTTTTTCACCTTGGGTGTTTAGTTGTGGCTGGAGCAGCTACTTAACGAATTACGTCAATTATGGGAGTAGATATTAGATCATAGTATAGTTGTTGCTATTGAAATGCACATTTTTATGTAAGTGTGTGCAGAGAGATGTGGCTTAGGCAAGAAAAAATATGCAATCAATTACAAATTGGTTGATTTATCATTTACATGTGCGCCCCAAAATCTGTACATGACCAGCAGGGTGGGCTGGTGGAAATTTGGGGAACATACTTTTCTGGGTGGTTTCTATGTCAAACTCTCAAAGTGACCACCCTGGCTAACTGTCACCCAGATAAATAGGTACCTGATAAAATATTATTTTACCAAGCATTTCACAAATAACCAATTCAAGATCTTTATTTTTCATCAATCACTATAAGTGTACAAGTCCGGGAATTTTTTTCTTGGGTTTCAGTTTCCCTGGCTAGAATTTTTTTCTAGCTACAGCCAATCCTCGACTCCCAGAGGTAGGCCTGGATCTGACCACTAATGCTTGTCTACTGATTTTGTAGTTCGACCTTTGCTATTGGTGCCATGTTGTTAGATCCGAATAAACATACATACCTGTACAAAGTACTACAAACAGCATGGTCTAATGTAGGGTTTACAGCTAACGCCTGAATTGTAAGGTTTACAGGTAACGCTTGAATTGTATGTATGTATGTATGTTTATTCAGATCCACATCCACATTGTATTCAAGGTATAGTTGCCCTCGCCCATACAGCTGGTTGCCCTCCCCAGTCCAGTTTTTTTTGAGGGAATAAAATAAAAACTCTTCATACTTTTGGCTAAATGTAGCTCTAAACTTTATTTCTAGCAGTCCGTAGCATATTTCTCACACCAGCTCCGAAGTTTAATACAATGAAAAATAACAGTAAATGCATTCAAACCGCTAATACATTCAAAAAGCTACCGATGTATGCAATATATATCCAACAAAAGTTTGTTTAAAACCTGATTCATAGCACCATGTTGAAATCAGTTTCAAAACTACCCAAAGCGTTTGCCTGGGGGAACATTCATAATATATAAAACACATAAAAACACATCACGGTTTAAAACATTAAGACCCATTTAAGACAAAACGGAACACTTTTACGAAAACGCACACATACAAATAATGACACCACATTTCAATTAAAAACTTATATAGAAATTTATATAATTATAACCATTTATAAGCACCACTAATATAGCACCATGGAAAAATTTGACATTTCATATTTAATAGCACCATTCCGAACTGCAAGAAGTTCTCTTTTTTTTTGTAAAACCATATCAGTGTTGCCGGTTTGCACGTTTTGTTCACCACACATGGGCCTCTGTAAAATCAGATATTATACAGTATGGAATATTCATGTTTCATTTCTACTGCTGGAGAGGCCCCAAGACTCGATGTTTTTCCATTGATGTACAGCAAGGACCCCACATAGAAAGATCATCGGTATTTTTTTTTTTAATTTTTAATCCAGTAGCGCTGACCTCATACATTATTATAGTCACATAATATAGTTCATTAATAAACACAGAGAACAGTTAATATAGCACATTTGTGAACTTAAACATGTTCGGCCTTTAAAGAAAACAAGATCTCTATCATATATTTCTGTACATGCATTTCAAGCACCTTATATATATATATATACATGTATTAGATTCTAACACCTTATAGTGAAAGCACTGCTGTACTGGTCTCTGGTACTTGTGCAGTCTATTGATTACAACACGAGCAACCCTCTTGATCACGCTTTATGCTTGTGTCGATAAGGCCTACATTCCAAAAGAAAGCTGTTACGAAGCCAATTAACATAGTTCCAACCTACAGACACCCTGTACAAATATTACACATAATGCCCAGTATCGTGCGAGGCTTGTTAAATCTGCTGCGTGGTACATAGATACATAACACAAATCATATTCACATGTTCCAATATATCACAATTAGCACTGGTCCTCAAGTGGAAGTTTGATATAGAGTGCAGGGGCGAGGGGTCATATGAGAATTCTTAACCACCCAGCTCACGCACTTCAAGCCCCGAGGCCTCTCCTCGATGCAGATGTTTTCTTGAGCAATTGTAAGAAGTTAACTGCATAATTCGAATGCATATATATAAATGTATCACAGAATAGATGTTTGCATGTTTAAACACTTATTGGTAAGGAAACTTGCTTTTCCTGGGACAGTTGGATGTTTGGTAGAGCCCTGGTATTCACTGCCTCCTTGCAAGTAAATCCAAATCCAGATTTTGCAAGTTTTTTTTCAATAAATGTCACACAAAACCTTGTTGTGGTCTGTTCAAATACCATCCAATTCTGTTTGTAAGAGAAAATCCTCCTCTGTATCACTCATAATGAGTACACGCATCAAGACTTTTCTTCTTTGGCTTACCATATGTCATGGTATAGCATTCACTGAAGATAGGTATGGCAAGCCACGTGTGATATAAATGCTGCCGACGGCTTTGTTAAAACGTTATGCAAATGAAATATGGTACAGACAGGCATCACAGTTGTTTGGCTTTTCAACCAATGTTTTCGAACGCAATATGTTAGAGTATTAAAATTTACTTCTATGGATATGGTGATGGCAGTGAATTGACACAAGTACTTACAGAAAATGACGTCACATATGACACAAACGACACAATAACTGTACTACAATGACGCGATACAAACTGTTTTGACAGAAATGAACAAAACACAGCTTAAAAGCTCAAAGACGAAGTAACTAAATTCGTAGCAACACAACTATAGAGTACAAAAACTGTCAATGTTTTTATGTACAGTATTCACAACATTATGCTCAAGGCACAAGGTTCATTTTTGTTACTGACTCTAAGAGAAGCACACCGGGCCTATCTCCAAACCAAAGGCCTGGTTTTCACCTCCGATGTCATATGGAGCAATGTCCAGAATTGGCAACCGGCGGGTTTTCGTTGTATCGAACTGGAATACTGTGCGTGCCCATTTGTCTTGCTTGTACTGCAATGATGAAAACAATGCAATGGAAGGAATTACTTTCTAATATGCCTGGTAGCTTCGAGCTGTCATGAAAATGACAAAGGATAGAGAAAACAATTCCGTCCTTGAAAAAAGAAGGTTTCCTTGTTTCCTTAAACAAATTATCCCGATACAAAAACTTTCACTTTAGTTTTACAAACTTGAACTCTGTCTACAGAAACAATCAAGGGAATGCGAATGAACATCCAGAAAGATGTGACCTTGTAATGCAAAGGAATGGCACATGCGTCGAACTAAGATATCATTTTAGAGAATTTATTGTAGTTGTAATCGTAACATGTGAATAACATCATGAACATGCAAATTAGCGTTTCTGTTTGACCGTGGCCTTTAAAACGATCCTTTACGACTTTTTGGGAGGCCATGTTCTGTACAAAATCCTAACTTCAGATCATAACCAAGACACCAAAATATTAAGGTAACAAGTTGGTCAATCAAACATTACCCACCAGCATGACCAGTGCTATATTGTCTTCAAGTTATTAAGACCACAAGACCAATTTCAGTTTCATTGACCATGGGTTGTTTTAATTTTGGGGTTCAACTGAGTTATATTGAAACAAGGAAGCCTATACTTTATCACACCAAAGACTATACACATAACATTTACACTCACCTGACATTCATCAAGTGTGACTTCGTATCTGAATTTGGGTGATTCGGCCTGAAGTTCAAGGTCGTTAGAGGTCAAGAACTTGGCGGCCTGGTTGAGCGAATCTTCCGCATTGCTGTAGTAAGCCACTGAGTTTCTGCAGTGGTATGTCACGTTCTGGGTGGCGTCAGTGCTGAGAAGCTGCAGGAAAGTCAGCTGGACGCGATCTGCTTTGTACGTGAACTGAAGCAACGGAAAAAAAATATATATCAAAACATGTACACGCATTGTGAAAGTTCAGTCATCCATTCAAAATTTAAGTCGCATGTGAGTTTGTGAAAAAAATTTAAATCAACAGTTTGACTTGAAGTTCTGTACTGGCGGTCAAAATGGACAACCATTCTGCTCTGTGCACGAGGTAAATTTTGGATAATTTCTACATTTTAGGACCTAACCCTTTTCCCCATATAAAGTTATATAGCTTTAGAAACAACACATAAATTAAAATATTAAGATGTAAATATTGAATATTCTAACATAATGCATGTAATTTGCCATCTATATCTTCATGAAGTCTAGCAAACAAAGCTCAAGGACATAGTTCTTTCTGTGTCATGTTTTGGCCAACAGTTAAAGACAACCATTGCAAAGGATTTGTCATCGCTTAATATACTTAAATATATAACTCACCGTGAAACCGTTCTCCATTTCCTCCCCAAACCACACATGCCCGGCTTCCCCTCTGTACCACGTGCCTTTGAACACCTGGTTTGGTCGAGCAGTGACGCAAGTCTGCTGCTGTTGGATGTCGCAATACACCTCGATGGCGTCAATAGGACTGCCCTGGTTCGGGTCCACCCAGTACATACCTGGTAAAGGTAACAGACCATGCAAAATGGCGTCAGTTGCATTGTCACTGTATCAGTGCTGCATTCTATACAGTAAAACCTACTGTAAAGACAACTTGCATATAAAGACCACCTTTTTATAAAGACTGTAGTTTACAGGCCCCAGGTGTACCGGGGTATTCTTTCCATGTTAATCAGCCTGCATAGAAAGACCATCCTGCGTATAAAGACCACCTTTTGTTGATCCCTAGGGTGGTCTTTATATAAATTCCACTGTATTTTTTTTTTGTTCGCAGCCTATTTGTCAGCATTGACCAAAACGAGAAATGTTACACTGTATACGAGGGCGAACCAAGGGGTAGGAGTGGGGCACCTCCCCCTTGTTTCATTCCACTCTACCTCGCCCCACCTTACTCCACCCTTCCCCACCCCCCTTCCCTTGATTTTCCCGGGGTAGTTTCTGGCGACAAGTCCCGAGCCCTGAGCTTCAGCGGGTCTAGTACTTGCATGGCGTTTACCCCCCTCCACCCAAAAACAATCGCCTCCCCCAACAAATTCCCCTCGGTCGAAACTTAGATTAATTCCTGGAATATCATAAATACATACGCATAATGTAAGTACTATCTTAAAAAGTGCATCCACAAAGTGAATATTCATGATAATTCTTACCGTTTTCAAACTCTGGATGAGCCAAAGCCAAATCCTTGCATGTGCGGGCTGGAGCAGCATGCGTTCCTGTTGGGTTTTTAAATGCTTCGATGGCCTCTCCTATCTGCACCAGAGCTTCAAAGGCATTCTCGTCATTCTGCAGAGATTAATGTCTTTGATATAAATATTCCACCACAGCTTGTTATTTACTAGTATTATCTAAACAGTCAAGCTATGAACCATTACAAAATAATTAGCCCATACAACAATGACTGTATAATACCCCTGTATGCCATTTTCTGTATACACACGACGATGATGATACGAAACAGATATAATACAATAATACATGCCATAAATTTCTACATATTAAATCAAAATTTCTGCACGTTAAACCCATGTTATGTTTATTTATTTTAAAGATTGATACAATTTATAAAAAGTGCAAAGAGATACTGAATACTCTCCCAGACCTTCAGATCTTCCTTGGAGTAAGTTCTCTTACTGTTGGGGTCGTCTCCCTGTAATACAAAATATAGCGGGTTAAAAATGTGACAGTAAGGGAAGTATCCTTCACATCACCCCTGCACATGTCATGTCAATTTTTTCCAGCAGTGTTCCTCGATTCTCTTCTTTCATCTGATTTGTAACACTCCTACAACACATGCAGACATTTTTGTTTCTTACATGCCACCCAATTTACCAAGATGATACCTTTCTCTTGTAAACAAAACTGAACAATAATCATGTTATTTGATATGGTGCAATTTACAACCACATAGTTATCAAAGGCGCCAACATATTATTACCCCGGCACACCTTCTCAACTCCTCAACGGAGTATAAAACCTGTATACAGGCTGCAGCACCACGGGTGATCAATGTACAATAGCTTTCTCTGTGTATTGCCAGGTTCTCATTTACAGCTGAGTGAACCGGAGCACATTTCAGGTACAAATTTTGCTCAGGGACTCCAGGTACAGAAGATTAAGTGTACGGCGGGACTCGAACCCATGATCTCGTGGTTGAGAGTCCAATGCCTTAACCACTCGGCCAACTGTCCTCCCTCCAAAAAGAATCAACATATAACTGAATCAATATATAATATTTGCACTACACTTATATATATACAAGTAGCAGTATTTGTATATGCTTTCCAACTGTTCAAATGTTAAAATCAGAAGATGCCTGCCAGTTTTCCTATTACAGATGAACCCATCGGCAAGACAAGATTCATAAACACTTTAGCCTATATCTATAAACCATGTTTTTTCTAGCGATGGAAATTTATAAACCTATAAACTTTTACAACTTAACTTTTGTTATCTTATCAGAGAGACAGGAGATAGTTATTCCACTTACATAAGCCAATGGGTCTGGCCCCTTAGGCTGGGTAAAGTAGCCGCCCCAGTCTCGCCTGTGAGCATAATCTCCACCAAAACCACCGGATCCCTGCAAAACGAGATGGATTACACATCTAGGCTCATTTGGAGAACTATCATTTCACATGGTGTAAGAAGAAGCTAGATCCCAGATAGGATAACTTACAATACCAGGTCAATTACATTAACAAACTTACAGTCGTAAGTTAGAACAGTTATCATCAACACAGCATTATATACAGCTTAGTTTTATCGCTATAAACATCATGGTCAAAAGCTGTGCTTGTATTTGTAGTGGCCTACACGTAGGTTGCATTTTAAGGTAAGAGTCTTATCTGTAGATAAAACATCATAATATTTAAAATTTCCTAAAAAATAATAAATGTTCATGGGTATAAAAAGTGCTTTTTCGGGTAAATGAAAACCGGCAATTCAGTTTACCTGATAGCTACAATGTTAAAAATCATTAAGGGTTTCTATTTACATACATGTATGTGGATTTTCACTACATGTGCATTCACTATATTTTGCAACATCAATATAACATGGCCTAATAGGTAACCTCTATGCATGTATCATGTAATATTCTGTAATAACTAGACTTTAATTAATTATTACTACATGTTATATCCAATTTTACTTGTACTTACTGGTGGTCCAGGCGGACCTGGAGGTCCTGGTGGACCCTGAAAGAGATTTTAGACATTAGTTTAAAATAAAGTTAGTGGCAGATACGATATTTTAACAGTGTGCTTTAGTAAACTACCCGGTACCATAATGTCAAAATTTCTGCTTATTGGACACATGTAAATATCCCATGTAATACCAAAATGTCTCATTGTGCGTTATAAAAAAATAACAAATTTTTTAATCATCATATTCAGTTCCCAAATATGTGCGTAAATCGATAGAGGTCTTAGTCAGGGCCGGATCCAGACCAGTGCAACAGATGCCAATGCATCTGTCAGATTTTGCTGGGTATGCATACCGTACTGTTTGCATCGGTCAGATTCTGATGTTTTTATTATTATTATCATTGGTATCATTATTAGCACGCAAAGGCATCACCACTTACCATTACCAGTTAGAACCAAAAGTCACCCACAAGCCTAATAGCTATTGATAGAACACTGACAAGTCATTGCTTTTAGCATCTAACACCCCAACACACAATCCCCTGCTGCCTAAAAGGGTAAGTCAGGGTCAGATAATCCTTTGTTATAACAAAACTGTGCC
>JAAUYG010029407.1_pt1 | contig 12600 bp, 7 predicted proteins | sample 7278091 | NCBI WGS metagenome assembly JAAUYG01 (sample SAMN14350201, study PRJNA611818) | marine sediment metagenome | isolation source: surface marine sediment (0.6m) | place: French Polynesia: Moorea | collected 2018-08
AGCTACTTATTAAGCCTGTTTGTGTTTCATTTTAATTATGCGTACCAGGCATTTCTCTCTCTACAGGGCTGTTGAGGAAAGTACGTTTCTTTAATCTCTTCTTGCACTTACTCTAGCTGGACTTCGTCTTCGCCTTTTTCCAAGTGCACGGCTAAAGTTACATTCAAAATAAGAACTCCCAAAATACTGACCAATTGACGGCGCATCAACATCATTTTCTGTTTAAAAAAAGATCGAACGTTTCTTAGTATGATGTTACAGATGAGAAGCTGGTCAGGAGCTCATTTGCTGCATTCGAAATGAGGGGTGTCCCAATTTCGCTATAGAGTTTTCCTAGCTCTGTGAACTGCCGAACTATCTCTAAAACGCAAAGTGATAGAAATGAAAGGAACATTTTTAAGATCATCTTGAAACAAATGATTCCTGGCTAAACGGGATTAAGCAGGACGAGGGTAATGAGGTGAATGATGCAAGTGCCCCTGGATGGCACAAAATATGGATTCAAATGGTAAATTGACACAAAACCAGGAATAAACTCCCGTTGAAATACGAAACTCCAGTCGCCTCGCCACGCTCCAATAAGGTAAATTGGTTTACTGACGCAGAGTCCGAATTTATACCCATATTCCCATTTTTATGAGTTTCTATATAATGTCGGCTAGGGATTCGCTAGGCATAGTTTATATGCTACACCCGTCTCGCTACTATGCTTCTAGTGAAAAAGAAATGCCGTCACCCATTCCCGTTTTCATTAGCCGGGAGTGGTTCATTTAGTATGAATATGACTTTATATTTAGATATATTAAGGTGTGTCAGGAAAAGAGCAGGCCTGTATGGTGCTACGAAGCGGCAAAGACTGTAACAGTATATCTTCACCTTAAATACTGTGGAAGGGACACCCGGGAACCCGGCACCCGAAACTGGCGATATTTATAATTCTCTCGGTAATTCAGTCAAAAGCCCGCGGCACCTGAATAGAATAGAATAAAATTTTATTTAAAGTCGGTAAAACAAATCAACAGAAACATTAGCGTACAATACACTATTGACCGACAATGAAATGGTATGTTATGATATGGAGTGAAATGCTATGGAGTGAAATGACTATGTACAAAAATGGTATGAAGATGTTTAAATGCAATGACTCTATGACCATACATTCTATGTGCGTGAAAATTTAAAATTACGGTATGGAGCGAGGAAGCGGCAAATGAAGCACAATATTGGTAGTACCCCCCTCGCTCTTCAAGTCACCAGGTCAACTTCTAAATTATATTAGGTCATTGGGTCACATGTTTTAAGTTTAACTAGCTCCAACACTTTTTCAACACTTCAACATTTTAAGGACATATTTTACCTCACCCCCTTTGAGTGACCAGCTACATATCGGGAACCCCACGAAAAATAAATTTATAACTTTCAATCGACCTTTTGATGCACGCTTCTATATAAAAACAATCAAACCACTAAAGATAACAAACCCATAGATTTTCCTGTCCTTCATTTGGTGCTGTCATGCCGCTTCCTGGAATGAATGTTGAATCATTCCAACTGCAGTCTAATCTTCAACAGCAGCAGCAGTTGCTTTAGTAGTAGTAGTAGTAGTAGTAGTAGTAGTAGTAGTAGTAGTAGTAGTAGTAGTAGTAGTAGTAGTAGTAGTTATAGTAGTAGCAATAGTAGTAGTAGGAGCAGCAGCAGCAGTTACTGTAGCAGCAGCAGCAGCAGCAGCAGCAGCAGTAGTAGTAGTAGTAGTAGTAGTAGTAGTAGTAGTAGTAGTAGTAGTAGTAGTAGTAGTAGTAGTAGTAGTAGTAGTAGTAATAGCAGCAGCAGCAGCAGTAGTAGTACCCGTGCGTCGCTTTGGCAGAAGCAGCAGTAAACAACTATAACAACAGAATAAGAATTCTTTTTTGTTTTCTCATATCAAGAATATTAGATATGCCTTCCTGGTAATAATAGTAAGATTCTGCAAAAATGACGTACATATATCGACAGTCAGATCACCACTTAGTAAATATAGTGGTGGCAAAAATAGCGCCTGTCTTTATGCTTCTACACTATAGGCCAAAATGGTAGTCATACCAGACAATTTGAAATAGAAAGGTTTTTGTTTACAAATTTTGAACTTTTGGTTTAAAAAAATCAAATAAAGCTAAGGACTCACCTTGTTTTTAATGTTGTGCCACTCAGATGAAGTCTTACTGAGACAGTTTTAAGAAAAAAAATCTCATTCGTGCATGAGTGACAAGCATTTTTGACTGATGGTGTATGTCTGCGCAAAAAAGTCTAACTATTTATAACGGTTGGATAATCTCCAAGTTTCAACATTAGCCATGTGCACTAAGCTGGCCAATAACAAGAGTTTATGGTTTACTCACCTTAGCAACTGAAAACAAAACAAGGGAGGCCATATTATACCCTGGCTTGTAGGGCGTATCCCAACTGTCCAAAGAAGTTTCAGTTTGACAGTGTGGAAGGCTATGGCGGAGCTGAAGATTTGTGCCAGGATACAGTATTGATCGATTTATTGAGCGATATCCGTTCTACAGAGGTAAGGTGAAAATACAGCCCCATCATATAAATACATAAGCACCTTACGTATTCCTTGAAATCCTGGAAAAGTGCATATTACTGACAAACAATTAGTTCCTTGTATGTAATCTGTGAATAAAGGTGCTCACCATTTTGAAAATAAGCCGTATAACATTGTTTAATACCCCCAAGACCACAAAACATTTACCAGTAATTCAGTTTGCGTGACCGTTGATTAAGAACACTAGTGGCCGTAGTTGTTAATAAAACTGCATACTAATGTAAGTTATTGCAGATATAGTTTACAATGAGTCAAAATTTTGAATTTCGCTTTAATATTAACCTTTCTCGTCCATACGCCCAGTCACAAGAACAATGGCGACGGGAGGGATCATAGCCAATGAGTTCAACGCCAGAGAGACCAGCACTGCCACCAGCGTCCCTAACCACCCCAAAGCGAGGCTGATGTATTATCTAAAATGCGCCAGCATCGTTCTCAATCTGGAACAGCACCGGAACCTGGGTATACTCACAGATTATGCTAACTATAATTTGTTGAATGAGCCAGGAACGGACGCCCTGCTGAAGTTGGTAATCCTGCTGAGTCCAGATGAACTGATCGGGAAGGTGTTCTTTGAGAATGAGGACCTAAATGCTGGAAACGAGTTCTTCGAATTGGAAAGGGTCACACACATGCTGGCAGTCCAGGGCTCTGTGGTAGGGTGTTTGTTCGTTCTTTTATTGGTTTGTTTCTTTATCTAAATACTTGTCTAGTTTTTTGTTTGGTTTATATATATGTTAGTTAGTAGCGCGCATTTTTATTCGTTCGCTCTATTTAATAAGTGAAATATCATTTGCATTGTGATATAATTTTATCAAATATTAAGCCTTTCCGAAGAAGCTCAATTCAATGAGCTGTCTGGCAAGCAAGTTCGGTGCTTATCTATAAACACAAACGCATACGTAAAATTACAAGGTCATTTTCTTTCTTGGTGACAGGTGATAGGTGGTCAACGGAAAAAGTTGCCAATATTATGATGTACAAGCCCATCTGGATGGTGAACAACTACATAGGGCCTATCGCGTACTATTCGGAGCGACTGGTCCGGATCGCTCGTGGATTGCCTGGTTGGGACAACTCGCCCTCCAGGAGCTGCGTCCTGCTGTAAAAAGGCATTGACGAAACAGAAAAACGCTTAGTTATGGTGGACTCTTAGCTAGAAATGCTTCCTTCGTGTGACAGTGGGTTGAATTGCATTTAGAGATGGGACCATATGGGAGCAGGTTCACTTTGGACATTACTCCAGCTGTTTTTGATATATTTATCGCTCATTGAATGATACAACTAGTACGCTACAACTGTTACACGGAAGCCTGAGCGTGGCGTACAGTTATTATTACAAGGATGTAAATATAAGCTAAACAAATATCGAAGGAAAAGTAGTATTGAATACCGATCCTGTAACGTTACTTTACAGTGCATGGGTGGTTTTCGATGACGTGGGTTTGCACTGTTATGACATATTATGCATGAAATCTTTCGGCGAGCAACATGCAATTCAATACGGGAGGGCAAAGCTGCCAAGTCAACAATTAAACTTAAGTATTGTCGAGAATCTCAGCGCTAGATTTATAGGCTTGTTATATTATTTACTCTTAGCTTTGCTATGTGTATATTTACATTGCAAGGCAGAATAGTGAAACACTCTGTTGCAGATAATAGCAATCTGTCTGTTCGTGATCCTCTTCATATCCAGGATATATGCACCTCATTTATATTGCATGCAACTTATTTGTTACAACTCACTGTGTAAATAAAAGAAAACAACTTACCGATTGCAATAGTGTTATAATTGTAGTTCCTTTAAAAAACGTATTGTGATGTATGATGCGTTATGATTCGAATGTTATTGTTCTTTAAATTCGCCGAAGAAAGAGACATGTATATTAACCGAAATATTCCCAGTACGGTTATTTTCTTTGATAATGCCTCTTTTGAAATGTTAGGTAAAGAAATATGATTTTTCTATGGGAAAATATTTAAAATATTTTCTTTAGAACTTACCTAACCATGCTAACGGTTTACTGGCGGTATACGTGGTATCATTTTCGCATGTTTATCTGATATAGTAACACATGTAGACAATACTTCTCACGTAGACTGCCCTCTGTAGTAGTATTATACTTTAATTTGCGTCTACGAAACATTAAAGAGTTATAATAGCCACTGCTGTTATGCACAATCTGTCACCAAAAAAAACCATAATCTTGTGAGATAAGTGTAAGGATTCTTTGGAGAGGCGACGGTCGTGGACACATCTATATCGATTCATATCGATTCTCCTTGATGACGTCACTAACTACAGATTTTTGTTTTTAATTCTGTGGGACCGGTATCTTAGACCTGCGGTATGGAGTTTATCCTTATTATCATATTCATGGCGAAATAGATCCTATGAAAACTTGAACCCTGAAAACTACACTTCATAATGCTATAAGGAGCCATAGGGACCGTTTGTTCTCCCAACCCTCCATTAATACTCCAGATAACCCCCCACCCCACCCCACCCCACCCCGAAGGCAACTTTACTTTATCAAAGTCTATCATCTTTCGGCAGGCAGTTTACCTGAACAATAGGGCTACGTTTGAAGAGCATTATGCTCATCGAGATACAATACGCATGTTTGAAAAGAAATCAAGTTTGACCAAAAAAAAAAAAAATCCTAATGAAAGTCGGCTGGCCCAATATTAACATTACTCACACTCAAAGTCAATACTGGGCCCAAGATTTGCTGTGAAATAAAGTAAAATCCCCAAACAAACAACTTTACACATAAAGAGAAGAATTTGGTATGAGGAATCAGAGTACGAAGGGGGTGGGTCACTGATTGAACATTTTCAAAACGGCTGCCTGGTCATTTTTCGACAGAAATTTTCCAAATTTGCCTTTTTTAAACTGACCCGTTACAGTACCGAGACACTGAATAGTCCGTTTTCTACCTATCTTGAAGTTCATTTATTCCACTATCTGCAAACAAAACCATCCGTATCACCCTATCCAAAGTCTTATCTTTAATACATGTACTTTACATCTATCTAAATTTGTTACAGGTACGAACTTCAATCCGCAGAAACTGACTGGGTATAAAAGGGCTTGGGTGAGCATCTATTCGCTAAACATCAACAGAAATTTTATTGACAGCAGTTATACGTGAATTTGTTAAGCTATCCCAAAACTTTTTAACCAATACAATTCAGTTGTCGTGGAAGCCATCCCTCTGACTCAGCGATGAAGTGAGTCGATTTCGAGAAAAATCGCCCCTGGCTGTAGCTCTGCTAGTTAGAGGGGGGAGGCAGGTAACAGATAGGAGGGAATTACAGCTAAAAGGTGGACATGTGGTTACTAGTATACATGTACACTAATAGGAAAACTTATATGGGAAGTCAAAACTGCGCCTACAGATTTGAGCTTGATTGATCTTGAAACGCCAGGGTGACATTGAAGGTCAATGTGACTCAGATTTTGAATGCTTGTATCTCGAAAAGGAGCCGCGTTAGCTCATATGTTACTATAAGACACCAATGGCAAATTATGGAGGTGGAGTGTAATGAAACCATTACATTTGACCTTGGGTGACCTTGAAAGGTCAAAGTCAAGGTCACTTAGATTTCGAGTGGTAGGACATTTGTACATAGTCCGTAGTATATTAATCTAGATGCTATATGTCACGGCGCTCTTTTGTTGTTTATAGAGCAATAGGCCGGACTATTTTCTGCTTCGCTCATGTCAGACCACAAATACCTCGTCATGAAGGTCGTGCTGCGTAATTGGAAATACAACACACTTCTTAAGCAGTGGAATGCAGAATGTGGGTGTATTGAATTCCAATTTGGTACAAGAAGGCTATGCATGATTGACTTCTGATTGAAGACACTTCCAATACTTCCGTCTGGAAATCCCTGTCAGATATTCTAAGTCTCTCTGAAATGACAGGCACTTTTGAAATACCCAGTTTACCCACACGTTGGTTCTGAGAACTGTCGTGTTTGAACTTGTTGATGTTTACATACTGTGGTCAATTCCTCAGGGAATTAATTGTCAGTACACGTGTACCTGCTCTCTGAGAAATCTTGGCGGTGTTATCCTACATGTATGTATCGCAAGGAAGGTTGAAGCAATGGCTGGAACGAAACGTGGTGGAAGTTTTACTTTCGGTGATTGTCAGTCAACTATATACCTTCCACTGACAGGCCTCCGTGTATATAGTAATGCATTAAAAATTCAACTGACATTATTGCTTTACATATAGCTTTCATAATATCCCTAATCTAATTAAATTAATGGGTTTCAATGTTTTCGTTGCATTCGCACTTTTCTAAATAAAATATGGCAGTCTAAAATTTATGAGACTAGATATTGAGTGGCATATGTTCGCGCAACCACAGACACAATCTGCAGGGTATGCTGTGCAGCAAATAGTTTTCCAGATAACCATTCGTATAATTGGTCAAGATGTCACCGTCCAGATTCAGGCGTGCGGCTTGATTTGCAATAGTGACGGCAATTACGTGACACTACCCACGGTGCCCTACCCAGAATACCAGTTATAAACGTCACGTGGATCAGAAACAGCCAATGTAGTAAAGACATCTCAATTGTTATGGTTTTATCGGTGTCGAATGTCAGTTTTATAATATAAGTTTTTCTTAGAGGCAGTAGTTTCCGAGACACAGCTCAAATGTTAGGAAATGCATTTAACCCGGCGCTTAATTAATCCCAAAATGAGCTCAATATGAGTGGGATCAATGTACACCTTCCAGGATTATCACAAGCCACAGAAAGCCAAAATGGTTTATTATTTAAATTTTGATAACATCAGGTTACAGGTCAATGTTCAGCATCACGGGACACCAAATGAATCGGCTGGACCTGAATTAAAAGTGCTCTCTAAATATTTCTTACTAACCCCGATGCTAAATTTGCTTCAGTTCAAGGGAAAACAGCCAGCAGTTTCTAGATACAGTTAATTTTCATAAAATGCACAGAATACCAACTGTTACATCGTGTCTTCGATCATAATTTCCCTTCACATGGTCTCTGACCATGCTGAGGCATGGTCCCCCGACTATAGGTACATTGCATTCAATTTGGTACAGGAAGCTATGCTATGCATAGAACTAGGCATGATTGATCTTTGATTAAAGCCACTTTCAAGACGTCACGTCGGTCTGTCGGTGTATGGCAATTCCTGTCAGCTATATTAAGTTTCATTCTCGAACCTCGAACCTTTGGGATAACCACTGACACATTAGTTCCGAAAATCCTGGTGTTGAAGGTGTTAGTGTTTACATACTGCAGTCTGCACGTGTTGCCCAGAAGCACTGCATGAGTTTGGACAAGGGATGGCGTCATGCTACGTCGCTGGGAGGTTAAAAGGGATGTTGGACCGAACGATTCGGGGAACTGTTGCGAAACGGTTAACGTTACTCTTGCTGATTGCCAGACAAGTAACCTTCCTACAGAATGGAATCAAAATTCTAATGAAAATAAACCGACACTTCAAATTCTACGCGTGCATATTTCTGTATACATGTGTATGTACCTTTTACATGTTTTATGAGGTCTCTAATCTAAATTTAATAGTATTACTGGGTTTTAGCCTTTTTATTGCTTTGATTTTTCATACTTGGCTATGAAACATGGCTTAAAGCGACTAGAGTAGATATTGAGGGGTAATTGGCATAATTGAACTGCAATTGGGAGCAGCCCCACAAGTTCGTGCACGTTCTGCAGAAATATCTGTCCATCTGTAAACCATTCCTATATTTGACTTAGATGCCACCGGCCAGATTAATACGGGCGGCCTAATTTGCATTGGTCCATAGCGACACTCACGTGACATCACACACCCCCGCAGCAGGCACGGTGCCATTTTAAAGTCACGTGGGTCAGAAGCACCCAGCAGTCCTTGGCCAAGAGTAAACCATTTGTACTTTAAGTTAGTAACTGAAGCAAGGAAATTCATAGGTTCGTAGCAGAGCACATATTAGCTACACTGCATACATGTGGGTAGCATACAGACATCGAACGTGGAAATTTTCACCTAAGTTAAAGTAACCGTGCTGGGTCAACACATCTCATTGGAAGTGAACGGTATCAGGATCAAAGGAACTAACTATAATAAGTCGTGCTCAGGCGTCATTTTTTCTCAACAATCAATTTGTTAAGGGACAGATGTCGTGTCGTATAATAATCTCTGGTATTCTTGGAAAGTTGGATGTGTTAAAACAGCAGATGAAAGGTACCAGTTACTACGCATACCAATGATTATGTGATATTAACATTTAGACAGATCAGATGAGAATATCGGTGATAGATCCAACGTCACGGTAATTCAGCCTATAAGTAATTCTACTTTATAATTAAGCCGTAGGCCTACAAAACTCTATTTGTACAGTGTGTGCACTGTGCAGTAGAATCGTGTACGGCTATACATGTACCTTATAATTATGCATTATTCAGACAGGCGGACGCGTGGCTAGATAATATAAAATGTAAGTATAATGAAGTGTTTTGTTGTTGATTCCAGATATACTGAGGATTCTTACAGACTGCCAATTCCGTTGGTCTTCTGTTACCGACTTTTAACTTCTACTCGGTTACTTGAACATACGAGCAAACAAAACAATAATGGCAGCTGGATTTGTTCGGGAAAGGGTTGGTATTAAACCCGTTGGTGGCACTTGCTCTGTACCTAATAACCGAAAGGCTAAATTGATGTACTATATGTCCTGTGTGAAATCTGTTCTTGAACTGGATGACCCTAATATCGCCCAGTTTACTGACTACAGCAACTATCAAAACTTGAGCGAGCCTGCTACCGACGCACTGTTGAAGCTTGCGGTAGCATTCAGCCCCAATGAACTCGTTGGGAAAGTGTTCTTTCAAAATGAGGACCTGGACACTTCTAACAATAAATTCTTTGAATTGGAGCACGTGACCGACACCATAGCCGTCCAAGGCAGCGTGCTGGTAGGAGGCCAGAGAAAGAGGGTGGCAAAAATTATGATGTATAAACGACTATGGTTGCAGGACAATTACTTCAACCCTATGGAATCATATCAAGTACGACTGGCGCGCATTGCTCTGGGTCTACCTGGCTGGCAGATGCAGCATTCCATTGCCTGCGCCATCCAGTGAGCTGCAATACGTACCTCATCAAGGAAAAAAGCGTCCCGCTTATTCGGACAGCGTCGAAGTGAAGTAAAATGCGTATTATATGAGAAGTTATGCCATATGCTGCTGGGTATAATACACTGAAGTTAATTGATGTACCAAAATATACATAATATGCTAATATGCTAAATCACAATCCAAGACTATTATGCACTTTGTCACTATACTTTTTGAAGCCACTAAATGAGGTAGACGTCTCAGTTGAGAGAGAGAGAGAGAGAGAGAGAGAGAGAGAGATGCTGTGGCTGTTTCCATACATGTATTTTTTTGTATTGATGTGCCGTCACGTATGGTTCTGGTTTGTACGTGTGGTTGTATTCTTATACTTTTCAGAAGTTACTACATCGCGATAGTAACTTTTGTATAGCCGTTTTGCATTTGCATTGGCATGCATCTAAAATGGTGTACGTCAAGTAACCAACGCAATAATGGAAGAGAATGTACAATGTGTATATGCCATGTTGTATGTAGTAAGCTATAATGAGTTCTTGTCAGATGTTCTCAGATGATCACACGGGATATGAACAGCATGCCGCGGAGTTGCAGAGGTTATTCACAAGACATGTCAAATTAAAGGGACAATTATTATTGTAATAATAATGAGATACTCTACTGAGAAATTCTCCCCTGTATTTCGTTCATTAGAAGCAGTCCCATAACTAACTATAAACAATCTCAAAAAGCGCAAAATATATTGTGTTGTTTTACGGAGAGATTGTATTTACTAGGTGCCATCATAGGGGATGTGTTTAGATATATTACACCCACTCCACATTTATACCACCAGTGAGAAGCAGATTTTATGTCATGGTAGACATTAAGACTTCGGTCGGCACACGTATAATCACTCTTCGCCCAGATGAAGAGGTTACCATTTAGATGCTGTCTGTAAGAAGCCAAACAAATATCAATAGAATTAAAATTTGTGTATTTGTAGGACGAGGTGAAAAAGAAAGTGCTCCTGTGGTTGCAAATTAAGCTTTATCCGGCAAGGACCAACATTTTGCAAGAATCTTCCTGAAGAATTAAACACATTATTTAAGATGAACCAATCTTGAACAAAAAAAAAAAAACAACAACAACAAAAAAAAAAAAAAAACGGGAAAAGTATCTGTTGAAAGTTGAAGATCCCAACCAACAGTACTCCATCTGAGATTTGTAAAGGGTTGGATATGTGTCTTTATTATGTTATACGAATATAAGTTATTTAACAACTTCGCTTGCCCAGATCGTAATCTTGTAATTCTATTAATATGATAGCTTAAGCTGATGTTTTCAAACCATTCTTTTATACTTTTTAAAATTAGTTTGTTTTGATTTTACTTACACTTCACTTCCCCGGGCTGACGTCGCCTGTACGATATTTTACCAAGTATAACTATCGTATCATGTGTTATTAATTCTTTTTGTACAGAAACACCTATTTTAGCTATGATTTAGTCTAGCTATGATTTCCTACCTCCGATTGTACACACTGACGCTGCTTTAATACTGAAAAATGTATTACATGTATTTATTGTATTTCATAAAGGTCTGGAAATAAACCTACTACTACTACTACTACTACTACTACTACTACTACTACTACTACTACTACTACTACTACTACTACTACTACTCTTTATGAAAGCAAAGCCAGAAAACAAATTCAACTTTTCATAAGGCCTACCAGAGACCAAATGAATTTACAAGGATGAATTTGCAAAGCAACATATCATTTGATTAAGGTTATTCCGGAAAATCTTAAACGCCCACTGTCGTTGATAAGCTTAACATTCACCTTTTCTTCAGGCAATAAGAAAAAGTTATTGTTTAAACCATCTACACCTGCTCAGGCAATCTCCTCGATTGGTATCTTTTGTGCGCACAATATATCTTTAAAGAACAATTTAGTCGATTTTTTTTTGTTTCATTTGAATTATACATTAAGGCAGACACCCAGTATGTCAGCTCCGTTGAGCATCTAAACAACTAAATGCTATATGAAAACGTGTGTTTAAAGCCTGCCCACACGGACAAGCAGATTGTATGATGGTTGATTTGCGCCACTTCATTTTGTCAAATATGGCATAAGCAATTTACAGACTGGACTGCTGCATGTGTGGGCGAAGGAAAGTAGGTCTTTCACCATCTGCAGCTTCGCCCCCTAAAGAATGATGTAAGCTATGAAATGGGGATAACGAAGGCCTCGAAAGAAGATGCTGCTGACATTGGTGCCACATGTATGGATGGGGAAGGTTCTACTTCCAATCTGTTTGGGAGCTTTATTGTCTTACTGCTCGTCCATACATAGAGAGGGTCTAAAACTGTACCAGCGTTTACTCCAGGAATTAGTCAAACTCTGTTTGAATAATTCAATCTGCTCACAGTCTTGGATGTTCACTTGCAGAAATTGTCTGGTCCGACAGCCTTTTCTGACATGGTCTCATGATCCTTATCACGTATGTCAAGATAAAGGGTTCGACGTACGTACATGAAATTGTAGCACCACTAGTCTCAAATGTAGCATTCATGATGTAACAAAATTCTCGAAGCAAGATAAATTTCTGCTGATAGCAAGCCTACCTTGATTGAGAAACAATTCGATTACAGGCGTACTGTGGCCCACACGTACAATACTTCGCTTATACATGTGTATATGCACATTGCTGCTCTGGCGAGCTGCGTTTCTCTGCTGAGCACCTTTTGGCTCTTCCAAGCATTCTCGGCTATGCTGAGTGTTTTTTTCTGCCATGCCAAGCATTTTTCCGCCATGCTGAGCACTTTTCAGCTCTTCCAAACGTTTTTCTTCTATGCCGTGCAGAGCCGAAAAATACACAGCAAAGCAAAAAAA
>JAAUYG010103625.1_pt1 | contig 12597 bp, 11 predicted proteins | sample 7278091 | NCBI WGS metagenome assembly JAAUYG01 (sample SAMN14350201, study PRJNA611818) | marine sediment metagenome | isolation source: surface marine sediment (0.6m) | place: French Polynesia: Moorea | collected 2018-08
AGCTCAGGTCTTGTTCATTATCTAGGTACATGAGTTATATGTTTGCGGGTATTTATTTTTGCGATTTAAAGGTGGTCGCCAAAATCGCCAAATAAATACCCCGCAAACATTAATGAATTTACAGTACTAGAGAAGTTGTCTTTGGTGAGAGGACGCACTGCATGCATTCATGTAGGAACAGCCGCATTATAGAAGAGCAGCCTCTGTGGAGACTGACCATTAAAAGAAGGACCATTAAATGCAGTTGAACATGTGTATTTTCGAATATCCACTTACATACATGTATAAACCTTCCAGTTGCTTTTACATCATACATGTATTTCACAAACTGATGGAGTCAAAATGAGTTTTAATGAAAAAGCAACTTCATGACATATTTTGATTTCCCTGAAATGACTATTCATGCTCAGAATGCTGATTCACATCTGCCACAAACTCTCAGTAGCTTGGAGGTACTGAGTAATACATGTTCCCCTTTCTGGAATATTAGACCAAATGGTGTTTTGTGTGCCTCCAGTTCAAATTTCTGTCTAAGCAAACCTTTCAGCACAAAAGGAATGCTTTCCAAGAGGGGCTGTGAATTACTATATTTGCTCAAGGGTAGTTCATCACCTCCTTTGCATTCATTTTAAGTGATATTGAGCTCGAGCTGACAATACCACTGACAGATTTGGGGGCCAAGCAAAGTCCTAAAGCAAATTTAACTAGTGTTTTCAGTGTAAGCAATTGTACACCCTGCCTGGGGTGAGTCTTCTTCAACCTTTGATGTCTGGGCTGAAACTAAATGCTTTGGAAGTGACCTTTAACCTCTTAGGGTTTTGGGATATTACCTAGCATTTAATAAACCCTAGCTGTTTGTCCAATGAGCATATTAATTCATTTCCACGATTTCAACTATATAGCCAGTTCAGGTCCAAATACCAAATATCCTTCATTCGCGCAAAGTACTTTGTAGGAGTATCAAGATACATTGTATTTTGGATGTTTATCCATTAACAACTTTTGCAAAATCATAATTATAAGATACAATGTTTGTATTACAAGTTTGTGGCTTTAAGTTATGAGGATGGATGAGTCTGAACGGACAACATGGTGACTAGTGACTAATACCAATTTCCAATTTAGCCAGCAAGGCTTTAGCAAAAGTTAAAATTAAGAGGTGAAAAGCTACATGGGTAGATTTATTTTTTGCAGAAAAAATATTAAATCCTTTTACAACTTCCACACTACGGAAATTCCGCATTTTTTTGTCTTTATTATTTTTAAAACAGTGCTGCCAGTCTGTTCAAATCTGGCTTAGATTTTCGTATGTGGGGGCAGTGTCGGGACTCAATATTTAGCCTGCAGGGCCTGGCTTTGGAAAAGTCCTAATCACTCCTGGTCTGGCCCTTGTATTTGTTAATGTTGACCTTGCTAACACTTTTCAAACAAACAGCAGATGGTTGCAAGCCTTGGGTCAAACATTTAACATGTTTCCCCACTACTATAAGCAAAATGCTGCTTGCTGGGAGCCTGCTCAACACATACCTACCTATGCCTGTGAAAACTGGATAAAAACTCTCTTTTTTGAACTACATGATGTAAGGTTTATCAGGCGCTGCATAAATTTCTTGTCTTATTTACATTCCATGCAGTTGCCATCACCTGCAGGGAAACTGCACTATTTATAGACGTGGCTTATTGCATAGCATGAGTACTCAGAATTTTGACATTGTTTCATAGGAAAAATTCAAAATATTTACTTTGCAACTAATGCAAAAAAACTTGTCTACTAATGCAAAAACTTGTACTAAAACAGGAAATATGACTGCAAGAGCAATACAATGCAATAGTATAATGTACATTACAGGTTAAGGTGTCTGCTGTAACAGTGTATGGACTACTAGCAGTATCAAGAATAACCAAAAAACCTCCACCAACATTCTACATCATCTTAGGTATACAGTATATTACTAATAATTATTATATATGCAATCAACCTTAAAGGTGTTTTAATAGTGATAGTACTGTGACAATATATATATATATACCGGTATATATATCTACATCATTCAAACCATCTACATATTATTATAGCGTCTACAAATTCTTAAACCAATTATTGTAAACGTAGAAACGCTCATGGGAATTTAAGTGTTAGCATTTTTTAACTCGGCATGCATGTGTTCGTGGGAATCTAAGTTAACTGCCAAATAATAATAATGGTAATGAAATTATACATGTATTTTGTGTATCTTCACAGAAATTACATGTATCTTCACAGAAATTAAAAGTTTGTGGTTTTGCTTAACCCATGGAATTAGTGGAATATATTCTGTTTCGAGCGTTTCTCCTTTTACAGTAATATAAAGTAACTATATGGTGACCTTGTCATGAGTAATTACTCACCCTCTGGCAGGCGTGCTGGCACTGTTGAGGGAAGGGTAGCTGACAGCAGAGCCGGCCATACCACTGGTCAGCATCACTGACGGCTGCAAGCAGGACAAAGCACAACAATGTCACAAGATGGCACACTGGGCGGGGCACAACAAGGGAAACACAGCACTGCCAACTTTGTCTCCCCATCAAGATTGCGTCTAAATGCGTGCAGACGTCTTGCCCGCAATTCCTTCTCTGGGACTTGCAAAAACAAGAGATCAATCCCGCGGCCGAGCTTTCTGTCGTCTTTCCTGCGGTGCCATGCTGTCACTTGGCAACCGCGGATGCCGAAGCTTCCAAAATCATTTGCTCCTATCAGTGTTAATACCTCAGTCAACAGGGATCGCTAACTGCAATTAGTTCATCCAACATGTTATACAAATCCGTACGAAAACCGCTATCGAGCGAGCGTTGGCGCTATATCCACAACCGAAGATATTTCACTCAGCGGATTCACTCCCGTGTGAAAAGTTCGCACATTTCATCGAAGTTTAACACCGGTATTTATATCCATATGATCATCAAGGCAAATTTGAATCCATGTTGTCCATCTATCATGGGTACTGGGAGCCGGTGTCCCATACATCTGCTGCCATTAGGTGTTTTAACAGATCCATTTCCGGCTATTACTCCATAGTTGCCGCAAAACACCATTGTTAGCAATCGGCAAACACCGGGCACCCCCCAGCACAAAAAAAAGTTTTGTTTCCTATTTCAGTTTAATATGTCAAGCCATCATCCTGGATTAAGTGTTGGGTGGTTTTTGTCCTAGGGTGGCATATGACACGTAATTTTGGTATGATTGATGACACACCATTTCACACTATCCCTGTGTATATGTGTATACAGTCTCAGCATATAAGTTCGTGGGTCTGCCCCTGCTCCCTGTCCTCAGTGAGTCTTTCCTATCAACATGCAGCCAGATTACATTTCAGGGGCAGTGGTAAACACTGCTATTCACACACTGCTAACAGAGCTGTCACCACACAGGCCACTCACAACTACAGTAGTAACAGGATCAGGCATCCAAATGGAAGTCTTTTGCACCACTGAAAAAAAGAGCCGGGTATATAATAATAATAAACTACAAGCCCAATGGCATAAAATTTGGCTGTTGCGATAATATACCATCTAAAATGTGATATACACAGATATTCTCTAGCTACCATCTCTGTTGCATAATCTGTACAACTATTCACTGATAAACCTGATGGCTTGATCAATGGAACAGACCAAATGACAAGCTATACATAAGACATTGAGGTACAAACCAAGAAGCTACTAAAGGAAACACCACCAGCACAGACAATCCCAGAACTGCAGTGACAATCCAGTCCCTGACTCTGAGGTAAGATCAGACTGGCTGGCTGGGAGTCCCCTTCCCATGCTTCACTTCATTGGCCTCTGCCAGGTGAGCAACAAGGCACTTGGACATCCTCCCGCCTCCTGCTCCCTTCACCACTGAAGGGGCACAATGCCAGGAGCCAGCCTGACCTGATCCCAACTGTTACCCCAGCAGCCAAGAGCAGTACTGGAGCCTTGTAAATTCAAACTACCAGTTCCTTACACTTGAACACTACACCAATTCCAGACAGCAGGCACTTGAGAATTGCCTCCAAAACAAACTGCAAGTACAAACATCCTGAACCTAACCAACCCCCCCCCCCTACCCCTCCACCCAGCTCTCTTCAGCCAGACATGTTTGGCAGTCTCAAATTTCCAAGAAATAAAAGCATGTTGTATTTTGTCCTGCAGTTCAGAGGACAACTGCTAGGATCTGTGGCAACACTGAGGGGAAATGGCTCTTTACCAGGATGGTTATATCAACCACTGACGCACGCCCCTGTCTGTGGTTTAACCGCCTGTCTCCTGTCTGTACAGCTATTCTAACTAGATTTTTTCCCCATCAACAATAACACATGTACAAAGGAAATTTTGCTCTAGAAATTTAACCTCCTTTGCAACCCCCTTTTACCCTGGCATTGACATCCTGCCATGCATGAGAGCTCTCTCGTCTCCCTAGGTTTGGTAAGGATAGGGACCCTTAGCTACAAGCTGGAACTAGGCACATCAAGTGATCAATTGCTCCTAAAAACCCAAGCAACTGTTACCTTGGCAATCACCAAAAAGCCCGGCCAAATGCCTAATGGACAGCTAAATTACAACATAGGGGTTTTCATAGGGAGAAAGCTGCGGCCATAGCCACCCGTAGAACCCACTGCAGTTTTTCAAGTGCCTCTGGCTTCAGACAGCTGAAGAGGCATCTGTGGATAATCCATAGCGACAGGACGGATTTACCCTAATCCTTCTGGTCATGCCCAGCAGACAGGCGGTGCCAGGGTGCCACTACAGAGACTGGAGGCTCTACTGCTTCCTTCAGTGGCAGCAAAGCCTTCCAGCTGGCACAGCACCCATGGCTTTATCCAATAGGTAGAGAGCAGCTAAAAGCACCAGTTGTTCTTCCATTTCCAAACTGTGTGTGTCTGGCTAGATATCTTCACTACAAAAATTCAATAAATCCTAGGCAAGAGCCAGGTCAATAAGGACCCATGAACATCCAGGAGATGAGTCACAGAATTGTCCTGGATTGGTATATCACAATCACACATGCTATCAGAAGACATTGCCCTGACTTTCCATATTCTGGAAAGCAGCATCACTCTGTGCTATCCAGAAAGACACAGTGAAAAACAAACTGCCTCTATGTGCATTTATAAAGCAATGACACATATTAACCTAGCATGAAACATTACATGTATAAGCTGCCTCCAGAACAATGTGGTGGGTGGGATCTCCCAATACCTCATCTGCTGTAATCACCATGGCAATGGTTCCTCCCCCATTCCAGTGGTCATGGGGATCACATGAAAAATCACCCATCCAGGAATATTATCACAATCACTGATTTGCCGAGTGTAGCAGTTATTGCCCACTGTGTAGTGCCATCCGGGCAGATGCTCCCGGTAAAAAATGGCAGTCCTTGCCCCTCCGTTCCTTCCCTGAGATCTCCTGTCCTTGCTGTCCTGGGTGGGGGACTCCCGGTGTGGTGACGTCCCCTTCAGGCCGGGGCTGGGTGTGGTTGCAGTACTGCGGCTCTCAGCAGCAGCAGTTTCTTTCCTGCCAGGCTGCAGAAACCACCCCGTCCCTCTCCTGCTCCCCAGGCCTAACCCTGCCTACCTTGAGCTCAGCTGTGTCATAGAGGTGGCAGAGGGAAGGCAGGAGTGGAGGCTGTAAAAGGCAGCTGTCCTCAGACAGGCTAGCTGTCCCTGCAGAAACTGTAGCTACTCACCTAACACTGTCACCAGCTATTACACCAGCCAGCCACAGATTTATGGCACCAAGGCACACAAATGAAACATTTAGTCCCCTACAGAAACAATATGATGTTACAAATTTGGCATTTTTTTCTGGCATTATCACAGAATGCTTCTGTCACTCAGATATGGCAAATAGTCCTCATGGTGTGGTTAACAACATAATAGCTGATTTCAAACGGTGAGGCTTTCATTTGTCATATTATTATCTTTGAGCAAAGAAGTTGATACCCAACACAATACCAAATTTCCAACCTCGGTATCCAGCATCAATACCGGCCGGTGCATTAAGCTGGTAAAGCCAGCAAAACATCTGCGAAGAACAGCTAGTGCGGTGCATGGAGACATCCAACAGATAAAGATGAGTTTGCTAATTACATCACCTGTATTTCCTTTCCATCATAACTACTCAACACCCAACTGCCTACGTTCCTCCACCTACAATACCTCAACGATCATTGGCCATGGTAACATCCCATCCATTTATAAAAAGCACAGTGCTGCAGGCCAAAAGATATCTAGGAGTTCTTTTACGGGTTTGTTGGTGGTCTATCATCATGATTTGCAACCAACCCCTCGATTCGGATTTCCACTGAAATTGATTTTTCCGCCCCATCCTAGGTCCTATAGAAACCTGACCCCAATTACAGGCATCATATTTTGAAGGTTGACATCTCAATGCTGGTCCTCAGCAGGGCGAATCCTCTGTTCAAGTCCATTGCATTTAAAGGGAAGGGGCATTTTTTTTTAGCCCAAAGGCCAGGCCATTACATTTGGGCTGACAATGGATACAATGGTGACAAAATATCTTACTTCTATAGCAAACCGCTGTCTGGCTGTCTCAATCCGGGAGGACTAGTAGGCAGATGGTGTCACGAGGAACACAACAGGTTGCCGATAAACTCTCTCACAGATCCCACCTTCAAAATTTTCGCCCATAGAAAAAAAAAAAAGATACCCGAGGTACTTCAGGGCCTATTTGTAGTACATGAAAGGCCCAAGAAAGACCTGCCATTCAAGATCATTCAGGAATGAAATGCTCATGAGCAGCCGCTGCATAATTAACACAATGGTTTCTCTTTTCATTCACCCATACCCACAAAGAAACTGGGTGAACCCTTAACATTCCAAAGAGGATTATGCTTCATCTTCCATTTATCAGCCAGTTAATGGAAGAGCAATTAGTGGACAGAAGACAGAAGTGGTTCTCTACCTGATTATATCCTACCCAGGTATTCACAGGATCAAAAGTACAGAGATGGAACATTCCCCAACCAAACTGTTCAAACATGGAGAAGTAACAGACGTACCGCTCCAGTTTCACCTGAAGAAAGCAAATTCAAGCAAGATTTAGGGTTTCAATACAAGCAGTATGGGAATACCAACACCAATGCAATTGGAATATTCATGGCTTGCAACAAGACACATAACAGGCTGAGTAAGACCAAGGATTTTTTGAGGATTTTAATCTTCGCATAGACTTTTCTCTTGGAGCTCATGATACATATTGCAGCAATCTGTAATCCCATTAAACTGTAAACCTCACCCAGGAGCTGTTTGCCTTGTCTTTCCACAACCTTTGTTTTGCCCACTCAGCATTATATAAGCTTCCATAAACACTCATTCTGGTTAATATAACACTCTAACAAATTATCAACTTCTCCAGAAATTTCCAGCTGAAAGACATCTGGGAGCTGTGGAAACCATGCCTGATGGTTATAAAACATTATTTATTTTTTTTATTTTATTATTTTACATGGATGGAGTTTGGGACCTTCAGCTGTGGTAGGCAAGACCCCAGGACGGCTCCATCAGTGTGATGACTGGGCCACTGCCTTTGTTTGACAAGCACATGTCAAACATGTCCCAGCCAATCAGATGCTGCCTGGACCAATGAGGACCAGGAAACACTGGTCTGAAGTTACTTTGTTTGTAAACATAGCCCAGACTGACTTTCCAGGCTGCATTTTATACCCTACTTCTGGGAGTGCAGACGCAAAGACTTGCAACTTCCCCTATGACAAATCCAGGTGCAGCAACCTAGGCAGATACCCTTGTATGGAGGAACATTGCTGATAAAGAACGATGATCAAAACTCTGACTTCAAACTAAAAACTCCTAATAACTGTATTACATTGTTCATGCTTCATATCTAACTCCAGGTCTGCATATTCCCAGGTGATAATGAATCTTGCAAAGTTACAAACAGTCATCAAAGGTTGTCACTGGACTGTACAAGTGGACATATTTGTCTTCATGTCCTGGTCATTTCAACAGGATCCACCAACATCCTGGGACATAAAAGAGGAAGCCAGATAATTCTCTGTAGATGCACTACTCTGGCTCTGTGTATGTGTTCTGTTAGTGAAAATTCTGCCAAGCATATCCTGTCAAATATGATGTCCCATAGCCTTGCCTGCAGTTTCTGCCTCAGTGGCAGAGTAAACCAGGGCAAGCAGAATAAACATTTCCTCCCCAACCCTTACCCTTGCCAGCCCTGAGGGGAGGTCCAGCTGTCACCCTGTTAACACTGCTACAGTTTGTCATTCCTCTGTAGTGGAGACCAGATTTCCTCAGGCAACCCAAATATGTGACAGTGACACCAGAGGTAATACCTTACACTTTTTTGCCCTACCACCAGTGAGAACAATGAAATATTTAACAAGGGGAAGATACACTTAAATCTGTACCAGTCTGAACCTAACCAGCAGACTAAAGAAGGATACTACACCCAAGAATACCACTCATGGATATACCATACTGAATACATTACCATACACTTATGATCAATATTCAAACTTTCAGATAAACTATATTACATATGCCACATTTAAGTCCGGAACTGCTCACAGGAAAAGGTTCTGTTCTTTGCATGAATTAAAAGAAGAACTGATACATATGTTTTTACACGTACAATCTGTATATTTTGTAATTTCTAATGACCTGAGTTACTTATCATTCTTTGATAGACTTTCACATAATAATCTCATTGTAATAAAACATAATAATCTCACTGTACAATTCCCATGGTACTTGCATACAAGAGCTGTCCCACTAGTTATTGCCCACTGTCTGCATGATCTTGCAATAAAGTCCAGCGTACCTGGTATATGCATATATTATCAATGCACAATGCATGTAATATGCTCCACTGACACACATAAAATTTTGAACCGCAAGGATAATTCACAGTACTTTAAAAAAAAAAAGAAAAGAAATATTCTTGAGAATCAGCAGCCCCAAAATGTAGAAATCAAGAACACACACACAGGTGACTAAGACTACAAATAATCACTATGATCCAATAATCCCCCTAATCTTGTAGCAGATTATGCAACAGAGTATGATCACTGCAGGTATGTGACAACCATATGCTCAGTATTGTTTCCTCATTTCTGAATTATCTCAAAGAGCTTGCATCTAATCAATCCACTGAACCTACTGCATTTCTAACAAATTTGCAGATACATGTAAAGATGATGGGACCTTTTTGGCCCATAAAACATCCAGCAATATTATTAATCCAATGATGATACTGCTATCCTTTTTTGTACACACAAATTTCAAGTTCAAACCACTCTTTTGTGGGTTTAGTTGTTTTAAGGTTTTTTGGCAGGATTATCGTCTGGTCATTATCCGTATATTCCAGTGCTTGATAAATCCCTTCTAATCCTTGATAATGATGGGCACCACGAGAGCTAAACTGAACTGCCCATGGTGTTTATGAGTTGCGGACTTGTGAAGTGAGCGATCTCCCTGTTTGTTCTGTTCTCCAACAGCCTGGACTTCACGTCAGCCAATGATGAGCGAAGTACCCTGTTCACGATGTTCTGTCAGCCATTCTAACACCTCCGTCTCAATACAACAAGAACCCCCAGAAAAAATGATGTCAATATAATGCAGACTACTTCTCTAGAGGAAGAATACCTTATTTAAAGTTCCTTTCACAAAGAATGTTTGCCAAGCACTTTATGTGATTGCCGAGGAATACCAATTACATGTTTGGCTAGTCAGGGAAAGCCCCCGCAAAGGCTAAAAGCTTCACACTGTCCAGCGTGAGGCTCCAGGTACAGAACAAACCGTTCTGTAGACAGTAAGCGATTCCTGTCCATACATGTGTGTTTTCTCAAACAAGTCCATTTGCGGCCTTCAAGGCTTAACCACATCTTCAGGTCTGCCTTGTCTAATCCCAATCGTCTGCCAACAAGAAAGGTCTCCCAGAGCTTTTAACCTTTGCCGAGGAACGGTTGTCCTCCATCAACATGGTCAAATAACTGATCAAACTTTTCAGTCTCTTATGCAGCCTCTCTGGCACTCAAACCACTAGCAGACAATTTGCTTTACATTTATCACAAACTTTCACAATATTAACCTTAGCATTTTTTTCCTGCAGATTTTTTTATGATATATTTTATAACTTACAAAAAAGGACAAAATAAACTGCGAAGGCAAAAATAAGACTGGGCCATGTAAAGCATCATTCAATATTCAGTATTTATGCACTGGTACTCTGACATACTCTTGCTATCCATCCAATTCTGTCACTAAAATTAAATGATTTGTCTCTCAAATATCTCTCTTAAATGACCAAAATGTAACAAAGTTGGTTTTGGTACAAGTGTTATTTTCCAAGGTGAAATAAAGTTGGTATATGTATTTTGTTTTGGTACAGCAGATGTTAATTATTTAAGGTCAAAAGAAGTTGCTATTTAGTTTACCACTAGTAAAAAACATGCATCTTCTTCATTGTAAGTATATAGTGTATTCATGGCACAGAATCCTAAGTTGATTTGACCAGCATCATGAAAAATGAAGATGTTCATTCTTTGGCCTTAAAGTCCATTGATGGTGATTCATCATGGATGCGACAGGAAGTAAAGCCCCGCCCCTAGGACAAGGAAACCAAACTATGCTGATCTCCTCCTCCTCTAGTTCCTCAGCTTTGCACAATCCGTCCACCCTATTTGGACAAGCATATTTAAATTACTAAACAGCTTCCCTACGCCAGGGCTGCCAGTATTGTGTGGCATGCTCCACACCCCACTGTAGATCAAAGGGGGGGTCACTCTCAAAATTTAATTACCAGTCGGGATGGAGACAGAATGTCTTCATCCGCCTCCCAAACCGCCTGAGATGTCCAGTTTATTTTTAAGGCGTCTTTAGATACCTAAAATTACAATATGTAGTAAGAAGTGAAAAGTGTTGGGAATTATGACAGTGTACTGACAGTTCTGACATACATTTAACAGAAAAAGAAAGGAACTTTTAATTTTTTTTTTCACACATGTATACTGCGAAGTTACATTATATATTGATCGCATTTGGGGAGAACAATCTCCCATCAGACATCTGGGAAGCTCCATTTCACTTACCAGTAGCTATAATGATTACTGCATTGATGAAAGATAATACCAGCATGTATGATGCATGAGAATGTCTACGGGCATGTATTTTTCTCTCATATTCTCTACTATTGTCCCCCAGCGGTTGCATTTTCCTGTCATTTTTGGTACACGATCCCCTCCATTGCGTTCGGAGGCAGGGTGCCCCTCTAGGTAATCTTTCCCCAAGCGTCCTATTGTATTGCAGCTTTTAGCCTCTGTTAGGTCTCCTGTTTGCTCACGCTGCTCCGCCTGGCTGCTCCTGCCTGCTCTGTCACCCCCTGTGTAAATAAATTCCCTAATGAGGCAAATGCGTTGATGGCAATTCATGTCTGGGCAACACTGATGAATGGACAAGTTTCAGGAGAAGGGGACAGAGGAGAGGGAGGCAAGCGTGATGTACATTTCTGCGGAGTGAGCCATCAGGACCACCAATGGCACTAACTTCATCAAACTCTCTCCTCATGAACTTCCAATTCCGCCTACTGAGTCATGACTCCAACCTCGTTAGAAAGATGGAAGAAAATCTAATTCAGCTTCGGAGATCCCCTTGTATAAATTGTCAGTTGTTATTTTACAATTTGTAAATCGTCCAGCATAGAATGGCATCTCTGTCTGTGCAGACGGGAGACCCGGGAACAAGTAACCACTCAATACTAACCAAATAAACGTCTAATGTGATGACACATTCGGGAGAAGATGGCTCACCAGATATCAGATCAATGGCCACTTGCCAGGAAAATCTTAAGTCTAGAAGCAGACTTAAGTTCACTAATAACTTTGCAAGCCATCGTCTTTTCCATGATTAAAATCAGTAGTGGATTTAAGAGTTTTTAAAGAAACCATCCCTAGGTAATCAAACCAGGAGGAAATGTCCATTCTGGAAGCAGCATCTGCCATAGTCAACCAGCAAGGATTCAATATAAAAAGACATTTAACAGTCGGAACACAGTGTAGCAGAGTTTATATCTGTTCACCGGCCATTATCTGATTGATTACCTTTAGATATTACCATCTCCCAAACAATGCAGATCCTCTTTTTCGATGCAGCAAATCATTCAATGATTTAAGTTACTTGTGCCTAAACTTATTTATGCCTAAACTTATTTGTGCCTATACTTGTACCTAAACTTATCTTGTGCCTAATTCTTGTTGAGGTTTTGTAATAGTGTACATTTACATTCTTAACTCTCAACTACGAACGGAACCTTGTAAAGTGTTGCTGATTGTTTGAAAAAAAAAATCAAAAAAAAGAAAAAAAGAAAAAAAAAAAAAGAACTTCAAAATTAGATTTTCACTTAAAACCCAATAACAAAAGAAAGCATCACAAGAAAAATTTCTTTGGAAAGATCTGCATGTGAGATATATACCTTGTTTACTTCACATGTTCCAACACAACCTAACCTTCCCAGATTATAAAGTTATCCCTCTCTCATAGAATGAAACTTTCCTGGGCATTTCTGCTGACACCCGAGCCAATAGAC
>JAAUYG010159185.1_pt1 | contig 12597 bp, 10 predicted proteins | sample 7278091 | NCBI WGS metagenome assembly JAAUYG01 (sample SAMN14350201, study PRJNA611818) | marine sediment metagenome | isolation source: surface marine sediment (0.6m) | place: French Polynesia: Moorea | collected 2018-08
CATTTTGTTCAGACTTGGCCTGATAGCGAATGCTCTCACACAGTGCAGTGCTTAGACTGTAGTGACTTGAATTGACGTTGTAATCATTATCACCTGTTTTGGCACGGTATGACCCTTTAGGTGTTGATGTGCCGTTAAACTTTGATAACACTCACTCACTCACACTTCATTGGCCGCAACAACCGTTTATGTGCCATGACCTTCCTTATATGGTAAAGCAATTGAGTACTTCTCAAAAGTATGAACACCCTTTAGCATCGTCTAGATAGCCCATTGTGTAAAACTCTCTGAGAAGTACCCGAATTTTACTCAATGAAAACAGGTGAGTAATTAGGAGTAGATGGCCATTGGTTGAATGTATAACCACTTTGCCTTCACAGTGATGACAGTGCGAAACAGTCACGTGATTGGTTTTTGTAGCTGAGCGGAACTGCTTTTGATTGGCTGAGATGAGTTACCAAAACCAGACCCGAAAACGACTTTGGCCGCCACTGCAAGCACAGCAGTAGTAGCTGTGCTTATAGGACAATGTGAAGAACTTGACAGGTGGTCAAGCTATGATGTCATTAAAGGGTGTGGCACATGGGGAAATTCATTATGTCAACATTGAAGAATATAAGGCAGATGGTGACAAACTACATAAACTATGTCGACATTCTATGTTGACAATTACCGGTATATAACACACATGGTGACGTCATGTCAACATTGAAAAATACTAGTAAAAGGCAGATATGCAAAACTATCTCCAAATTAAAGTGTGCTTCATATGGGATATTACATGTATACTTTGTCAGAATAATATGCCAGAAGAATTTACTTACGACATTAAGTGTGCAGCACATGGAAACATTGTCCACGTTGAAGGATATAGAAGGTGGATGTGCAAAGTATATGTCGATGTTAAAGTATGTGGCATACCGAATACAGGAACGATATAGAAGGGGATGTGCAAAGTATATGTCGATGTTAAAGTATGTGGCATACCGAATACAGGAACGATATAGAAGGTAGATGTGCAAAGTATATGTCGATGTTAAAGTATGTGGCATACCGAATACAGGAACGATAGAGAAGGTGGATGTGCAAAGTATATGTCGATGTTAAAGTATGTGGCACACCGAATACAGGAACGATATAGAAGGTGGATGTGCAAAGTATATGTCGATGTTAAAGTATGTGGCATACCGAATACAGGAACATTATATTGAAGATTAAGACAGATGGCAAAATATGTCGACATTAAAGTGTGGCGCACGTGTACGAAGACATAACTAGACATTATGACGACATCAAGATGAAAAGTATGCCAGATGAACAAACTATGTTGACATTTAAAGTGTGTGGCACATGCCGACATCATGTCAACATTGAGTATAAAAAGTACTAGTATTATATGGCCAAAACTATTTCGACACTATAGCATGTGGTACATGGGGACATTCCGTGAAGTATACGGAAGACAAGGTAAACTATGTCGACATTAAAATGTGTAGCCTTGGTCACCACGCCCTCTAGCGACTCATTCCTCGCCGTAGGACTTTTTCTAACATCCGATCGTAATGGTTGATGGCTGCTGAAAGAAAAACATCAAGGCCTTTTGATTGGCTACTGTTGGGAAATTTTGGTGGAAACACGTGTTATGCCTTATATGGATACTGACATTGTTTTCTGATTGCTTGGTATTTGGAGATTTTGGCGGAAGCCGGTGTTGCCCCCGATACTCACCAATCTCCACACAGCACGTTGTGTTTATTTACTCACAGAAACGAGCATATGATGCCGATCGATAGAGTTGTGTCTAGCGTGTGTGTGTGTGGGTGGAGGGACTTGTTTAGGGGAAATTCCATATCAATTGTCTGACGCAATGCTCCCAGGCTCTATGTACACGGTGGCCTCACAGGCGGTAAGAGCCTGGGTGAACGAGGCTATAAAATGTGTGGTACGTGAGGACATTATGCCGACTGTGACCACGCGCACGGGGTCATTATGATGATCATTATGCCGACATTGAGGAATATGCCAGCGTTAAAATCAATGACATGGATATTACAATGCATATCAATATGGACGAATATGCCAGATCGATACACAATTATGATATCAAAGTGTGTAGCACATGGAAACATTGTGTCAACGTTGCAGAATAGCAAAGGTAGATTTGCAAACTATGCATATGGGGAGTCGGCATTACAGTATGTGGCATATTATGACTCAATACTAAAGTACATGTATGCATGTGTGGCCCCTGGGGGCATTAATTCTGCTATATTTGACTGTTTAAAAGGAGGCAGAATCACAGACAAGTCATTGGTCGACCTCAAATTTACATATTCATACCACGTAAATCAGGACTTCCAAGGGAATGACTTGTCGGGCAAAAAAACGTTGAGCGTTCTGACGCCTAACTGAAACTGTGCCAATTGTACTTGAATGCTAAAACATCAACAGTAATTAACAGTCGATAATGTGATCAAGTTCCCTGATTCATGTTATACAGACACCGCGTTTACCTGTAAGGTGCCATTGGAAGTTGCAACCATTTCATTATGTGTTGGGATATTTGAACACGCAGTATTTCAATGATTACGTAACGCGTGCATAACTCTACAAAACAAGACGTAAATAAATGAATAGTTAGATGAATATTTGTTTTTAAATGTAATAGACCTCTGTAAAGTTCTCTTCAAGTGGTTTTTTTTCTTGTTGTCATTTCCATGTCACCAATGTCTCACCATACTGTTTTTTTACGCTGCACTAAGCCTCACCGGAGCAACTGGACTGCTACACCTTAACGCATACTATCCAGACCAATGTATAACTACAAGTAAGTCTGGGGTTGATTCGTCTTTGGGTCAGGAACAGCGGATATAGCAGCATTCTACCTTCTGCTATACTTTTTCCACAATAAAGCTTTCGTTAAAGGCCCAACCGAACTTGGTTGTGGTATTTCCTTGCTACTTCTACATAATTGCTTATTTAATATATGTTTGTGAACGAGGTATAATGTAGACACGAGGGGATGTAACGTATTCAAGATTTAAACTGAAAAAGCGAGATGCAGCAGGTCTGCATTTGAATGTATCTTTATTAGTTTTGTTCTCCTTCAGCCGGGGGATATACAGATATTAAAATTTGTAACAGCGCGGTGGCTAATCCCAGGTTGGCGGAATATAAACTACCGGGTATAGATAAACGGAAGATAAGACTCTTAAAGTGGCCCCAATTCTGCAGTGATCGCATACCCCTGACAATAATATATGTAGTCTTCGGATAGTACTGTATGTACATGTATATATGAGGCAGGTGTATGTGAAAACAAACAAAACCACATATGATATATTGTTTTATTCCAATAAAGCTAAAACAACGGGCGAGCTAGCTGTACAATAGCTTACAATGTGTAACCCTTCCCAAACAAATACCCCCCCCCCCCCCCTTCTCTGTTTGAGTATGCTAGGCACAGTACAGCAATAATACCCGCGTCCCAGACAGATTAAACATGCTGGCATCAGTACAATTCCAATTACAATTTTATTTTACAACAGGTAGCAGTCGCGTCGGAGGACTGGTCTCCCAGTGCCAACGCTAGCGTGGATATAGGTAGTAACTGTAATAAAGTAGGCGCAAATACACCCAACTGCACAAGAAAATCCCCTTGCCTTCAATGGTAAAAAGAGACCATGGTATAAGTTGGAGTGACGTGTGAAATATGAGGCTATACACAATGCCCTCACACACTAGGTGGCAGCACCACTCACTGGGCGCCCCACCCCTCAGTCATTCCCTGTATAGCGGTATACACAGCACCAGATCTAGGTAGACACAGTTGGTCCCCACTCCCAACACACACATATAGTCCTGACAGTCTGGTAATGCCGTACAGCTAAACCCACTGGTCACCAACACTTTGAAGCAACCACCGACTCAGCTGCAGAAAACTGAGTGTGAAACTAAAGGCTCGTGAAAATACGATGTACAAGGGTGACACTGTGCAAAACAACACCAGGGGATACATTTTAACTGTAAACCATTACGCAAACCAGTACGCATTCTGACTGCAAATGCGTGTAAAAGAAAAGTTAAAATGACTGTAAAGGGCGACGGTATCGTGGATAGTGTTAGATACCTAACTGCAGATTTTACCGAAGAGAACCAGATTTTACTGAATATGATTTTATCCCCAGATGTGTAACAATGATGTCTTATCCATGTTTTATCATGTTTTATCCATGTATTACTCCATTTTTGGAGGCTGGTGAATAAATAAATTACGCCAGGTGTTATACATGTACAGCAGCTTTATATTAACAACTCTCCTCTTGCAAATTAAAGTTTCCTTACGTTAACCCCAGACTTAACGTTGTTAATATCTGCACACCAGACCCATCATCTGTGTGAGCAAAGCGCAAAAATGGTGAGGGCAGGCAATGTTACACCTCTACGCTTGTCTTGTCTTCGTAGTGACAAACATCTCTAGTCTTTAGAGTGGTTAATCCCAAAGCTACAGTACTGAAGATGTCCTTCAACCTTGGGTCACCAATTAAGTGGACACAAAGTAGTGGGCCAAGTTAAGATGGCGAGCTACAACAGTAAAGTATTGACGTCCGTTATATTTTCAGTTAAGGCGAATGCCAGCGCACGGAAAGGACAACCAGACAGGCTCAGGTACATTACATATACACCATATCTATGAATATGCGTGCATGATTATAAGTGAAGCCTGTCTTTTTTAACAGTTTGAACCCCGGGGTATGAAACATATCGAAAGGACGAATGATGGAGCTTGTGCAAGACAATGACCGTGAAGTAGTATCGTATGTATACATTAACAGGTACAACTCTACATTATACTTATTAGAGGTGCAGTCATCTAACATGCATACATTTATGTATATCAATCATTTCAGCACGATCAACTTTAAAATAACAGTAAAGTTTATGAAAGCGATGCTGGACTGCATCTATACGCATACCAGACACCAGTAAAAAATAACATGAACGTAAAAGGAGATTACGTAAACCCATGTGTAAGGTATTTTAATGTATACGTACATAAAAGGATGTGCGGTTAGTTACAATGCAATCGCTATAACAGCGCAGCGGAGCAACAAGAAATCAGTTCCGCCGCGATACAAGGGCTAAAAAAGTAAGAGCCGGCATCAGCTCATTGGGGGTGGCACTGGAGTAAGCAAACTTATGCAACTCGGAGAAACTTCAACAATGTAATTTACATGATTTGACTGAGAAAGTTTATCCAGAACAAGGGACGCATTTCCATACTCAGCTGTAGCAAGAGGACCACACTATACAGCACGCTGGTGTCTTATATAAGAAACTAGGATAGCCATAATATTAAAAGGCACCTTAAAATAGTTAACATTTGACATTATTTTTGTTTTGTTTTTTATTTTTATTTTTCCGTCACCACGTCTGGGCATTTCTGGCCCGTGAGGATACATCATCTATATATGACAATGAAACAAGAGCAATACCCACTGCTGACAAACCAAGGTGACATTTTAACGAAAGACAACAGCAAACGTTAAGACCGATACATTACAATCGAGTTAACAAGTCTGCTGTTCACTACCGCTGCCTGATGGTAATTTCAATGTCAGTTCGAGAGGCCATGAGTTTCTGAGCACCAGTCATAACGTTTCCATATAAGACTCTTCCCTTACACCTCAGTCGACACGCTTTCCTTGGCTGGGCGGGGCAGCAGGAGATCCCGACTTCTGCTAGATGATCTCTTGCTGGCATTCTTTCCCTGGATCTGGACGTAGACTGAGGATTTACAATCCAGACGATAACGAGCCTGAGCCATGACGTTCCGGACATCAATCTTCAGCCGTTCCGGGGCATCCATCTTCTCATAAATGTCCAGTGCACTTTGACCGAATCGGGTCGCTTCATCATACTGACCACTGCGTAGCATGAGGTACGCCAGGGACTTGTAGCTAAGGCCCGTGTCTACATGGTCCCCAAGGACTTTGACACGTATCGCTAGAGCTTTGATCCCCGCTGAGATGGCGTCGTGCAGGCTGCCCCGCTTGGTGATACAGTCACACCAGTTGGCCATCATTCTAGCTGTGAGAGGGTGTTCACCGTAATACCCCTGGCACACAGTAGCCGCTTTCTTAGACATGTCGATAGCTCTCTGGAAGAGGGACAGGGAATCCCAGATCGCCCGGCGGCAGTCGTAGCCTTCCACAAACAGTGGATGGTCATCGATCTGCTCCTTCAGGAACAGGTCGGAGATGTTGTAGAAATGGCGGGCACTCTGGTGGTTCCCACGACTGGTCAGCATCCATGCATACAGCTCGTTGGTGAATAGAGTCTGCAGGTGTCGGGAGCCCATCACGATCTTGTAGATGTCCAGCGCCGTCTTGACGAGACTGGTCGCTTTGAGACGGTCCCCGTCCTCCCAGTACACCTTGCCTAGACATTTCAGACAGAAAGCTTTGTCCGTGTCCTCCACGACCGCACTATGATTGTGTACTAGATCATACGCCTTCTCCGCCACCTGCCGGGCTGTCTGACGGTCTCCCTCCACGTCATACATGTGTACCAGACAGCACAGCGCCCGGCACTGCTTGCCTACATCTCCTTTATCAGCGGCCTGGGCCGCTAGCTGCTCGTACATGTTGACATACACATCAGCCGGTAGCACCTCGGAGAGGAAGAAGGCGAACTCCAGAGTGGGGAAGGTTGGGCAGTAGTCGTACGCGTCCTCTCTCTCCACCACCCTGCCCAGTACCTGCAAGATGTTGTCATAGTTGTCATGGACAAGCTTGGTTGCCGACTCGCACTGCCGGGAGAGATAGTTGGCACAGGCCAGCTTCAGATTCTCCACCATGTGTCGGCAGTACTGCTCAGCTGCCTCTCCGTCTCCGGCGGCCTTACTCTGGGCTACCAGGCGCACCAGAGCCGGGAGTCTGTACCTTGGGGAATCCCCCTGGATCAGGATCAGTAATCCCACAGCCACCAGTTGTATCAGGATCTCGCTCACCGCACTCTCCTCACCGCCTTCGATCAGAATTGCCAGCATCGCCGCATCGAACGAGCCAGCGAAATATGAACCACTCACTAGTGCCTCAGTGTGAGTTAGTGGAATGTTATCCAGGACTTTGAGCAAGCAGTTCGCCATCTGGATCAGGCATGGTGTGTCTGAGTCATTCTCGGTCATATCGTCGAGTTGTTCTTCCACCCGGTACAACAGATCGTGACTCGACATGTCTGTGACTTCTTCAAACAGTTTCCCCGAGTCCACGCCATCCATCATGCACGTTTGCGTTATGACTTTGATCAGGAATGGATTCTGACATGCCGCATCCACTAAGCCATCCATGCCTTCCTCGTGGAGATCCGGAGATACAGCCTTGACCAGGTCCACTGCAGCCTCTGGCTCCAACCGTCCCACACGGTACAGCTCATGTGTCGCCTGTCCCTGATAGAAATGTCGACGACTGGTGCACAAGATCCGGATATTCTTCACATTCGTTACCAAGTCATCCAGTAGATCCGACAGAGCACTATCCTGATCCCTGGTCTGATCCACATTATCCAGAACGAACAGCAGCCTCTGTTCGTGCGCGTTCAGCCAGTTGTAGAACAACTGGGACTCTCTCAGACGGAAATGCAGCCCAAATGGTTCCTGGAGTCTTCGGAACACGGAATGAGCGGAGACACAGCCTAGCAAGTCAAACCACAGCGGCAGGACAAACTTCTTCTGGAGCTGTTTAGCTGCGGCAACCGCCAAGGAGGACTTCCCACAGCCGTATACTCCAGCCAGGGTGACAATACGACCTGACGTGTCTAGGAGGTCGGCTATGTCATCTCTCTGGGACAGCCCGCCCACCAGCTGGGGGTCCTCCTCAGGCAGGTTACTGGGGATGTTCTGGATCTGCAATCCTGAAATCAGTGAGAGCGGAGATTACAGCTGTGTACACTTTCATTTATCTAATACTTGTTTTACTACTACTACTACTACTACTACTACTACTACTACTACTACTACTACTACTACTACTTGTTATTACTGCTAATAGTATATTATGACAACTGCTAGTACCACAAATTCATATATCTGTTTTCATATAGCTGTACCAAACATTCATATCTGCTGCTGCGCTGCAGATGTCTGTTGCAAACAGGTATTACTGGGGTCCATTACCACGATTACTGCAAGAAGCTAGCTGGCCACTACATAAGCAATGCCACACCTGCTAACAACACTACGTTTACATATTACTAAGCGTTAGTATCCTGAACTACTGAATATCCGTTATTCCAAATCCTGCTGTTCGAGTCTGCAGGTCCGTCACCATGTGTTAGCCCCACCCACCCACTGAGAGTTGACGTACTGGAGAAATAGCCGTATGTGGGGAAGTGTCCGGATACACGGTGACAGGAGTGACGTCCTGCTGCTCTCTTCACCTTCATCTTCCCGGGTGGCTGAGGCACTGTCGGCCCAAACAACGGCTCGGTATTGCCGTCAAATGCAACGAAAGTGCGTTTTTCGATGTTTTTACACACGAGTTTGCCGACATTGTAGTAACCTTTGGAGTGACTGGAGAAATGCTAGCGTAACGTTCATCTACGTGGAGTGGCACCCTCTTAGAAGAGTACGAGTGCCCCTTTTATCGCCCCCTCCCCACTCCAAATGTGGTTTCTGGTGGCTTCTTAAGTCAACGTTGAACTTAAGTTTATTACAGTGCTCAGCTTTTTTTATAAACTTTTACTTAAGTGACAACTATAAGTGCCTATTTTCGAGCAGTCCAGCCCTAGAGGGCTCCAGTGGCTGGCAGAGATCCCCTCACTGAGCCCGTCCAGCCTCAATGTGATATGATAGACATGATAACGCTGATTGAGTCGCCGCATGGAGTGGACTTCTGGCGCAGATTCTCATTCTATCGCCTACACTAACTGCCGGCTTTTCACCTTCTGGCTTTTGGATTTCTTACTTTTACTACTATTTGCATGCAGTTGGATGCCGATGGAGAGATGAGTTTTTATACCGCAAAAAAAAGAAGAATTTCGCCTGTCTGTGCAGCCATCGAGTGGTCACAGTGTTGACATGGCTGTCTCTGTGTCTCAGTGGGTGACTGGCCAACCGTACGAAGTCACCGCCCACCCTCCCAACCCCCGGACCTCCCACCCACACATCGGCACTGTACTTGTCTCCCCACCTTTTGGCGATTTGTCACCGAGCCGGCAGTCTGTGACAGACGACACTGGTGACACTGTCTCCGTGTTGCCAAACATGGCAGCGTGACGAGCGGGCAGGACGCGGGTCACTGAACCGTGACTTGGAGACGGTGATGTCAGCGATGAGTTGCTCCTGATTGGCAGACCGTTTTATACGGTGTAAACGTTAATTAGTTAACAGTTCTCGAAACTCCGCGGATTGTAACCTTCAACACGCCGGTTGATTGAAGTGTGGGGTCAAACTGCAATGGTACTACTGTGTTACTACTGATAAACCACAGGTCACTAACGTAGTACTAGTCTCGATCACGTGATAATGAGACGGCTACTATCTCATTCTGTCTGGGCTCACAATATCACTGCTTCAGTAGGATCTCTGATGCACAATACATTGCACACTATTAGCTAATACATGTACACTGCATACCCCAAGTGCACTGCATATGACTAACTAGTGCACCGCATACCACTATCTAGTGCATTACATACCACTAGCTAGTGTACTGCATACCACTAGACAATCCACTGCAAACTAATAGCTTGTGCACTGCATACTACAAGCTAGTGATGATGATGATGATGATGATGATGATGATGATGATGATGATGGCAGCACTGGCAATGGTGGCTATTGGTGGGTGGTTCGTGTTAACATGATGATAACATTTACGACCATGCTTGATAAAGTTGACGAAATAATTGGTGCCACGTGGCATGTTTGACTGGTATGCCAACGAGCTAAACCGTTTCTTCCACACACACTTACACACACTTACCACACTATATCACACACCTACCCGGCACACTGTATCACACACTTACCACACTGTATCACACACTTACCACACTGTATCACACACTTACCACACAGTATCACACACTTACCACACTGTATCACACACTTACCCGGCACACTGTATCACACACTTACCACACTGTATCACACACTTGCCACACTGTATCACACACTTACCACACTGTACCACACACTTAGCAGACTGTATCACACACTTACCACACTGTATCACACACTTACCACACTGTATCACATACTTACCACACTGTATCACACACTTACCACACTGTATCACACACTTGCCACACTGTATCACACACTTGCCACACTGTATCACACACTTGCCACACTGTATCACACACTTACCACACTATATCACCCACACTGACTTACCTTTGATGATGTTGAAGATCTGGCTCCGTGTGATGAACTCAATCTCCTCCCGGGACATCTGATAGATCCTGTGTGCCGGCAGGAAGCCAGGAGCCCCGGCCAGGGGATGCCCGCCACCGCCACCCGCCGCCTTCCCTGCCCCGGGCAGGCTGCCGTGCAGACTCTGGGACTTGCTCATCCTGGGGTAGACGGCAGAGCTGGGTCTCTGGGGCGGGGTGTCCTCGCCGGACACCGGGGCGCGGATGTCTGTAGTGGACAGGGACTTCCCTGGGGAGCGGGGAGGCTCCTCGCTGATGGTCTCCCCGATGTAATGCGGCAGGGCGCTGTACGGCCGCTGGGGCCGGGGTTCGGCCTCTAACCCCCCGTTAACGGTGGCTACTATCGGGGACTCTGGGGTAGCTTCCTCCTCCCCCTGGCTACGGCGGTTCTTACTGCCTTTCTTCCCTTTGTCCTTGCCCTTGTCTTTGCCTTTTTCTTTCCCTTTATCCTTCCCTTTATCCTTGGTTTTCTCCTTCCCCTTCTTGCCTTTCTTTCTCAGCTGTACTTCTGGAGACTCGGGTTTCTCCACTTCCGGTTCTGGGGTCACTTCCGGTTCCCGTTTTATTTCCGGTGCCGTTTGTTCTTTGGCGTCATCTTGTATGTCCGGTGTCACCACGACAGTTACCGGGGTAGCAGCTAGCTGGGCGGTTACCGGGGTAACGGGGGCTGACACTGACACCTGGCTAACCTGCTGTGGTACGGCAGGGAGGCTGTGAGGCGGCGACGGGCGTACAGCCCTGGGGGACCTCCCCTCTACACGCTCCCGCCCTGGGGACGTCCTCGAGTGGCGTACGTGTGACCGCGGTCTGGCCGGCTCTGTCTGGAGGTCGTCCGGCAGCAGGGACGCTGGGGCGTACTGATCAGCACTGTACGCCCCGTCGGCAGGCTTCGACTTCCGCTTCTTCTTCTTCCGCTCCTTTAGGTCCCGCTGCTTGTTCTCAATCACTGCAAACGAGACGGAAATAGTGAGACACGTGTTAGATTCATTGTTATGGTGTCATGGCAAACAGCTCAGACAATGTACATGGAAGCCTGAATGGAAAGCCGGGTTGGAGAAAGGCGGGAAAGTCAGGGGATCGGATCTCAGCCCCGGGATCTCAGCTATACTCGAGACCTGACAGGGGGAGGCGGGTCCGGCGGGACTATCCAGACAAACCGACCGTGTATCCAGGAAACTCTGGATCATTGATTTGGCGTAAAAATAACCCAAGCCCTCGGCTTGGCGGAGGCGCACTGCGTACTCAGGGGGTCGGCCACTGGCTCTAGCCCCTCCCTACATAGCCAAGTCTTCCGGGATATCACGTTTAGATAGGAAGCATTTGGCGGGAATCCGAACGCAGGGTTACAGGATGAGACTCCCGCCGACTATCAGCGTCTATAACTTGACTGAGAAACCTGGCAAAGCTGTACTCCAGGGAGACTCAGAGGGAAAAAAGAAAATGGCAGAAATGGCAGAATTAGCGACCGCTATGTGGTGCAAGGTATGACGGTAAGCTCGGCCTGACCTTACGCCGGCTCCTATCAGTGATACAGGGAGATCGCGGCATGCCTGATACACGCATTATAGGCACAGGAGAGTGATCTTTGACCACAAATATTCCGAAATCAGACAAGGCGTTCTTTACTATGGCCATGTGTGTACGCAAGCCATGATATCTGTGGCATTTTGATGCGATAATCTCTCTACTGGTTCAGAAAGGTTACACGAGACGAGAAATGCAGCAAGGAGACCAGTAAAACTTAGTGCAATTCTGTGTCAAGGAAAACGGCAAAAAATACATTGATCCAAATGGCTGTATCCCCCTCTCCTGTCTGAGAAAACCAGACATTTTTAGGGTTAGCGATAACACCATATCTCGGGCCTGCAGTCTGCTGCCATGTATACCAAAGAAGTAGTTGGATGCTACTTTGCTGTACCCCACTGTAGCCTCTCTCTAAGTACATGCACAAATTACACCCGTCTCCTATCTTCAAGCTCCCACCTTGAACCGCCCCAAATATATGTCGTCTGCTCGGGTGCCAGTAACGTCAAACGTAAACAACATTTGCTCAGGTTCGCAACGGAGGAAGTGTGTGTGTGTGTGTGTGTGTGTGGGGGGGGGGGGGGTATTAAAAGTTTCCGTCCATGATAAGGAAATAGCATTGTATTAACATGTGGA
>JAAUYG010130872.1_pt1 | contig 12596 bp, 8 predicted proteins | sample 7278091 | NCBI WGS metagenome assembly JAAUYG01 (sample SAMN14350201, study PRJNA611818) | marine sediment metagenome | isolation source: surface marine sediment (0.6m) | place: French Polynesia: Moorea | collected 2018-08
GGCAGAAGGGGGAGGGGGCATTCCAGTTGATGCTGGCGGCGGTGGCATACCTCCCATGGGTTGCATCCCAGGCCCCGTAACCCCTACTTGACCCTGTGGCACTGTTCTTGAGGGCTGTGGTAAGGAGGATGAGGGGGGAGGGGCGGCAGCAGCTGCGGGCGCCCCAGACGGAGGGCCGTACATGGAGACTGGAGGAGCTGGCTGCTGATTGGCGTAGGAAGATGTTTGGGGACCTTGGCCACCGTAACCTGGACGTGGTGGACCATACATTCCAGATGTTGGCGGCATCTGGTTGGAACCACCAGGACCATTCTGAGGAGGAGGACCAGGTCTTGTAACACCAGCAGGACCACTGGACGTAGGACCAGGCGGAGGGGGACCACCAGGGTAGCGTGGACCACTAGGTGGTGGACCAGGCTGATAAAAGTACAAAAGACACAAATTTAAAGGTAAGCCAATTGGGACAAAAAACGAATCATAATTCTTGCATTGGGGATGTCACTTTTAAGAACTTCACTGTTGCACAACATGTATTCTTAATCTTTTAGAAGAAATACCGGTAGTATAACCATTTACCACATGAATTCAACTTACTTAATGCACTTGAAAAACAAAACAGCAAATCTGTCAATGTCATCATCAGTACAACTTTATACTAGAATATTTTCATAAAAACATTTCACCCTCATTAAATAGAACCACCTGTTTGAAATGGGAGGAAACAAAAAGGATGAAAATATCAACGGAAGTTTAATAATTCAGCCACAAGGCCTACATGTAATTCCAAGAGACCTTACTTAGTCTTCTACCAATATATTTCGTCCAAAATAACGAAATAAACTGAAATGGAATACAGGCATAAAATATTAACACCCAAATTATGACAACACACACACCTGAGGTGGTCCTGGTTGCTGGTTGATATTCAGGTCCCCCATCTGGTTTGTGATCTAAAACACAGAAAACAATGTAGGATTCTCTCAACTAACAGTTAAATGGCACGAAAGAAAATTAGTTACTTCTACTGCCAGCAGAAAGATTGTGCACTTATACATTTGCAAAAATTGTTTAACACCAACACTGCCTAGCTTTAAACTTAAAAGAAATCTTACAAAGTGTTACGACAGATTTCCAACAGAAGTATTATTCAGTTGAAAACCAGGACTGGAGTTGTCAAAAATGCTCAAGTTTTGACTTAAGTCAAAATCTGAGTATGCACTGTGATTGGCAAAGAATACGACTTAAGATATCTGATCTAGGGACAGTTTCTCGAAAAGTCTTTAAGTCTAGAAACGGGCTTAAGGTCACTAATCACCTTGGCAACTAGTGTCTTTTCTATGCTTAAGATCAATGATCAATGGGGGCTTAAAATTTTTCGAGAAACTGGCCCTTGAGAGTCAAATCTTTAGATGGAAATCTTTTTGAGAGAATTCCAGCCATGATAATTCCTCCGCTTAAGACATCACCACAGGACTTACCAATATAGTATACGAGGATTACTGTTCTGTTACATATTTAGCATTTAGAAAAGATCGCTGAAATGCAGGCACAATGGCAATCGTTGCCAGCAGCTCCAGGGGAGAAACTATTGGAAGTGCTTGTCGTGTATGCTGTGTCATGTGTATGGCAAGAGAAAAGACCCGGGTTTGAATCTTAACCAAGCCTCCTTCACCAGAAAAAAAAAACTTTGTGTTCTGCTTTGTTTTATGGGCCATCTTAACGAATCTCTTACCGACTAGAATTCTTGTACTAACCTGCGTAGACTGGAGGGGGGGCCTGGAGGGAGGGAAACCTTGTTGTGGAGGCGGACCTGGCTGGCCTGATGTGGGGGGTCCACCATGAAGTGCAGTGTGACCAGGAGGCGGACCTCCTTGAAAAGCCCCCGGCACAGGACCCCTGTAACAAAATTGCAGTTATATGTAAGGGTTATTGTAACCAAGCGTAGGCAGATTAAATCAAACAGTAACTCATACCTAAGATAGACAAATGTTACCAGATTGTGGTATGTAATACTATCTGGTATTATATCTAAGTCTCACCTGCCAGACCTTCTACAAACTCCTTGAAGGAGCATTGGCAGCTTAGCCATTGATTTCCACCACTGGGCCTTGGAGGACGGTCACACGAACTTGAAACCGTGAATAGTGTGATGGGAAAGTCACTGTAGAATGGATGGCTCAAACCAGCCATAAGAATATTCATTGCATTAGGCTAGGAATAATGTGATTTTAAAACCCAGCTGCTAAAGCCTGTGGACCACAGCATTGCCATAGCTGCTAGAGAAGATGGTACAGTGACTACAGGCTACACAAGCATCATACTGCAGGTTACATTTGAGACATTCTGTTTTACACCTCTTCAGCTTAGTCACACTTTCTACAAGGACTGGTGCATGTGTATAAGATTGGTTCACAGCAGATTAGTCTTGCATTTAACATCACAGCGACAATTTTACTTAACCAGGACAGCAGTAGCTATAACATAAATACAACCACAAAGTTGGACACACTAAACCATGCCCAATTAAAGTATAAAAGTAAAGTAATTGCTGCATGTATTAACCCAGCAGTTAAGATACACTTGCTTTAGGCCTAAGTGTACATGACAAACGGTGTTCTGTTAGGACATCCTGTCATCTCAAAGTGAAGATGGTCTTAAAATGGAAGGATATTTATACTGAAAATATAACAAGAGTTGTGTCAATGGAGGATGGTCTTGAAATATGCATGATACATGGGGGAGGGGGGGGGGGGTCTTAATGACCGCAGGGACTACAGACACCAGACTTACACATGTTAAACTAACAAAAGATTAAACTAAACCTTTAACATGTTTAAGCCCATACCGTGCATTATGTTGCATTCCAGGTGGTGGTGGTGCACCCTGGGGGCCATTAGCTACCTGCGAACCCGGAGGCATCCCACCTTTGCCAGGTGGCAACTGAGCTGCAAGGCAAAAGGGGACAGTAATTTAACAAGGCTCTATAAGATTTAACCAAATTGTTATTATTTTATTTGGCAACATCAGTGAGCCATAGAATATAGTTTAACACAGTTTAATTTAATTCAAGATGTGCACATGTATATTGTATGTGCACATGTATACCGTACTGGTCCGGGGTACTGGTTACCCGGTGCCGCTCACAGACTGTCATATTCTCATCTTGAGCACCTGGGGCCAGTTTGTAGGAAAATCTTACATAAGTTCTCTAATCCCCATGGCAACCATAGTCTTTTCCATGCTTAAAACCAGCCTTGTATGTACTGGTAAGATGTTTTAAGAAACCAGCCCCTGAAGATGGTAAATATCTAATACAGCATCCATTTTTTCGGCCGTTGTCTGCACCACCGGGCCAGGGTTCATAGAGTCCATTCAGAGTTTGTAGTACCTGGAGGTCTTTGAAATCCCTGTGGATCCCCAACTCCATTGTACATGTTAGGTTGTCCAGTGACTGGTGGTGGTTGCGAGGCTTGTGGTCTTGGGGGTGGAGCCCCATATCCGTATCCCTGGGATGCTGGAGGGGGATACTGGCCTTGACCAAACTGACCAGGAGGCTGCTGGTTCACGAACTGGGGATTCATGTTCAACCAACTGATGCAGTGCTACAGCATGTCAAATCTGGAATGTGTTGGGAAATGGGAATTCAAATGTATTCTGAGTTCATGCTTTCATAATTTTGTTTTCACAATAATCACAACTGAAATCACAAATTAATATATACCGCACAATCATCACGATCATATATACATGCACCATGTTTAATAGCAGAGATCTAGTGACATTCCACAAGAGTGCTCTTTTTAGTTTAGTTACCGCTCTACAGAGGCAAGGTGCATGCTAAGGCCACAGGCCCACAGCTACCATACTGAGAATGAATTTAGAGCTACCTCTTCACGTCCTCTTGCCAAGACCAGCTCTCTAATGTGGCCAGTTGCTTGGCAAATAGGGTGGCCTCTTCAGGATGATGTATATGTATATGGGCAATTGTATGAAACAGAACTTGGAGAAAGTAGATTTCTAAATGCTATACACTATATATAATACAGCTTCATGACGACCCTGATTGTATGCAATTTAAAATAATATCGTACAATTTTAAAATTTGCAACAGGTCATTTATGACTAAATGACCTATGAATCTGATGTATATACTAGCCATTATTTCAACCAGTTAATAGTTTCTATCATATCATAAATGTGCATACATAAAATTGCGCTATACAAATTAGTGACATTATTATTATTATTATTATATCCTAAACATAAATCACAAATCAAAATCGTAGGACCTCCTAGCATCCATAGGAATTACAGGATTATCACTTTGTCACTCATATACTGATCACCTGTCGGCATTGGAAATGCTAGTGCCAAAAGCAACCAAATCTGTCAATGTATGTAAAAATTTTCCACACACATTCAGTAAACCAAAACCCTGTGCATCTGGCCAAAAAAATGCCTTTTAACACACATTGTGCCCGATCCATTGCTCTAACCTACACTACCAGAAACTCCCATGTCCAATTGCCTAAAATAGTTAAATAACACAACCTACAGTAGGTTGTGTAGGTTGTACTAGTAAGTACAGGTTAACTGTTAACCAAATGTAATAAGTTACAGTTAAATATTTATAACTTAAAATTCCATGTGACACCAGAAACAGTACAAGAAACATGACCACATACTGCATGTACTGTATGTACATTCATTAAGGTTTGCAAGGAATTAATTTGCCAAATTTCAAAACAGTAAATTTAAATCGCTAAAACAAATACCAACGAACACAATCCATGTACATGTACCTAGAAAAGTAATAACGCCCGTGTAATCATGAATATTAATCCCCGCACACATAGCTTGGTCTCAAAACTGCAAATATTAATCCCACGAACATTAATGAATCTACAGTAACCAGTTGGCAATGTCGAGAACAAGAGGTGGCACTAGCTGGGAACTATCTCGGCAATTATGTAATAGTTTATGACCGAGACAGGAACATCTGTTTTGGTTCTGTAGAGGATACAGCTGTTTACACTGGCCTGCTAGTGCTAGTAGTAGAACTGGCATTTTGGTGAAGCAACTGCCGACTTTGAGTTAACCCGAAGTGACTGTCTCTTTTGGTGTAAAGGATCCATAGCTTTCTGGGTCATAAAGGGTCGCTCGCGGCTAACTGACAGTATACAGCGAAAAGCCACAAACAGCACAGAAACACTAAGAAATATCATCCTACGAGTGACTTGCACAAAGTTGCAGTTGCGATGTGCCACTGTGACAAGAGTCAAGACAAGACTAGAGTGACTTCTGCAGCCAGACTGGGAGATGGGGGTTAGAAAATAAACCGTTCGATCTTTCAAAAGTGAACACGATATGACATACCTTCGAGTCTGAAAGAGAAGTGGAACTCCTATTCTGCGAAAGGCACTCTAAATTACACCTGTATGATAAACAAAACACCCGGTAAGCAGCTTAGATATGTTGACAGATCTTGCCACGTCCCGTCTTGGCTTAGAGCAACGCATGCGCAGTGGTGCCACGTTGCCGGAAACGCGGTGCAATTTGGGAAGACACATTTGACAACAGAAAGCAACGTGCGTGGACTTCTTCCTCGTTGTCAAAATCGTGTTTGCTGCTTTCACGTCTTTAAAAGCCGTTAAAAACCCACTGTCAGTCGGCGTTTGAGTGTCTGAACAGAAAATAAGAAAGCAGGGATGGCACTACGTGGAATCAGCGGCGTCACCGCTTTTGTTTTTCTGTCAATGTTGGCGCAGGAAGTGGGCACGTCAGGTTTGTTTACATACAAGACAGTTGACGAACCCTCCACTGTACCCGGTCCTATAATTCTGTGGTGGAGTGGCCGACTCTTTCTGCAAGATGGGTTGACTCAACTGGAATGTCCCAATTCTGTGTGCTATAGCACCAAGGACAGAAAATTCCTGCGTGATCCCAGAACAAGAGTCGTTTACTTTTATGGAACTGATCTGGATCCTGAAGATTTACCACTTCCCAGGAAAGCATATCATCAGTGGGCTCTGTACCACGAAGAATCACCCATGAACAATTACATGTTGGTTCATAACACGATGCTTCAGCTATTTAATTACACGGCTACCTTCAGGCGCCATTCCGACTATCCACTCACCTCCACGTCATTGCCTTCGTTGGAATACCTGAAAACGAAACCAACACACACACTGCACCAAAAGAATTCATTTCGAATAGATGATGGGTTGGCTGCAATTTTATATGTGCAATCACACTGTGATGTTGCCTCAGACAGAGACAGATATGTCAGAGAGCTCGCCAAATTCATCCAGATTGATTCTGTTGGTGCTTGCGAACACAACAAAGACATCGAGCCGCATCTCAGAGATCCGGTCATGGCAATGGAGGATCATGACTTTTTTCAGTATATAGCTAAATACAAGTTTCATTTGGCATTTGAGAATGCTGTTTGTGAGGATTATATGACAGAGAAATTGTATCGGCCTCTGCATCTTGGAGCTGTTCCGATTTATCGAGGCTCAGCTAAAGTTAAGGACTGGACCCCAAACAATTCTGTTATTCTTGTTGATGACTTTGTTTCACCGGAGGCTCTTGCCAACTATATTCATCACCTGGATACCAATGATGATGCATACATGAAATTTTTAGAATTCAAAGTATCAGATGTCCAAAATAGTTTGCTTCTTACCCATATGGAGAACCGACAATGGGGGGTTGATGACTGGAACAAGCCAAACCCATTTGTTGCCTTTGAGTGTTATATTTGTGACAATATTGTCCAACGGACTAAAATGGAAAATGGGCGACTCAAGCGAGGAGAAAAGCCAAAATATGCCACACCTGAGCACATGTTCTGCCCTCAGCCACATCCTTCAGTTGGGACCTTTGATCAGCTACAGAAACAAGACAGGTACATGTAGCATGTTAAGCTACTACCTAGCTCTTTGCCCTACCATTACATAAAGCTGTGACCATAAGATAACTTCAACATCATGGTTTTAAAATCTCCGATTTTGGATAAATCTGCCAAAATATAGTCACGGCTTCATTTGCAGTTTTGGGTCCATATTTTCAGAAATAAAATATTCTATTCTGCAGAAAAGTACTGCATATATAGCCGGTGTTAGTATTTTGCCTGCACCATTGAGTTTTACTGTTAGATATAAGTACTTCTATACATTCCTGTGTTACACCTGTTTATGTTAAGTACCGGTAACATGAGCATATGGTGAGTGTGACTGAGCGAAAATACAGAATTATTTCTTTATTTCAGCTGGAGAAGGCAGGGCTGGATCCAGGATTACTGGTCTGGTTTGGACAAAGCCAAAGCAGTCGCTGCCATGATTGAAAAGAAAGAAAAAGATTCCTCAAAATTTCAACTATATTGGGAAGACATTATACAGACACAAATGAGAAACAATCAACAGCACAGGGAACTTCACATCGAGCTCTAATGTCAGAATATGAAACTTCTTTGAAATCAGAAGGTTTAGACACTTGGATGTTAAGACCTGTCTCACTGTTGTTGTTGTAATAGCCTTGTGAGACGTAAATAATACGTCAAAGAATTTTTACATATTGTCAACAAAATGCATTCATGTTTTCAAATGAAATAAATTTTTATTTTTATAACGTCATCAAGCTTTCTGACTGTCACTGCCCTGGATAGTACATTGTACATGATCCAATAAATGGTAACACCAGTTCACAGAAAATTTTTGTATCTGAACACCGTGGCATAAGAGTGCACCAGAAACTGCTCAAGTTTTTTTTTAATATCCAAGTGAAACTTCTGCAATACAAATATGCACAGATTTTCTGCCAGACAATACCAGTCTCTATTACATGTGCAGTGAAGGTTTCTTGTCAAATATTATGACAAAAAAAGTGAAGGTCAACTATTGCCATTTTAACTTTTGGCAAAAAATTTGTATCCAAATTCACATGAATCTCCAAAGTGCAGTTCGTTACATTTATGCAGCACATCATTAGAAAGATTGCATGTATCTCTTAAGTATGTGTAAAAGTGCCATAATTATAACTGTCGGGCAACTATATTTATCATACAAACTGAAGTGGTTTGCAAATACTTGTAGTACTGCCATACAATGTGGATGAGTTCCGATATCCTTTTTCTTTTATGTACAGTAGCACCTGGCCTTAAAAAGGTCTCTCAAACCGGTGGACTTTGGTGACCGACAGGCTCTATTACATAAAAATATCAGCCAGGAATCCCCAAATCTGGTCTTTCAAGACCAGTGGTCCCTGATGGCAGTGGTCTCTCAGCAGCACAGGTTTCATTGTTTATCCATCTTGACAAAGTCAGTGTGTTGACGATGAACACAGAAAGTCTTGCATGTCTAGTACCACAAGGTATGTCGACGAGGACTCAAACCAACTGAGCTGCTTTAGGCTACCCTTGCTCAACATTGGCACTAGCCTCGAAGTCGGGTTGCCCAAGCTTGTACACCTTAACCCAGTTTGTTGACAGACTATTGCTTCTAAGGTGAATTCCAGTCTGAGCTCTTTTGTTGTCTATATTGATGTAGCTGCCGTTTGTTTTTCTGGAATTTCGTCTTCATCTGGATCATCTTCTTGATCCTCGTGAGATGTATGCGGCTTGTCTTCAGTGGGCCTGGTATCCTCTAGCTCGGCCTCGGTGAGATGCAACCGCTCCCCAGAGGGCGGTACAGTCAGGTGGCCTTTCATAATAAATGGTCCTAAAAAATAAACACAGTAAACTCCAACATTAAAAGAAAGCTGATGGTCCCAGAGCCAGCACAATCCTATTAGTTCTAAAGAATCATCTGGTACATCCAAAAAGTAGTTCTTAATGCTTAATACCCATGAGACCAAGCAAATGTGGTCTTATGATTGCATGTGGTAATAAAATAAATTTACTAACAAAATATTGCAACATGGGACCAAATTTAATGGCCTTACGAGTAAGTTATAAAATAGAGGAATGCACTATATCACAAATCTAATGCATATTATATAGAAGTATTTTAAACACTACATATTATAACCATTTCATGCATTTATACTGAACCATGTTCACATCCGAGAATTAGAGAAGTACCAGTATATATCTAGAGTATATCAGGGCTCAGGGGCCAGTTTCCTAGAAAGATTTTAACTTCAGAGACTGCCTTCAGTCCACTGGGCACCCTGGTAAACGTAGTTTTTTTCCATGCTTAAAATGAGTCTTCACGCTTGGTGGCACACAGTGGTAAGTTTTTTTTGTTAAATAGACATTTCACTGCAGCCAGGTTATAAACACTGGAAACTACACATACATGCAACTACCTAACTAGATTTATTCTCCAGAATTTCCTTATTTACATGTACACTAGTATTACCTTTCACTCCACCAGTCCTCGCTTTACTCCTGTTAGAGTAGAAAGCATTGACGAAGGTTTGAAGATTGGCCTGCAGATCTTCCACGGACATGCTAAGCTGCAAAAACAGGAAGTGAAACAGTTGCATTAAGTGCAATATCAGATCCATAACTTGAATTAAACCATATTTATATAATGCTGATGATTCGATTAGTGAAAGGGATGAAGATGATTAGAATAGTCACTCTGCAATGAGCATGTAATGTATTCAAAATAGTCTCAAATTAAATATTTTTAATGTGGACTCAGGAAAGGGGGTGGAGGCCATTATGTGAATAAAATCTAAAATCGACCACTCTAAGAGCAGAACTTAAAATGACCACACATGAACCACTTTTTAAACATCCCTGAAGACTGTTCTTAAGTATGATTCTGTAAAATATCAGCTCAATTGGACATTTTCTTCACTATGTTTAATACAATGGTATGCACAAGAACCATTTCTAACTGTCCCTGTAGACAGTTCATGATTATGTTCTGTAAACTATCAGCCCAATCGGACCTTTCTTCACTATATTTCATCCAACAGAATGCATTTTTAAGTAATTTTACTCAAGTAACTTAATGGAAAATGGCTGCACCCAAACCATTTTTAACCAACCCTGCAGACACTCTATAGGTATGTTTCAGCAAAATATTGGCTTATTCTGACGTTTTCTTCTGACACTATGTTTGGTTTGATGAAATGCATTTTTGACTATTTTACTTAAATGACTGTCCATATGTATGTTTCTATAAAAAAAAAATTCCGCTCAATCCAATATTTCATCGCTATGCACAGGCTTTGGAAAGTGTGACAGGAAAAAACTCTGTAACCCCATAGGGGATCCCATACTCCCATAGGCGGATGGGGTGCCCCAAAATATGACATTCTACTCACCTTTCCAATAGTCACTGATGACACAGCTGTTGAATCACTTGTCTTCTCTGTGGAGAAGGTTTTTCCAAATCGAAATTTTTTAACTAATTCCACCGTATTAAGCCCAACGTTACCTAGAAAGAAATGAGAAAAAAGGCTGACTTTTCAGAGAAAATGTCATCAAGAGCAATGCAAGGCACATCAACATTCTACTTTTAAATCTAAGCACCGATAAACACTTTTGCGACACCTAGCAATTTTGATATTGAAATACCAGCCCACCCCCATTGGGTATACAAATTGGTCTCTCTAGACAGGTGGTCTTTGGTGGCAGGTTTTGATTTTGAAATGAATTAAAGTCTGCTGCCAGAAATGTGTGGTCTTTCAAGACAGGTGGGCTCTAATGGTGGTGGTCTCTCAAGACATGCTCCCCAACACAGATACCTGTTGCTGGTATGTACAATAAAGTATGCAAAGTTGTACGTCAGTTGCTGGATATGCAATACTCTAACCAAAAAATTTGTAAAGTACAAACTACTAAACTGCAAGTAAGTTAAGTGAAAGTTATAGTACATTTTTTTTCTTTTTCTGAATTTTATGTCGGATCCTGTTAACACACAAAGATCCAATGTACCTGTTTTTAGTGAGGGAAATTTGTCTTTTATATATTTTCTAGCCTTGGCCATGTCTTCCAAGTAGTCCAGCGTGCACACAGCATAGTCAAACATGTAGGGCTTAATGTCACCTCTCTCTAGCTGAAAGGGAAAATAATAATGATAATAGTCAGTTCCCACATATAACATTAAAAACGAGCTCAAAGCACTTTATATATTATTACCCCTGGCACACCTGTATACACCAACATTGGGTAAAAAACTCAACAAAAGATATATATAACCTATACACTGCAAGGGTGATCAATGTACAAAAGCTTTCTCTGTGTACTTGTACATGTATTGCTTCTCATTTACAACTGACTGAAACGGACCACACTTCAGGGACAAGTCTTACTCAGATACTGAAAACTAAGCATTTGAACCCACATCCCATGATCTTGTTGTTGAGAGTTCAAATCCTCAACCACTCGACCAACGCTTAATGATATATATGATGTGTCTTAAGACATTTTCTAACATACAAAGGGCACAGAAAAATTGCCACATCTATGGCTGTGGTGGACTGTGAAACATGAACTTCGATATAAAATGGTACATGCTCTCTATTACTTCTAAAATGCTACAAGTGCTTTAACCATGATGAGATGGATTTTCCCACTGAATAATCATTTTAGTTTAGGTTACATTGCTTTGCATACCATGTAAGATCTGGGTACTGCATATGTGTGTTCAGTTTAATGAATCTCCTTATTCATTAAGGTTTTACATTTCATGGCAGACTTGGCAAGTCTAACACATTTTCTGAACTAATAAAACTATTCAGATTAAAATAATTGACTTAGGGATGCAAACAGAAATCAAAACTCTTGGCTGTAACTGCTGTTCAAACCCACAAGCTTAATCAGTTCGTTGCCACCAGCAAACATAGCACCATTCGCAAGAGCCTCTATTTCTTCTTCCTTCGTCTGAAAACAAAGATAAACCTAACTATGTAATGACTGATGTTTAATCATAAAGAAAAAATACATACAGTGTGTCTTTATTACCAATCATTTTAATTTTTACCCACTTGAAAACTACTGGTACCCATCTACAGCAGGTACTGAAGTCCTTCTTTTCCTAGAAATTATAATCCAACCACATGCATTTGTGTTATAATCGTGCCAAGAAAACAATTCACCATGGTTCCTGCGATTTAAGACCCCTCAATTTTAAGACCAGCTATCAATGACAACATTCTTATATTTTCAATATAAATATCCTTCTATTTTAAGACCACTTCCAATGTACGACCATATTTATCTAGCTGAAGGGGTGGTCTTAAAATGTAGGTACCACTGTATACCACATTAGGGACATATCTGGTACAGCTGTAATTGTATGCAAATTTATTTCAGTTTTGCTGTAATAAGTACAATTCAGTGGAAACCTATCGTCCAAACTTCTGAACTTGTAAATTCATTAATGTTTGCGAGGGATTTATTTGGTGATTTTCATCATCACATCAAAATCTCAAAAATAAATACCCACAAACATAATTCAGGTATGAAGATAATTAACTAGACCCGGCTAAACCGCAAATATTAACCCCGGCGAACATGGTTTTGTTAAACCCCGCCCATGCTGTGCATGGCGGGGTTTGTTACTTTGCGTTTGTCTGTGTGTCTGTGTATCTGTGTGTCTGTGCGTGTGTCCGTTAACAAAATATCTCAAAAA
>JAAUYG010072311.1_pt1 | contig 12591 bp, 4 predicted proteins | sample 7278091 | NCBI WGS metagenome assembly JAAUYG01 (sample SAMN14350201, study PRJNA611818) | marine sediment metagenome | isolation source: surface marine sediment (0.6m) | place: French Polynesia: Moorea | collected 2018-08
ATGCCACTTTTCTCCAGACATGATTGGCTTCTGTCTTGAATATGACACATATGGTCTAGAGAATCCAGGGCGTCTCCCAGAGTGTTTCTTCTGTCTGTTATATTTTGAATATTTCTAGAATTGCCGTGGCTACGATAACGAGCCCAAGGATAACCGTTGTTTGATATCTGTAGCATATCTCCCATGCAGTGTAAAATAGTCTTTCTCCGTGCCGACGGATCTCCACAATTAACTGTTGCATTGTGTATATTGTTGGAGCTCTGACTGCTATCAAAACCTGCGTTTATCACTCCACTGTAAGGTCTCCTCCGGATGACGAAACTCCCGGATTCCCCTAATACGGAGAGTAAAATCAGCTGCAAAGCCGTCGCTGATAACACATGCATGGTTATCCCGTGGCGTACTATGAGAAAGTGACAAATCTTTATCGAGATGCAGTTACAACAAGAAGGGTAAGTGAGTTGTGCCAATTTCGTCAGTTCGGAAACATGGTCCCGCAATATCCACTGACATTCGGTGCGGTAACGCTATTGTCTCAGCTGGCGTAGCTTAACGCGGTAGTGTTCCTCTCTGGTAGTTCGTCAGTGAACTGTTTGAGAGGTTGAGCTGCCTCAAAGCTTGCTATAGAAGAAAGGACACGACAAAGCATCGCTCTGTTTTTATCCGTCTAAGTCTGCGCGTGATATCTTATTCATAACTAGTTCTGTAAAATGTGAAATCGATTCACTAAATGCCGAATTTCACTAAAAGAGTAAAATCTAATGTCACCAAGAGTGTCATTGCTGTCGCAAGAGATATTCTAGCATGCTAACTGCCGCTGTATGTGATTTTTTTCGCTGAGCACTGGACCCGACTTCCGCTGGCTTTGAACATATCAAACTACAGAGGGCAAGTTAACGCAAAACACGTCGCCTGTGATTTGTTTAACAGTTATGACGTAGAACTTCCTGAATTGCGACTGTTTGGGTGGGAACTTGGAGCTTCAAGGCTTTTATTACCGCCTTCTGAGCTTTTGATCAGTAGGCAGAGAGCCAGCCAGGCGTACATCCGTCATGTTCTTGGTGAACTGCAGCATGGGACGGCCCCACAATGCACCGAGGAAGTGGCTGTAGGGGGTTGGTGGAGGAACGGGAGGGCGTGCTTAGGAGAAAACACATAGTAGATATATCGGCCCCATGTGATACCACTTTGACAAAAGACTAGCTCTGGTAAAAAAATGATGTTTGATACATGTCTATATAGTTCAACTGTTTTCCATTTTCAATCATTGCATGCATGCCTAGTGATGAAGTGAGTGAGTGAGTGAGTGAGTGAGTGAGTAAGTAAGTAAGAAAGTAAGCAAGTATGTAAGAAAGTAATAAAGTAAGTATATTAAGCGAGTAAGTAGGTGAGTAAGTAACTGTTAAGCAAGTAAGTAGGTGAGTGAAAAAGTGGGTGAAACAGTGGTGAAGTGAGCAAATAGGTAAGTGAGTCAGTGATGTAATGAGTCAGTGCGACAGTGAGTGAGTAACTGAATGAGTGGATCAATGAGTGGTTGAGTGAGTGATTGAGTGAGTGAGTGACAAATGAATAACTGAGTAAGAGAGTGAATAAGTGAGTAAGTAGGTGAGTAGGTATGTGGGTAAGAAAAGAAGGAAGCAATGGAGTAAGGAGAAAGGGAAGGAAGGAAGTAAGTGGGTGAATGGGTGACTGAGTGAAAAATCCCCCTAATCTTTTGTAATAGTTTCAAGTGTTTTGTACTTATTAGATCCCTTGATGGTTCTATACTTCCTCCTCATATTTATAGACCTATACAAACCCTTATGTTTATATACCGACTGCGTCAGCCTCCCCGTGGCGCACCCTGGGTATCAGGTCTTGTCGGACATTTTGTTCAGACTTGGCCTGATAGCGAATGCTTTGACACAGTGCAGTGCTTAGACTGTAGGGACTTGAATTAACGTTGCAATCGTTATCACCTATTTTGGCACGGTATGACCCTTTTGGTGTTGATGTGCCGTTAAACTTTGATAACATTCACTCACCAATCCACTACACAACTGCCTTAATGCATTGGGAACTGGCGTCAGCGCCGCTGAGCCGGGTATTCAACATTTACTAAGGTGGGAGATACTTTGCTTTTGTGATAGCGGTTGATTCACCGTTTTGCAAGTAAAGAACCCTCTCAAGCTGTTACTCAGTGCTGTTACCCACGAAGAGGAAATTCTCAACATGGTAAACGTAACTGTACACAGAGCTGTTGCCATAATGTGATTGTTCTATGATACCGGATAATGCAGGATTGATATGTTATTGCCTTTGCCCTACCTGGCAGAGCTTGTAAACTATCATGCTGGGATTCCAAACTTGGTCAGTCTATTTGTGTGATTGGCTAGCAGAAAGTTTGCACTTTATCCTGCTAGATGAGGTGAGCCGTGAAATCTTACGTTCCGTTCGCTACCGCTCGGCTATGGTGGCAGTAATGGGTTCCCCTTTCACGGTTTATGATGTCCACACATAGTGAAATACATCATATAGATAAACACCATCGCTAATACCAATAGGAAATTAAAATCCTACAAAATTACTGACAGATGCTCGAAATAATAATGGGATTGAGAGGATCGGCCACTTTACTTGTATTGCTGCTAACAGCGAGTGAGTTCAAACGTTCTGTCACCAGTAAATCTTACAGTGCCTTTGATAATGCAAGAAATGTTACTTGTCAGAATTCCAGTACAGTGCACAATGTCACAGCTGATTGTGGAGACCCTGGTGTTCTGACAAATACTGTTTGGCAGTGTCAGCGCGATTTAAACTATCTGACAAGATACGGCTTTCCTTGGCTTGCTCGTCGCAACAATTCTAGAAATAATCCGAATGCGACAGACAGGAGCCATACTCTGAGAGACGCCTTGGATTCATTGAATCATGTGTGTCGTATTCACGACAGAAGCCGTGCTTGTTTGGAGGAAAGGGGCATCGGTGGTTACTGTCTGCGGAACACGATTTTAAGCCCGAGTCTCCAAGAGGATTTTTACTTTATCTGTCATCTGGAGCGTGATGAGAATTTAGTTCACTCCCTTCAGTGTCTGCATGATACACGCTTGTTCGCAATGTTATTATTTCAGATAGCAAGTCGCTGCCGAGGCTTCGCCATTGCGGATGATTTGATTAGGCGATATAAAAAGGCGTATTTCTATACACTGAATATTAATCCTCACTGGGATAAGCCGACTCCATCACTGCTGTACTGTCTTCCCAAGTCTGTTATCTCCATCTGTATTAAAAATATTGTAGAAGACCACTGTGGGACCGTGACCGCTAATTTTGTACAGAATTACTTTGTATACATCCAGGATCGGCTAGCGAAGGATCTGCAATCAGCCGGACTAAACTCAGATATTTGTGACTATGACGTCAACTCTGATATGGAGCCCAATAAGCCGCCTATTCCGTCAGACTACACCACTCTTGCTATCCCCAGACTGTTAGAGAACACAGCGCCTGGGACAGCCCTGGATACGGTATGGGGTAAGTATACCATGGCGTATTTGCACACACTGTCTGGGGAAGAGCTCTGTATTCCTCACAATGCCGGCGCCGCTTATAGTGCATGTGTGATGTCTTCAGATAACAAGGCCGAAAGGAGCAAGTTCAATATCCTACAGTTCGCCCATCAACTGTTGTTGCTGTCCTACCACGGGAGTCACTGTAGCAGACTGGAACAATTTACAGCATGTTGGAACCTGCTACAGGAGATCTGCGGATCTAAGGTACGGGGAATGGAACAACATGCTACTCTCTTGGTGGAAGGCTGTAAGATCCAGTCTGAAATGCTCGATGTTGGTTGTCCCTGGCAGGATATACTACTGCCACACTATATCCAGGCCAGCCGTGTGACTGTATGGCCAACTAGCGGCCAGTGTCTGTACAACCCTATGTATCTCGAAGACTCACAGTATGGCACAATGAATAGTCTAATGCATGAATTGGATACTGTTCTCTCACTATTGCAGCCGGGGGTGGAAGAAATTTCCAGGAAGTGTGGTTCGAAATTTGGCAAACGAATCACATTGGTGCTTAACAAACTCAGCTATTTTCAACGCGACGCAACGATGTATATGGATTTATTAGTAAAATATTTGACACCAAATTAACTGAAAGATTATGTATCTTTGGCATGACAACACATACGGTGTTACATGGATAATCACCAAATATACATTTGTGATAAGATGGGTGTACAACAACGATTAAATACAAAAATTAGTACAATATTACACTACGTTTGCAGACTTTAAATAGATAACAAGTAGATCGTACTTAACAAACTTCCCTATCTATAACGCAGCATCACATATGCACCATGAAATCCCTATTTCACATCCCGTCAATTGATTTGCCATACGGTACCTCCCAAAATAGCAGTTAGACGTACTTGATGTTTCGTGTGTAAGAACAAGCTTTGTTGTTAAACCATGTCAAATATATTTTTTAACCCTTCAACCTTGTACCCTTAAGAAACATACCGCATTTAAACATGTGATAAAAGTTGTGTGCTTCAATGACTGGTAAAGCCGCATACATCATGTACTTTATGACCTTTGGATTACCCATAAATGCATGTGTGCTACTTTCTGCAGTGGGCTTCCAGCATACCATATCAGAATACGATCAATATACGGTGTACAAGGTAATCGTCACAGAAGGTGACAACGCATAGCAAAACCGGAAGTATATACGCCGAGTTTAGGGTATCTGTTAGATAATTCTAGCAATTATACGGATCAATTGATAAACGTAAGACTGATTCTAAGTGCATCCTGTAATTTGCTATTTACTGAAAATAACGGAATCAACATATTTAAGAAACCTATATTTGCCTCTGGGTGGAGTTACTATATTACAGGAGTTTATTATTCTAGGCGCAACAGTGAGCTGCCTTGATGCTTGATGGTATAGCGTTCGAGTAACTTCCCATATTGTAGGCGTTTTCCCTGTGTATAACTGGAGCTGATGTGTTTTTGATCAAAGTGTAATGAGACATGGTTAATGTGATGAGCAGCTGTTTGCAACGCGACTGGTATAGCTCTGAGTTATTAGCGAATTGTCTAATACCAAATTACTTAATAGGGTAACATAGCTTATGCAACGTCGCGAATGACTCACACACCTTACATCGGGAGACACCAAGAAGAAGAACAATGCTGATATCCAAGGTATGGCACACGTTGCCATATATCTTCTTTGAACGTATGGAATGATTTGTGTGGTTGATCTACATGTATCTTAGCCAGAATTTCAGTTTCCGCTGCTGTTTTAATCGTTTTTTTCCAATTAATAACTTTATTTAGTTGTCATATTTTTTGTTATGCGAATCCTCCGTTGTTGGAGATTTTTCTATTGTTCTTCCTTTTTGGTGTCTCATGATGTAACGTGTGTGAGGATGGTAAACGGATTCGCTATCGTATTTATGTGTCTCTGCTCTGAGATTTAAAGTTGGGGAAAAGAATGATATAGACAGAAAAATACACCTTATTGTATTTGTAATTTAAGTATAAATAATGTAGCCATTGTACAACTATTGAGTAATGTAAATTGATTGCACAAATATAATGTACTTTCTCTGATGGCAACCGTTTTTTGTCTGTATATATTTTACAGGTTTATTCGCCGAGGTATTGCCGTCTAGACGATGAGCGAGCAGATTTTATATAAGAGTCTCTTGCTATTATCATCCGTGCACTTCTGTTACATAAGAATTCAATTTATAACAAGAAATAATTTACAATTTACAATTGGCGCCCAACGCTCATTCAGGTTAAACCAGAACCAAATTCAGATCGAGTCAGATTAAATTGGTGTTCGTGTACTGCCTATCAAATGCTAAGTGATTCACATTTTAAACAGACGAGCTGTCAAAGATAACAAAATAAACTTTTTTTCCTTTTTTTGGGGAAGCGTGCGTTTCAATTCGAACACGGATATTCCTTTTGTGACTAGTTACACAAACAGTTTCTTCCGCATCTAATCGTTATCTCTTATTTCTTCAAACGAAAGCCAATTACGTCCTTGTTTGATAATATTTCCAGCGAGCTGCGTATATTTGCTCAGGTGTAGGTTACCCCTATTACAATATTTTAAAAAACAATATCTTAAAACATTTGATCGTAGAGCGAAACGGATGAAAAGTTGGTTCTCGTGGTAGTATTAAGTGTATATATACTACTTTTATATCCGATTCTTTGACTTCAGTTTGGGGTCATTTGGTGCACCGTGAAAATTTCCGATGCTAAGATTTTCAAAAGGTTTCTTCTCCCATGTTTTCATCCAGTTTTAACCAAACGTTACAGAAAGCATGTTATTGGGAGAAGTACATGTACATTGTATTACTTTTCTGAAAAGTATATAAAGATGTATACCTCAGCTACGTTTCCATTATCCATAAAGATATGTTGGCATCATCTGGCAAAAGGTCAAGCTGAGGGTCAGGGCCCCTGGGCCTCTTGTTACACAATTGCTAACGGAACCGGTCATCTTCCTGTAGCCATGTGTAGAGATCGTACGTTACCCATGACAGACCTTGTCCCTCGAAATTTTACGTCAAAGCACGACAGCACCTTCCAAGGATGTAAGCTATGATCTGGATTCCGGGTATTCCCATCTCATTCTACAGCGGTGGTGGATGCAATTTTCAGTATTTTTATTCTAAAATTCACCAATATATAATGACTCAGAGTATTGATTAAACGTCCTCGCCATCAACACATAGAAGAAGCATTTGAATTCTCTCTTGAAATAAATCGGAGCAATCCTGGTACATTAACAGAACCAATCATTTGTACAACGTCAAGAGCTGGCTGTTAGATTTAGCTGAGATTCCAGATGTATGAAAACGCTTTCTCTTACAATATACACTTTCTTGCTAAGGTTTTTGTAACAACTAGCAAATATCCATTCGTTTGCTTGTTTTATTTCACACGTGATGCTGTTGCGCCTCACACCTAAGAAATAATAGGCGTAAATCTAGCAGCGTCCATGCACGGATCATTATAATCCTATGGTTCCTGGTGTATCTGTAATATCGTTTTTGCTGCTAATGCAGTAACAAAATCTGTGTTTAATGTTTCCAAATGTTATCATCCATATATAATGAGACGACCTTAAAGTCAAAAAGTTGTCATGACTTGGCAAAGGGTATATTGTGCCAATTGCTGTATTTACGAATGCTTCTTGTTTTTTTAGAAAAGTCAGCATGTTGTGTTTCGTGGATATATAGCTTTTTGTTGGTTTTAAGCTCAGCGTTCCAAATAGCTGAGGCACTTAAGTGTCGGTTCAATAATTATTTTAGCACTGAATGTTACACAGTGTTTTGATAGACTAAATTATGATAAGCAGTAGTCGTCTGCTGGAAGATACTGCCTTCATTGCAGTGATGGTGATGGGCAGCCCCTGTACAGGTATACCAGGAAGAGGTGTGTCATGACATAGCATGGATAGGTGGACCATCGTTTTCCATTTCCACAATCTCCATTCTATCACAGTGAATTTACTCATAATCTGTGCCGTCAAATGGAATGTCTTCATACTGTGACGATAGCAGTTCCTCATATTTGGTCCCTTCGCCTTCTGAGGTTTTTGCTGGGGCGTGGGCGTGGGGTTACCTGCGGTGGTATTTGAGTTGTTAGTGGAGTTACCGATGATATTCTTTCAGTTGTAGGCGCCTCACTCGAACCTGCATCTTCATACAGGCCAGCAGGGTCGTTGTCATCACCAAGAACCACCGGGTATACTGGCACTCTCTTTACTTGCTTCGAAATAATGTCAGTTTGATACCGTTTGATGTCAATACACATTACTGAAACAATACACCTGAATAAACAGTGTTACTAACATGAATATCGGAGTATTACCTACCTTTAGAAGAGGATGTGGTACGCTGTGCATGTTGAAATTAAACTGCTTGTGGTGAGTTCTATAGCACTAAAACCTTTATCGAATTATCCTGTATGTAGGAGTTCACAATAAAATACCCAATAAAACAGTAACTGCTGCTTCCACATCAGTACAAAATAGTAGCATATTTATAAGAGTAACAATACATGTAATATGAACAAGAAGCCCAGGTACATAGGTACTCTGCATTGGTATTGGATATACCACTGTTCTGTTCACGCTTAATAATGGGTATTTTGTGGAGTCGAATATTGACACATGATAAAATTATCTCTCTTCTCTACATTCTATGCACATGTGACGTCAGGATATACTGGGCCTTCAGATGCAAGCGCGCCAGACTTGATTGTATGTGGTGGCTCAGAAACCTGTAGCCGAAAGTGTTACCCCATGGCCAACGCATCGTTTGACCCTATGTTGAAGTCTAATACTTAGTCTGAGTGATGGCAACATGACCTTGATAGAACAAGCAAATGCTTCTGCATCATGTTCTACTCTGGCTAGAATTTTCTTCTAGTTACAGCCAATCCTTGGCTCACAGCGGTAGGCCTGGATCTGACCGCTAATGTTTGTCAACTAATTTTGTAGATTGACCGTTGTCGTTGTCACTACGTGGTTGGATCCAAATAAACATACACACATAAATGTTCCAGTATACACACCGTTCCATTGACTAGTTAAACCGTAAACCATAAATTACTAAGCTACTACTGTTACTCTGAAGAGTCTTTATACAACTTCGAATGTTTCCGCTTACGTTATTGAATGTACTGTTTTTCTCATAACCCTCTTGTGGATTAACGAGTTTCAATATTCTTAATCAGAAGTTTCTAAAACCAATGCTTTCATTCAGCTACACCTTAAATTGCCTTTCCTTTCATTCGAGATGTAAAAAATACTTTTTGTTAACACCGTGAATTAATCAACCACGCAAATGATTTACCATTTGCGTGGTATTCGGGATATTGCGATTATTTTTCACTAAGAATCTGTTATTTCAATACACAAAATAAATGAACTTTTAATATATGCCAGTTCCCATGAAACGATGTAGAAAAAAAGGGCAAAAGCGGTGCGATTTTCAGTATTTTCTTAATCTTACATCGTTCCCTGACGGATTCGAACCACCAACCTCTTGCTTGGTCCTTGCCTAATCTAAACCTAAACGCCTAACACCCTAACGATTGGGCTATTGAGGTAGCTCGAAATCCGCTACCACCAACGCAAGCATTTGTGGATTATGGTCTACTGTTTACCAGCTCAGTGTCGGATTAAGATAAATCTGCGGTGAGGGGTGTGAATAGCAGGGGCCGGCTCAGTGGCAGAGAGGGTTAGGGTATTAGACAGAGAGGAGGTATAGGGGTGTGTTATAAGGATCCGAGTTCGACTCCACCAAGAGGTGACAAATTTTTTAAAAGGAAATGAACATGAGAACCAAAAGGTTGACGGGGTTCTGTTGGTAGAGAGATAGTACAAGTAGACCGGGATTACAAAGCAGGTATAAAACATGTGTTCCATTCACACATGACTGACCATGTATTCCTCCACGCACCGTATGGTACATGTAAAAAATGTTATTCGCTATACTCGAAGTCTGCAGGGTGCCAACCAGACATATTCATAGAGGCCTCATATAGAAACTGGGTACATGAATGAGAATGAACAGGGAAAGGTAGTGTACATTGACCCCCCAGTGGCGCCCTGCGGCATGTATTCGGCTAATACATAATGCATACAATTATAGCCATATGCTCCTCTGAAGAGTTCAGAGTTCAGAATTCTGGTGTCCGGTTGTACAGGTGTGCCAGTGGCATTAGTAGGTAAAGTGGTTTCGGGTCGTTCGAAGAATAGAACACTATATGAAAAGTGTATATTGTCTACCAACTTAATATGAACAGCGTGATTAGGTTTTCGTGACATTCATGATATTTTCCACAGTGAAATGTCAGCAACTGTAACCCTCAAGCACTGTTCTGCTATCATTACCGAAAAATGCCTCCACCAATTACTTCCAGCTGAAGAACGAGTGCAATGGCATATCATAAAACAACAAATACCGACAAAACAAACAACAAACAGTAAATAGCAATAAATAAACCGAAAACTAGAAACAGAATTTAGAGGCAAATTCAAAAATGTGGATGCCAGTTTTTGGTATAAATGGATGAAAGATGGATGGATGAATCGGGCTTATAGTCGGCTTTCAACCACTCATGGTCATATCACCGACTGCAAGTTGGATTCGGTGGTGTCTGCAGGTGTTAAATGGATGAAAGAACCACAGAGGCTAAATTTCGCAGCCTTCTCAAAGATACGGTCTTATTATCAACATTGCCATATTAGGACATGCCAGGTGATGCTTGAAAAGTGTTCCAGAAGTTGGTTAACTTTGTATCTCGAAAACGGTGGTTGTAAAGGAAAATGGGATGAAATTTACTAATAGGCTATTTAAAAGTGCATCAAACGACTCCAAAATGACCTGGAACCCAACAAGGTCAAATGTACCCCATATATGTGTTACTACTGCCCCCGATTCCAAAGTCCAGTCCGTTTCGCTCTACGACCAACCATTTTTGAATTACAGACTATTTTGAAAAAAAAAGTGCACTGAATGACCCGAAATGAACTTGCAGATGCACTAACTTTCTATCCTAATGGGTCGAAATTGAGCCTATTTTTGCTGTGGTTAGAGTTATTTCGGAGATACTGGCCGACAGGCCATATTTTGACATGAAACCTGGAAATTGAGAAAAAGTTCCCAAAGTTATACATGTACACCCTTTCTACCCCGGGGGGTGGGGGTGGAATTAACACTACTTTCGCTCTACAAGCAGCGATTTGTACGATACAGGCCGATTTGCAAAATTGCCACATTTGGCCATGGAAGCTGGAATTTGAAAAGCATTCCAGAAGTTAATAACAAATAATAAAATAATAAAATTAGCGACAACCCACGCACAGCTAATGTATGCATAGTATTTCTGATGTATTGCGACAAAATGCGATCTGTTTTCGATATGCTGGTGCAGCATGAGAAGTAAGACCAATATTCCTTGCCTGTGATACCATAAGATTCGGAACGGCCACGATCCTGATATCCAAATACATCTATATCTAACACTTCCTTTCTGCTTTAGTAGTACCACTGGGCAATGTTTTTGGGGTTGAGTTGCACCGTGGGAAGAGTAAGATATGTATACCTTTCCGGTGATGAGCTGGTGCATGAACCCGGCAAACACTGCCGGTAGAGTTTGGCCTGGGGCTGTGGATTGGGACTGTGGAACCCCAGCGATGTCTTATGATCTATGCGGAGTGGCAAAAATGGTGTTATTAAGTACAACGGTAACTTTGTCATTTGTTTTGACTTCAGTTTGTAGAAAGGGACAAGGTAGTTCGGCATTTATAGATAATATAAATGACTTGTGTGTTTTGAACACGGATTTTATATTTTGCTTAAGCATTATGATCGTCAGAATACATGTATAGCAAAAAACATATTCAGTGTGGCCACCAAATCGATGTTACACGAGTCAGCCGTCCACCCACCCCACCCACCCCACAACTCGTCACTAAACAGGTGCCTCTTGATTTAGCTACTCGAACCATCGGCCTTATAAACAGTTACTTCCTGTTTAGTTACTGACCACGACACAAAGTCGAACAGGCTTTGGTCCATCAAACACTGTCACAAGTCGTCTCCTGTGTCAGCAGACACCACAAACTGGTGTTTAGCACACGAGTCTTCAATTCATCGCCGATTGACAGACTGACCCCAAGTGTGTCCTGCCACATATTAAAACACCACACTAAACCTTAGGTTTTCCAATTAAATAGGCCAATGTTCCACAAAATTTAATGCATTCTCAGAACTGGGTGCTATTCCAGGAATTTAACTTGGCAAACCACCCCCTCGGCTCTTAATGGTTTACACAATGATTTTTAGGAAGAATCATTTAGGTATGTACCGAGAATATATCGGGGTCTACCCGTCGTCTAACACACACATGCCCACAGCAATGTGTAGCCCTTGTTGAAACGGTTGTGATGCTTTTTTTCACTGCATTCAAAATTTATGAAACGCACCTTGGAGTCACGTCTTATAGGCCACTTTTGCCATTGGGGAAGCCTCAAGCAGATGTTACTGGCCCTGTTAAGGTTACATCGTGCATGTAATGTTAAAATTAGGGCTTGTCAGTCATTTAAAAGCTCAAAATCTCAGTGTCAGGTTTAGGAACGCTTCTCATGTTAGACATATTCAAGGCTGTTATTTCAGAAAGACATTATATGACTCTTTCTTGGAGCGTTCAGAAATAGACTAACCTAATGAAGGTCATCTCGGACCATAAACAGAGCCTGAGATGGTGGCTCAAATATGTCGGTATATGCCTTGAATTTCTCTGAGGTAGCATATATGAATGATTTGGGTATTTTGAAATGAAAGGACCGTTTTGTCAATCAAAAAACCCTACCAGGTTTGTCAATAACCAAAATGTATTATCGGGTCTCAGGTCATCTATCACCTTACGCCACTTTTCGCTTTATGTCTATGTTGGCAGATGCAACATTCTTCGGACTAAACAAATTCAGCCAAGATAGTACAAAGACCATGTATGTGAAATAATAAGTGTTTAAGGATGGCAAGTGTGCACATTG
>JAAUYG010139343.1_pt1 | contig 12591 bp, 10 predicted proteins | sample 7278091 | NCBI WGS metagenome assembly JAAUYG01 (sample SAMN14350201, study PRJNA611818) | marine sediment metagenome | isolation source: surface marine sediment (0.6m) | place: French Polynesia: Moorea | collected 2018-08
AAAGAGTGCCAGGACAACTGTATGTTTTTATAGAATCCCGACCAAAGCATCATGCAACTGCTAGCATATAGCGAGTATCAGTTGGACAAAATTGGTCGCAACCACATGTACGGTACATGTACAAATCTCAGGAGACACTAGATCCTAACACTTGAAACAAAGTGAAATACTCTGATTGTCAAACTGCAAGGGACCTTATGTCTTAAAATTTTTGCATTCACATATCATATACAGCTATTCAGGAATGAACCAGCGGGTACGTCCTGGACTCTTACAAGGATATATTCTAATGTACCTTTCCCCAGTATTTCAAGGACCCAAGGACCTAAATGCAATAAGCTGTATTCCCAGCTTCCCTGTCACTAGCTGCATATGTTCTAACATGCAATCATCAAAAAGCTCAAGACTTACCAGGTCGCTATATAGGGCAGCAAGCTGAGAGCGAGGGTTGCGCAAGGTAGCACCTCTAGTGAGCAGATTGCAGAGACAGACGATGGAGAAAGACTTCTGTGGAGCAGGCGCAATGGGTGGGTAGACGAAATGAAAGAGGGAGAAAATTTGGAAAGAAAGTTGAGAAAATCATGGCAAAGAAATCAGCAACATGCCAGATTCTGTCAACAAGCCAGGGGAAGGAGGCAATGGTCTGGTATATACATTGGCTAAATCCTGGGATAAAGCTGATTGGATCCCTTTGATCGTGATAAAGGATACAAGCTGGAGAACAGCACTACGTGTCATGGCAATTTTGTTTGTGAACAAGACAGTTTGTTTTGTATGTCATGTCAATTATTGTATTCTGTTTGTTTAAATTTAAGGGGTCATGTTTACAGAGAGCTACAGCAAGTAACAAATCACATGTGTACCCCCGAATAACCAGTGGAAATATTCTACTTATTATGGTATTATAAAGAATGGAAGAATACTACCTATATGTACATGTATGATAAATAACTACAAGGATCAGGTATATATATTAACCTCCTTCCCTAGGCCTTTAACCACATGCACAGATCACATATTAAATTGTACGGATAGTATATTAAACTGTAAATATTACAAGTCTTATCTAAGTGGTAAATCCCAATATCAAATCTTAATAAACTGGACTATGGTAAGTCAAATCATTATCATATACACATGATACATGCACACTTTTGTATTGTACATTTATGCCAAATATCTACATCAGTTTCCATAATTACAAGAAACTATGTATCTAGACACCAGAAAATAATGAGGTAAAGTACAGATGATATCAGTAAGGCAGGAAAAGGTTAAGAAAATTGAAAAACATGCATAAAACTCGAAAACTCAAAATATAACAATAAATAGCATATAAATGCAGTTAGTTGAGTCCCAGCTGTAGCATGTGTAGTAGACCTGGTTTATGGTAGTGTGACTTAGGCTTCAAAGCTAAATGTAGCATACAGGTACAATTCTATATAAAATGTATGGGAAGATACAGGGGAATTGTACAAAACAGAGAGATACACCATGGTTGGCTAATTGGCTACTTTATGTAATGTATAACGGAATAATATTATCTGAAGAGCGGGTCTGTATGGGCTTAGAAAGCTTCCAGTTTTCACATATTTCTTGCTGTGTGCTTTTGCATTTAAAACAATCCAATATTATATTTATTTCATGCAGTTTTCCCCTCCTGGAAAGTGATAATGTTGCTGTCTGAGATACTGGTAAAACTCAGAAAACCTGGCATGACCACCATAGAACAGAATAGAGCAAAAAGTAACCAAGTACGTGAAAATGCTGAAGTGTCAAAATCTTTATAATAATCCAGATGATATCTATTGATTTTTTTAGCGGTTGTTGTAGTTTTTCCATAATCACACATGAAAGAAGCATTTTTTTACAAAGCCAGTGCATTGCAAACACATAATTTTACCACACTTGTCAAAATGCATGAAAATATCCACTATATCAAACAGTAAAGAGCACAAACTCTCTCTTAAAACATGCAACGAAGTAGCTTGTTTCTTAACAACAGTTATTAGCAGTATGTCTATATAATATGTACTACCAGTATATATGTGCATTGTGTAAGGCACCTCCAGAAATGTAGGGTTCAGTAATATCTGAAATACTGGTAGCACAGGGTACCCTGCATCCTCAAGAACTGGTAGGCGTAAGTGTGCAATAAAAGTTGAGATAGTTTCCTAACTTGATTCAACTAACCCTTGTAATGCATAAGTAAAAGCCGAAAAGCATATTTCGCCTTGGATCATTCCTCTAGACTGTGCAAAATAGGTGTTTAGAGAAACTAAGTTAGGGCCCAACTAAATCAATTTCATGGACAAGTTATATAAAGTGATTCTGAACTTCAGAAAGCAGCATGAGATATTTTAATGTAGACATATTCCAGAATAGACAGGATGGATTACCCTTCCAGAATAGAAAGGACGGATACTGGGGTCAGTTACTGCCGATGACCGGAAAGTTGTATTGAAACTTCGTTAGTTATGATGCTAAGATCATGATTGTAATTGTAGAGTATCAATGCTTTTTGCCTCAATATGTGGAGTCGTGTGTACCGGTATGTAGATATTTATACATCAGCCTGATGCAAATTTCTAACAGAACACACACTCAAACAAAATATACCTAAGCACCTAAGCATATGGCAAGTGAAGCACATGTAGAGCTGGAAACAGAAGGCAGGACACATAGTATGGATGAAATGGTGCATTTTTGTACAGATGTATGATGTATGTATATGGCTGTTAAAATTAGCAAGGGTCAAGGCCTTAAAGTGTAAAAGAGTATGCAATGGAGTACATAATTTATAATACAATATTCAATGATTAATGTTTCTGAAATGCCTGCATACCATGATAGTACACAATACAGGAGTCAAATTGTGATGGTAGGTTCAAATAGGTATCCTACTAGGAATGCATTAATGGTCATTGACAATGCACGAAATAAAGTGTATATTCTATATCTTTGAATATAAAAATTACACTGTAAAATCTTAAATGTACAAGGTATGTATAGCATTATCTCCTCAAAATGACTGTCTGTGGTGTAGTGTAGGACCAAGATCAATCTGTTACCTGTGTCCCGAAAGTGCCTCTCTGCCCATACTTTAAGGTGTTACAAGGTTTCAGATAAATGGTAGTACATATGTATGCCTTAAATATTGATTAGCCATCTTGTGTATCTGTATGGAGAATGTCATTTCTGAAAGCAGACTTGAACTAAATGTAAGCCAAATACCCGAGAGCCTATAAAGCAAAGCCTTATCTATATATAGCATGATATGACAGCAGAGCTGCAACATGGAGTTTGGAGATGAATACCTTCCAGCGCCGCCGTGCAAGGAAAGACTTGAGGTTCTCTACATTAATACTGGAGGAGCGACGTGTGCGCATCTGCTGCTCTTCCCGAGGCTGAAATGGAGGCAGACAAAACCACTGTCAACGAAATTGAAACATAGGCATGTTTGCGTAAGTTTGCCTATATATCTATCCAGGACAGTATAACTTTTATTGTGTACTACCATAGGAATAACATAAAAGTTACTAAGCTTAACAAATGTTATACACAGATACATTCCAAGCAATTACCAGTATATGTCACTGTTGACCTCTTATAATATAGTTTCTATAACAGCTGCCATTGTCTGTTGTCTTGTTGGTTCATAAAATAATTTAGAGAAATGTCCCCATATTGTACTAGGTCTGCCTACCATGATCCAGGGATGTCCAAGGCAATCATGTACAGAGGCACGTTTACTGAAAAAAAAAATATTGGTAAGTGCATCTGAAACATCAACTGTCAAATGATTGCATTCAATATCAAGGACAATACAGCTGTAATAAACAACTATAGCATCAACAATGATAAAAACTTTGACAACCTTTTATTGTATTTACTATAGCAGTGCTTGGCTATATTTAGTCTGATAATCTGATTGGAATATTTACATGGAGTGCATGTCTGCTTTTAAGGTAGTGGAACTTTGCAGCTTTGTAAACAACAAACATGTTTATTATACCATGTATAACATGATACATCTGAAACTGGCAAGAAATACTGTTTTGGTTCAAAAAAAAGTTACAGTGAAAATATATTTAGCAAATGCATATGTTGAAATAAAGAGTTCTCTTCATATAACTTAAGAACCTTAAGAAAAGACAATGATAATGAAGCACTTACCAGTATAATCTTACTCGTGCCCCACATTAACAAACAGTGGAACCTCACTATACACGGATACAGGGGTTCAGGTTTCAAGCCGTGCTATTCAAGTAAAACAACCGTTTTCTGTTCAAAAAGTCCTCAAAATGAAGAGAACTGCGGCGCCTTATAGTGAAGTTTTTGTCAAATTTAGCCTATAGGGTCTATAAGTAACCTGCAGTATAAGCAGATGAGCCTTATATAATGAGGGGCATTATGCCACTGTATTATGTAACCCTGAGAAGATTACAGGTACACTGTAAGTACCTCTGTCTGTAAATGCCAGAAATATACAATTGCATTTCACTTTCATGTACATGTACTCAAGACCAAGCTACACCCTTCTGTACCAAATGTCTGTGGTCGAATTCCCTTGGGCTCTTTATCTCAGCCATTACCTAGGTTCCCTGACCAGCAGGCGACGAATAAAATCTTTGGCAAGATCGCTGGTTGTGGCAAAATCTGAGGGTTCAAACGTGAACTCTACCGACGCCACATTGCTAAACGTTTCCTGTTTGTCATCCCCCAGGAATGGAGAACAGCCGCTAAGTCTGGAACGGGAAGACCACAAAAATCAAGGGGATACAATCCTGGAAATATTGCAACAATAAAATTGTGCTGTGATATACATGTAACCTAGCTTTCTACCTGATCACACGTTGATGGAAGTCAAACATTAATGTCATCACCTTTTACAGCATATACACAGTGTACAGTGGTCCTTGTCATTTTTAAAACCTCCCATTCAGCCAGGAAAAATATGGTCTGAAATTTAAATATGGTCTTAAAATGAAAGGATATTTATATTAAAAATATACGAGAGGTATCACTGATGGATGGTCTTAAAATAGAAGGTTCCATGTCAAGTGTCTCACTGGCAGAAACTACTGTAAATTCCATGTTGTAATAAGTTTAATATAAAACCAAACTTCCTCATCATTTCCAAGGACTACCTTGTGTGACTGTGTGTGTTGTGCTACACATAATTATATTGTTTGCACCTGTACTAGCAATACCAGTAAGTACTGGAATAACATTTAAGTTCTGTAAAAGTTCAAGATCTAGTTAAGACGTCCTAAATATGGCACAAAGAGTTTACTGCTTCAAGTATTTATAATCACAGAAACACTTTTCTTGCATATAACATGTCGGCTTTAAACATGTTAACGCAATTGTGAAAAAATAATTTGACACAATATCAAGCTATTGTATGTTGTATTGTGCCAGAAACTAAACCTTTTGCCACCATGACGCTAGTATGTATGCTTAATAGCTAAAAATATGGACCTGGTATATAATGCTAGTATGAGAAGTCACTTTATTATTGGTGTCATGGCTTCCACATGATCTAATTCTACACAGCCTTCACATGCTCCAATGAACAAACACTGGTGAATAAGTCCGACCTTGCATCTAAACAAATATTTTCACTGACTCAAGAGCACAGACCGGTACAGTTGAAGCCCAGTCTTGGACAGTGGCCATGCTGAAGTAGGCACCTGAGTTGCTGCTGCTTCAATACATATAACATATATAATGGCAAGGTCTTTCCACGCCTGCTGTCACAGACTCGCAGTGAATGACAAAAGGGCACAAAGACACCTACGTCCTGGTCTCAGCTCAACGACCCAATCTAAGCGAGATAAGTGTTTACATGGACTTACAGAATGTAAGTGATCACACCAATACTCCACATGTCTGTGGCCGCAGATATCGGGTCATAGTTGATAACTTCAGGGGCTGCAATAAAAAGAAACCGCTTTCAAGTAATAAAACCTGCTGTACAAGGGACTAGCACTTGTTACATGATAAACCACACGAGCATACATGTACCACCATCCACTTATGTGACCTCTCCTTATATAACCTGCTATTCAGACAACATAGGATTTCTTACAACATGTACAAAGGAAGTACTCTTTAAAATACCGGTGTATGTACTTTAACTTGTCAGTGAGCCCAAGTTTTTATATTGAAGGTTGAAATACTGTTTGGCATTGGAAATTGTCATTCTGTCCATTATACATGTTATAACCAGGTAAAATGGCTCAAATGGGACTACATACCAGTATTAGCCCCCTCTCCAAGAACAATAAGGGTACAATGCAGAAGTCCGTATGTCAAATGACCAAATTGAAAATACCAGCGTGAAGATGAACTGAGAATCTCACCAACAAATTCTGGTGTACCAAGCAGCTCCCGTACTTCTGTTCCATCCTTCATTTTCCGAGACAGTCCAAAGTCAATAATCTTTAACCTGCTGCATCCCCGATCTAGCAGCATTAAGTTCTCTGGCTGATACACAAAAAAAAACAGGATTCTGTTTATAAAATAAAACTTTTTTTTCACCTTTCTATAATCCCATTATATATTATATTTTTCCTCAAAAGAACTAGGTTTATTATCCAGAAGAGATGATTTAAGGACTACAACAGAGTAATATACACACTGTGACACATGTACACTGTGACAATGATATTTCAGAACAACATCCACTATGTCAATAACATTATAAAGTAAAAGCTGCATGCAGAATCTAAATAGTTTCAATTCTTTGGTAGCCTTATACATGTTATAATCATAATCTTTATTACTGAACACTGTTTGTGTGAACTAAACTTCTGTACAAAGTATTATTATATGAAACTAACATGACTAAGGGTTACATAACTTGACTTACAATATAAATACACTAACAGTAGAACCTGTCTTAAAAAACCATACATTTTTGTCAGAAATACTTAAGAGTTCAACACCTTCAATATAACTGAATCTGGCACCAGAAACCACCTGTCTCATGCGTCTTGACAGCAGATTTTTATAGCCAATGGGGTAGTCTTTTAAGACAACTTCTGAGTTGGATACAGTTTGTCTGCTGTATCACCATGATCACTATCACAGTAATTTTCTGAAATTTGAATGAATAAGCTAGCTAAACATGCTAAAGAATAGCCAATATTCAAATATTTTACATTCCCTACTGTCACTATGTATAATGTACAGTACAAACACATTCCCAATTACCTTGAGGTCAAGATGAACCACCTGCTTTTCATGCATGTGTCTGAGTCCCTCCAGGATCTGTTTAAGGAACTCCACAGCCTCATCTTCACTGACTTTCTCCTTCTCGGCCAGATACTCAAACAACTCCCCTCCAGACACCCTACAACACACACAGTAGGCACAGTCTAACAACTTTCCCAGATACTAGTACTTAACATGCTCAAACAACTCCCTTCCAGACACCCTACAATATACTTAGCAGAGCACAGTCCAACAAATGACAAGTGGAGCCAACATGGTTCAGAAAAATACTTTTAAGCTTTTAAGTTTGTTTGTAGAGTCTGAAGTGAATTACAAACTTTTCAGAGTTCGACAGTACAACAAAATGTACATGTAGTCATGTACACCCGGAAACTGCTTTTTAGGGGCATGGAATTTTTTTGTTGTTGTACATGTATACATCTATAACTTAATTTGTTCTTACCATGAACAAGAGTTTTTTGCACGATATTCATATGGTATTAAGCACCTTTCCCTCACTCTTTCTCTACATGTATACATGTACATTTATATCATGCATCAAGTATACCATGATGTTGTTTTCTGCAACTTATGATACTTGGCAGTACACAGTATATCCGGCACAAGTACTACATATAGTACATGTCCGTATACTTCAAGTTGATGCATATACTTGTCTTTAATCCAAATATGGATATTTAGCACTAAGACAACAATTGCTAGTAATGTTTATTAAACATGTTAAAAGCTGCAGGAAGAAATATAAATAAATGCACATGTACATGTATGAACTACATGTACATGCTTGCTTAATGGATATATACCATATATAAATATAAACAGGATATTCCGGAATGCATTGAAACATATGGCTTTACTCACTGTACATGTAAAATGTGTATCAGTTATGTCTAAAGTAACAATACGCCACATGTGGACAGAGGTAATTGGATAAAAGCATGTTAAGTACTGGTATACCACACAGGTGATCAATGCTCCTTTCCAGGAAATTTGTCCAACTGCTAACACAGTCCACTCAATATTTCCCTGCCTACTGGAAATCAATACTACCGGGTAGTATTCCTGAACATGCTAAACATGTGTTATCTACCATGTACCACCGCTTGCAATTCAATGAATATCTAACTGATACCGACAGCATAGATCTGCTGGTATGTGGATATGCTGCATGTATGATACTACAAGAACAGAGGTTTAAACTGACCAAGAAAAAATTATTTAGTCATATGAATGCTGATCTGCTTAAACAATGTTAAACCTACAGTACAGGCCCTTCTTTCCAAGGTTTGGCAAGGCCACTAAATCATGTTAATACTGAATACTGAACTATACATGCTATATCCATGGTAAGGGAAATGCGTGTCTTTTATTACTGGGCAATAATAAGTGGTATTCGTTTGAACAGACCACAAGGTTTTCACAGAATTATAATGTGCCAGTTACTAACATCACAATATTTATCTAGGTGATACAAGGCTCATGCAAATTTCAGTATAGGCTGTAGGCTGTACATGGTGTAAGACTTACAGTTCTAGGACCAGGATGACCTCATGATTGCTCTCAAACACCTCCACAATTTTCACGATGTTGTCATGATCTATATCATTTAAAATCACAACCTCCCTTTCTATATCTTCTCTTAGGACCCCTCGGCGGCCCGCTTTGCTGCGCTTCTTTCTGATGAACTTTCCTGCATAATCCTTGCATGATTGCTTGTGCTTCAGTCTTTTCACTACTGCAAACTGGCCACTGAAACCAAGGGTATTTTTTCCATGTAAATGAAATCTTCATTATCATATATTTACTTATAATGAAGAATTGTTGATAAAATTACATCATACACCATAAGGCTATTTAATGTTATTTTAAATAACATTAAATAGCCTTATGGTGTATGATGCATGATGTGATGCATGATGTAGACCTTCCACTATAAATAATATTTATAGCGAAAGGTCTACATCATGCATCACCGGTCAGGTACTCAATCACTTCAAATTTCCAGCTTAACAGACTTCTAGGTATGCCAAAAATAAGAATTGCCTTGTACTTAGAATGGTATGGATGGCTTCCCATAGCTGATTGAGTAGGGGATTAATATACACATTATACCTGCACACACTGTTATTCCTAATGAAAAGTGTGAAGCAATGAACATATTAAGATTAAATTAAAGTTAGTTTAGGCAAAAAAACAAATGATTAACGATTAAGAGTCTTTAAAAATTCAATAAAAAATTGCAGTATATACACTACACAAAAAAGTTAAGGGTATGAATATCCTTAACTTTTTTGTGTAGTTTATACATGCTATATGCATGATACGTGCACGTGTAGCATATATAAACGGCACCAAAAAGTTAAGGATATTTATATCCTTAAATTTTTTTGTGTAGTGTAGTACTGTTACCTAATGCTGCTTGTGCACATAGTGTCAAGAAAGGTGGAAAGAATAAACATAAACATGATAAATAATACTTTTATTATATCATTATTGTTTTTTTTTTTCTGTTTTTTGTGGAGGGAGGGGTGATGACAACAACTGACATGTAAGTTGAAGCAACGTCTTCTGCCATTAGCAAGATTAGCACCTTCTTATCTATTATGAAGTGAAAAATTAACAGCCAGTTGTCATAGCCAGAACAGCCAGAAGCTGGTACTTGGTTAGACTTCAGTAATTTGAAATACCTCCCAGTTTTCATGGTTTTAGATACATATTGTGCCAAAACAGGATGCCGACAATTAAACACATTTTGAGATTTCAGAATTTGCTTAGTATGATACTTATCCTTGCAAGCTTTACTGATTCAAGAAAACTTGGATTTGCTGCATTTTTTATGTTTATTGACAGTTACGATATGTCATTGACCATGTTGACTGGAATTTTGTCAGATGAGAGTATGACTAGGGTCAAACATGGTGATAGCACGATATATATTACCTGATTTCTGTAAACTTAACACATCAATTTGACGTCACTATTAGCAATCATTTTGCAAATACCTACAATTATTGACTTAGAAAAAAATGTTTAAGGAGTGTGTGCAAAACACTTGTCATTTGTCAATGGTACACACACTATTTATATGTCAACCAAAGCACAGTCATCACTGATATAGTGTAATAGTATATAAAGAGAGAAAATTTTCTCTCTTTATATACTACTATGGTGTACGGTCAACTCAGACACTGGGACGACTCACTCACACATTTGATTGGATGACTAAATCACATGCTATGACATGCAATTTGTTGAAAGTTGACAATCGATATCTTTTTGAAGGCACTTGATAACTTAACTTTTCAACTGGAATTCCAGCTTTTTATGATTAATGCCCAACATTCTAAATTAAAATTATACCATGAATTAAAAACACCAAGTATTCTATTGTCCTACAGTTCATTGCAATAGTCATGTGACAAGTCCAATAAAACTGAAATATCAAATTTCCCAAATGGTTCCAACCTATAACAATCAAATCAAGTAACACTAGACATTAGGCCACAACAATGTGATTCCTAGTTCAACGGATTCCTTCCTTCAAAAAAAGATGGGAAGGGAGGATGAGAGGGGACAATTTTGTTTCTTATTATTTTTTCAGGAACAAAAAACTTCGATGGATTTTTAAATCGAAGAATTTTGTGATGGGAGGGATTTTTTTTCAAAGAGAAAATTGTTCGATAGAATAAGATGGTCATAATAAGGCATTTTTTTTTTTTTTGAAGCGGTGACTATAAAAACATGAGGGAACTTTTTTGGTAAAAACTGTAGTATAAAGTACCACCACTCACAAAAGTTTTTTAAGTGAAAAAAATAAAACAAAAAATATTCACCATATACAGTATAAAAATGGCACCGTCCAGCATTGGACATTAACTTATTTAGACTTCTCCTGCGGACAAGTGAGGGTAATTTTCACTGGTCTGAAATGAAAATTCACTTGCACACATTTTTTGTCTGGTTCTCATCATGCTCATAGGCAGGGTTTTCTGTTACTACAACTGTTTTTAGCATAAAGAGGGTTCAACTTTTACTTGTCCTGTCAGACAAGAGGATTGGAAAGTTCAGTTGCACGACAGTTACTTTCAGTTGTCCTGGACAGTCGGACAATCCTTCATGTCCATCCCTGCCGTCACTAAAAAGTAGCAGCCGAGAGACACCTAAAGCTTCACCTAAGCAGCCCTCAGTATTCCCCACAGTACTAGCGGTACACATGGGTTAAAATCGAATCGACCGAATCGTGCAAACTGGCCATTTTGGTAAATCCATTTAGCGAACCGACCAAATTTTTACCTTGTGAGTCAAGATCTGCACTCCTCACTAAAGAGCGATTAGCGATTTGGTGTCCCTGTTCACCATTGCTCACTGCCGATTCATGACCCGGCCCACCTATAAAACTACTATCTGATGAGCCAGTCCCTTGCTAAAATAATGATCCACGGCTTGCAGTTACTGTTAAATTCCGATCTGCGGGGTGAATTGATCTGCGTCTAGACCATGGCTGTTAAAGAAAGTGATTTGCGACTCGCCATGACTGTAAAATATTGATATACGACTCAGACAGGGATCTTAAATAATAATCTGTGATTCGTAGTTCCCTGTTTAAAAAATATACGACTCAGATAGGGATGTTAAATAATAATCTGTGATTCGTAGTTCTATTTAAAAAATAAACTCGAATCAGGCCATACTTTATAGACTCATGTGTACCCCTAATACATGTAATACTGCATGGTGACAGGTCCATTCTTAACGTGCCATATAAAGACTGACTCCATTCTAGTTATCATGATTATAAGCCGCATAAAACAATATGAGGCAGACACAAGCCGGGAAAAAGCAGTAGCGGTGCTGTAGTACTTTACACATCAAGAAACTCACTTGCCATGTGCTGGTATATTTGTTTGTTTATGTCTGTGTGCTATGAGCAAAAAAAGCACACCTTGTGCCTCAAACCGATTGCAATGCTCTAATGAGAGGATTTGAGCACCGAAAAGTCCATTGTTGAACCGTAGACTTGACGAATGCACCAAACATGTGTGAAGCGGACATTTTTTTAAATTTAAAATTTTATTTGTCTGATAGATTAAGACATGAAGCAGTGGGAAAATTGTCATTACAAAAAAAAAAAAATTATCGGTCATTCAGCAGCCAAAAAAATGATACAATTTTCTTCTCTAACAAAAAATTATGTTCTCAGAAAAACAACAAACTAGGAATCACATTGGTGTGGCCTTAAGGTTGCCGGTCATTTCGTCACACGGTCGTTTCGTCACAACCTACGGTCGTTTCGTCACAGTCAGTTCGTCACACCAGAGTTACCTAATCAAAGGCGTTTTGGGTGTCCAG
>JAAUYG010167054.1_pt1 | contig 12591 bp, 4 predicted proteins | sample 7278091 | NCBI WGS metagenome assembly JAAUYG01 (sample SAMN14350201, study PRJNA611818) | marine sediment metagenome | isolation source: surface marine sediment (0.6m) | place: French Polynesia: Moorea | collected 2018-08
CTTAAATATTCAGGGATCTTTGTACTGCTAAGTTGAAACGTTACTGGTATTCTTTTAACTAGCAAGTGACCAAGCAGAGCGTCAAGGCCCCTGGGCCTCTTGTTACATTTAGCGTTACTCGCCTTTTTTACATTTAGCGGGGGTTGCAACATTTAGCGAAAAAATATGGGTTTAACATTTAGCGGGCCTTATAACATTTAGCGAAAAAGTATACTTTATAACATTTAGAGAGGCTTATAACATTTAGCGTTAGGAGTTCCTAACATTTAGCGAAGCTTTTAACATTTAGTGTCGTTTTAACTTTTAGCGTTGTTTAAAATTTAGCGAAGGTTTTGACATTTAGCGTTGTTTTAACATTTAGGGGTGCAACAGTGCTAGCATACAGAATAAAAATACAACATAATACAATAGAATGGGGTTGAAACTACTGAAGAAGACAAGGAATGGAATATTATATGCTATGTACTGATTCAGTCAATCTACTGAATCGCACAGTCTGAACTAGTAATCTGTACCATATGATATAATATCCTAATTGGCAAAGCACTTGATGTTTCAGGTTACCTAGACCAGATGGAAGATTACCCCCTCTCGACTCTGGAAAAGCGTACTGACGACTCCTATCAGGTAGTCACCTACAGGTGTGGCAGTAAGAAGGAAGCGATGTGCTTTAATGGTGGACGCGGTCCGAAGGTTACACGTTTGGGACGCGGAGTGGCCCTGTGTGCATGCCTGTGTCCTCACGGATTCCAGGAACCTCGCTGCCAACGCTCCTGGTGGAATACCGTATCATAACGTTTCTACTTTGATGAGATCCTGATCGAAACCGTCATAGGGCAGCCAATGTGATTAAATGTTGTTTGGTATTTGCTTTATTTAGTTAAAAGTTTCGCAGTTTCATCTTTTAAAGTGGACTTGTGACGATGTAAACTTACATCCCTGCAGTTGTGTGCAGAAGTGTAGATTCTTGCTTTTATATGGACCTATAGTATACTTAGTGACATACTGTAGTTTTATGCTGTGCTATAACACTGTGTCACTAAGTATACTACTTAGTGAAATAGCATATAAAAGTCACACATAACATTTACTTTACAATAACTACGGCAGATCAAAATCCTTGCTACTCAATCACTACAGGGACAATCACTACGAGGTAGCATCATTTACTTGTGAATTTAAAGATAAAATAAGTTAATGAACACCAGTCAACATTAATTGTACGTTATTACCACATTTTACCAATATTTATATCACCAGTATGTACTAAAATTTTGTGTGACTACATATGATAAGGTTTATCTTTATTAACAAATCAATACAAGAAAGGGCACAGCTTTGTGTTTACAAGTACATGATCATGAAACGAGCAGCTGGTGAGCCGAAATTAGAAAAGCTCCACGCTTATACAGACTTTCAAGCATTGTTGCCTTTCCTGCAATTTACCGATGCCACGAAGAGCAGAAAGTTGAAATGTTCAAAGCAGAATCTGTAATTCAGCAGAGAGTAGTGTTGGTGCAATGGCAACACTCTCTGCACCATGCTTTTGAGTGGTCGCTGGGTTGACCGTTCGCTTTCTGACGTGACACACGGGAAAACATATAAGTCAAATGCAACTGCAGAGTTATATAATATAACCCCATCGTTACTTTGAGAGAGGATCCACATGCCTGAGAGTGTGTTGCTAATGTTGTAAAAATAAATGAAAGTTTAAAAAATTCAGTCTATAGTATATAGGTCTTTACGCGTTTCTCTTTCAGGGGAAGACTAACGGAGATTTATAAGGTTTTGCTTTGTTAAACGAAGTGTACTACAGCTTAGTTATGTCGTAAACTGTGTCACCCGGAAATGGCTTTCGAAGCATCTCACACAGGCAGTGGCAAATAACGGAATGGTCAGACGATGTGTTCGTTACGTAAGCATCTTACGTAAGCATCTGTCACAATTCAAAAAAGAAACCGAAACACCGGCATAAATAAATAAAGCGTGGTAAGAAAGAATTTTTCAGCAACGTTATCTCGCTGCCAGATGTTTCATAGCTAAATCTCTTCTGGATGTCACATGAAAGCCAAACGGAGCATCTAGCATAGCACGCATAGCTTAAGTCTAATCACCTGGTCCAAAGATGTAACGTAGAACTCTTTTAGAATATTATTCGATTTTTCTAAACGATCACACAAAGGACATGTGGGCAGGTCTCTCTAATTGCACATCTGCAGAAATTCCTAAGAGATCCATATAGATCCTGTAGGCCCCTTTTAAATATTGCATGTTCAGAAAAGAAAGCTTGATGTGGTATTATTTTCGATCCACATTTGGAAGATGTTATTTCAAAACAATGGAATATGAGTGAGATTCCTATACATTATTGGACCATGTAGTGTCAGTTATTTTCAGCGCGGCTAGTCATGCAGCTGTCTTTAAAACTTTGAATCGACTACACTAAATTACACTTTTATGTATAGAGAAAGATTATAGTTAACAGTAAAATATGGACAATAGGAAGATAGCATAGGTTATTAAGTTAACAAATAAACGCAAATCCCTAGAAAAAAAATGTAGTCCTTTGAAATCTCATTTGAAAACATATGTATATGGTATACCTGGGCATATTTACGTTACGTCATGTTACATGAGATTATCGTACGAGTTGACCTAATAAATATTCTGCTCAGGAGTATAGAAATAAGGCTAGAAACCAAATCCACAAACCACTTATCCGTTTATATGTGTCAAGAAATCTGTGTGGCATGTGTGTATCGGAGGAAGCGACGGGATGATCGGGGAGATCTGCAGGGACTAAATGTGTACGTACAGTAAAAGCTCACTAAATCGGGTCACCGATTAGACTAAGCCAGTTTGACCTCAATAGCGAGGTGACCTTAATAGTATGTGTCTGACTCAGTACCTAATGAAGGCGACTGCTGCAAAAATCTTGACAATATCGGCACAGTGACAAAGTCATGGATAGCAATTGAATACATTTGATATTCCGAAGAGTATGTATCTTCTTATGTCAGATGTCACGCATGTCATCTTTAATCAATTATTGTTTATAAGACTCCCTGCATGCCCTGTGACAAAGCCTGTGACTAAGCCTGATCCCTATACATATTTATGACATTGTTCCAAATAACCAATAGTTGCGTTTTCTTACATAAGTACCCTTATTCTATGAAGTGGTCTCAACGGAAAATAAACCTCCTACGCCCACCATACTGCTGACGAACTTCAAGTTTCGGGTTCACATTTCAAATCTGTGGTCACAATTATATTTTTCAAAAGGATAGCCAGTTATTGTACTTGCTTCATTTCAGAATATCTATGCATTCTATTGGCTTCAGTACCATGGGGGTTCATTGTTTTCAGACCCATTAATAACTGCCAATCACAGTGGCCATATTGATGAAAGGTTCTGATGACCTTAATACTGAGGCTATATTTCCCGTTTTGCACTCGAAGCTGACGTTAATCCTGAATAGCGAGGTGACCTGATTAGTGAGGTCTAATGGCTATTATTGTACAATGGGGTTTTCTGGCTTCTCTAACATGACCTGATTAATGAGGTGACCTGATTAGCGAGGTGACCACCGAGGTTTTTACTGTGTAAGAAACAAATTGAAGAGAAATACCTGTCATTAACACATCATTAAAAAGTACTAGAACAGTGTGATAATTACGTAATCCGTAATCAGTAGAGAATCACACGCGTTTGGGTTTCTGCACTCTTTTATACATTGTATATCACACATGACAGCGTAGAGTGAATTGTTGCAACGAGCAGGTATCATTCTCAGAATTCACATTTCAAGATGGATATAATACAGGGAGATGCTCCCTCCAGGCATCTGTACAAAGTTTCGGTATGTGTCACTTTCAGATCTGTGGCACACTTATCTTCAACGGTGCAGCTGGCATAGCAACTAAGCAATCAGTCACCCAAATCCGAAAAACAATTTAAAGGTTATGTATGACGGGTCATCCATTTACTCATTTACATACTGAAGGGAGCACCCGTGTATCAAGAAGTTACTGGTTTCTAGTACGTTTAGCACAATATATGTCATGACTGGCCTTGAACGCAAGGACCGGGTCGGTCTTTCCAAAGAACCATTTGATTAATTCGTTAATATTAATGGGTTACTGGACATCTGTACTTATTAAATATTTATGGGGATGCAGCGCGAAACTGTAATGTGTTATTCAGTCGGCGTAGTAATACAGCAAAAATAGTAATACAGCAAAAATTGCAAGCATGAGATGACATAGGTTAGTTCGAGGAAACACAAGTAATGCTAGCTGGTGGACACAGCGAGTAGGAAGTGCGTACATGTTTTATAGGGTCTAATTTTGGCACTGCCTGGGGTTAAGTAATGCAAGGGCAAGTTCATGCCCAGTGTAATCTATTACAATTACGATGGCCTCTTGACAGTGCATTGGGATATTTCTTTGCACAGTAGATTTTACTTGTACAGTAGAGCTTACGATTACATACTTAACCATTTATATGTAAGAAATGTCAGCAGCAGTACTTGTGGACAATTGTAGGACCTCATTAAACTGCTTGGGACCCACAACCGGTTAGATGTTGCAACCAACGCATCTATAAGAAATCCAGTGCTAAATAAGATTATTACATTTGATGACTTGCTAGGAAACGTTACATTTGACAAGTCTGTAGAATACGTTTTTGGATTGTTAAGAACACACATAATTGCTAAGTAATCACAAATGTAATCCAATGTGACCACTACATGGAGCACCTAACACATTTCGGTCACGATTACCCTTCCTCTAAAAATCGGGATTACTATCTCGGAAGATTTTCTTCCAAAAGTGTAATCCATTACAAATGGGATTATCATTACACCAGTCTTGGATGTAAGCGGTTAAACGATTTTATTACTAAACGTATAAAGCATGGTTGAGTGGGAGTATCCAGTTCGATGTGCTGTAAAAAATTTGCAGTATTTACCAGGTCTCAGCTCCCCAGTTTTTATGGCGAACCGTCGCTATATTCTCCAAGTTCGCACAACTAAATATCATAGCAGCATATTCTCCCCAATACATTTCGCTCTGCTTGACCTTTAGGTCATCAGAAGTTATGTTATGGAGTATTTGGTGGTCACGTGTGGCGCAATTAGCGCCGAATCTACCGTCCAGCAGTCCCAGCACAACGTATCACCCTAACTGGTAGGCTTGGTGACAACCCAATGACAGCCATTAAGCTTTGGTGTGTTCCCTCATATATGTACATTAACTAATCCGTTCATTGAAATTGTCACGTTAACATATTTAAATGTATGTATAAATCGAAATAAATATTACTTATCTTAGTTGGAGAAGAGCTTTCACAAATTCAGCACGCAACTTTTAAATAGAATAGAATAGAATAATCTATGTATTTTGCCAGTGTGGTGAGAAAATTTGTTAATAGCATTAAAGTGGTTGCAGGCAGGCACTTTGAGTGTAATTGTCCAAAGAGACCTGACTGGAGCAACGATATCTACCGTGAACTTCTGATTGGTTGATTTATTGTGACTGTGAACTTCTGATTGGCTGATTTATTGTCCCAAGCCAATGTTTATCTCCACACAAGTACCTGTAGTCTATTCTGATAAGCCCCAGATTTCTTCTCCGAATCTAATAAGCAAATGAAGTCACCAAAATGTTTGAACACTTGTCCAAGCATATTGCATACAGATTGTCAAAATTTATAAATTTTCGTTAATTCACTTAGTTTTGTTTATTTTGTTAAAACAAAATTGGCACTTTGGTACTTTGGATACCATGGTGGAATACAGGCTGTTACATTTCTTTGTGGCACCTTGAAATTTTAACATGTGAGTCAATGGGACATTCTTCATATGTGCACCATCTTAAAAAAGGCTTACCGTAGAGCAAAATGGATGAAAATTTAGGACTCACAGTCCTACTGAGGAACTGCATATGTTGCGTGTTGTTTATGTCTGATTCTCTGAGCTCAGTTTGAGGTCACTCGGTGCACTTTGCAAAAGTTCTAATGTTAAGATTTTCAAATGGCTACTGCTCCCACACTTTTCAGCTAAATCTTCAACTAAATAATTTTAACTAAACATATCACAAAGCATGGTAATCATGGGGAAATACAGGGTATTACTTTTGCTGGCGATCTGTCAAATGTTAAAAATAGACGGCACTAAGCTATATTGCCATTAGCCATAAACCTATTTTGGTTTTGTCTGGAGAAAAAAAGTCAAGCAGGTCATTAAGGCCCCTGGGTCTCTTGCTCAACTACCACTAGGACGGGAACGATGTGACGTACAGCCTGTGTTACTATATCACTAGTACAAGTCACATATATGATTCAAATTGCTGTGTGACATTTGACCTTGGATGACTGAAGGTCCAAATCTAGATATGGTGTGTAGTTTGTTACATGTGTTTTGTTAATGTTTTTTTTTATTTTAATGACATGTTCCATTTAACACAAAACAGAACTATACATGCGAAACCCAGCCCATTCACAGCTTACAAGTCACATTAATTCAAATCTTAACCGAGAGGACATGGATATATACATTATGCACCGTATTACAAACAGCCTTGGTGCAAACATGAGAATGGATACCTATCAATTATATTTGAATACCAATGCGTAGACTACGCAATACTTTACCAATACACGTAGAAATTTTCTTTTAATATCTATCTACAGTACAGTTGACCTTTTCTAACTTCGTACGCTCTAATGAGAAATTTAATTACCTTGACATGTTCATATTTCATAAGATACATAAATTTAGCTTCATTTGATAAAGAAACAAAGGCTACACTCCTAGTATATTACTACAGAACAATAATAGAGTTCCATTGCATTTTCAACATTTAATGACTGTGCGATTTAACCTTTGGTGACACTGAAAAACCAAAATCAACGTAATAAACCTTAATTCTTTATAGCTCGCTAATTAATTATGTACCATGCAGGTTTTGCTTCTACAGAACATAATGAACATGGGGTCACATGAGAGAAAAAAAATAACATACATATTATCCATAAAGTACAAGGGAGACTCAATCGTTAAACAATATATATAGTTCCACAATCGTTAAAAGAATTGTGAAATCCCAAATTGAAAAATTTTTTTTTTCGTCTTCCGCCTTTGCCATTTACCATGCCAACCAATTGAAGGCAAGGTCCAGTTACCTTGACGACCTGTTTGACAGCTTGACAGATAAGACCAAGTTACGCCAGCGACCAATCTTGTAATGAGGCTGCGAATCTTAATTTTAACATTTGAAGAGCCACGACTTCAGTTAGACATGTAAGGTCTAATTTACATGCATCTCATTCACTACTTGCTCTGGAAATCACAAGGACACCGAATGGCCCACAAATAACATTAAAGCATCGAGTGACAAACGTACCACACATTAATGAGTCACTTCAGGGGTCCATGCTTTCAGGTTCTACTCTACGATCAGTAGTTTTCAAGATAACTGATCTTTTATTTTTTTCAATTGACTACAAGGTAAAATTAAAAGTTTGGTCAACACCCCCACCACCAATGTATACAAATGCATAAACATATATCTATTTCCAATGGCGTATAACACATTCTTAAACATTAACATCAAACTACTTCATGGAAAACTATGTGTTTCGTTTTAAAGTCAAAGCTGACTGCAATTAGAGTGCTAATTCATGCGCGCCGTCCTTTAAATACATGAGATTAATAACCCAAGGTCCTGCAGTCAAAGATCCTGGTTAATATCACTCTGTCAAAGACCATATGCTGCGGTCGGAGTTAAAGCTTGATATGTCCACCCTGAATCGCTGTTAGGATTTCTGCGGTCACTGGGCTGTATGTGCGATGGGTCACATCCATGACGTATAGCTTGTCTCCACCGCAGCTATCTAAATCGAACCCTTCCTTGACGTAGTCCACCTTCCGTTGCTTGAATGTCGACGTCATTGGCATGGCCGGTACGATCCGAAGGAAGCGAGGGATGGTGTAGCCAGGAAGGCTAGTTTCACATCGCCTGTACAGATTCTGCAAGTCATCGGGGCTGAGGTCATGACCTTGCACTAGCGTAATGGCGGCCATCCCAGCACGCCCGTCCTGCTCTGTAATGTATATATACAGATGCAACTTTTTTATTCTACAGCTGCAACAAGTAAAACTTTCACGCGTTTATATCTTCCCCAGCTTTACTCTGGGCGCAGTGTTGCCTTCACTAAGTCAGTTACAAATAAGACAGTTCATAGCACCTGTGGCATGCATAGACGGAATTATTATTTTATGCACCCATGCAAATTATGCGCAGCTTTTACGATCGTTGATGTCCAGATTGTTTTGCCGTACTGGCTTCTACGAAATATAGACCGAAGTATGTTTACATTGCCGTCGAAAATCATTATATGCAGGTACATGTATCTACTAAATAGGGAAAATATTCAGGCTATATGTACGTACTACCAATACACCTGGACAAGTTCTCACAATGAATCTAATTAAAGCCATGGACGTTGAGGTACGTACGGGTAATGAATCGGTTTGTTTGATGTACCACAGCATACCTGTTTATTTCGACATGATTCCCCACCATTACCTGAAACTTGTTAATATGCAGCCCGTTTCGTAGTTCTAGTCAAATGTATTTATATTTCCTCTAAACAGAAATATATCAGTTTCTAGAATAATAATGTTATACCGCTATATGTTGCGTCTGAGCTTGGTGATAAGCAGTCGTTTTAAGCCGCAATGTGTGACAACAGACCCTCTCTATGCCTGTCAATCGCGCCGGCTGGTAAACATCAACATCAGTAGACTGGAAGTCAGAATTTCTTCATGGATTTTCATTGTGTCATTAGTATACTTATTTTCACTTCAAGGCGGCACGTAATGATATCATGCAACTTAACTAACTTCTCTGGCGGAGGAGAACGCTGTTGGAATATCATCTGGGGTCCATCTCCCCAGTGAAATGTGGCGGTGTTGGGTAAATCCATGCATGCAAGGATATGCACCCTATCCAACCTTTCCGCTCAATGCGGCATTGTTTGCTGGTGTTTTTTGTTCTTTTTGGCGATTTTGACGCTCAGTGGAGCAATAAGCCACGATATGCCGTGACACCATGCGGTATTTTTTGGCCCAGTGGAGCAATAATGGATGGAAAAAGGTGGGGGATATTCACTTAATTAGATCAGTCAAAAAGTCTCTTTCAAATCACCCCTCCCTGGTTGTTCCATCAACTCAAGGTACATCTTGAGCTTTCTTTGTTGAAAAAGGTTGATACAGATGATCTTACATACCAGTCAGATTATCCTAAGATACGAAACCAGTAGCCTTCATATATGCCATTATTTACAGATGGATCTACGAAAGATGATGGAGTAACCTCTGCGGCTTGATTTTGAGGCTATACTGAAAGTGAGAGCCCGCTTGGTCCTGCTTTCGGTTTATACAATTGAAATCAATGCATTGCTGATAGGGCTTGAAATGATGGAAAATGCTAACAAGAAGCGACTTTCTGGTTTTCTCCGACTCTGTGTCTTGCATGCAAGCCTTAAGTAATGGGAATACCAGTAACCCCTTACTCACTCAAGTCATGGAAGAACTTACCACTGTAACATTAGTATCCTTAAGATTCCATATTGTGTTTCCAGGCCACATTGGCCACACTGATTCCAGGCCATATTGGCTTTAAGGGTAATGAAAAGGTTGGTAGGGCAGCTAAAACTGCTTTAAATTGGAGGTAGAAGAATTTGTCTTTTACCATGCTCAGATTTTCGCCCTTGCAAATGCAAATCCCGTAGCATGAAAGGAAATGGAATATACTTTATACTTCGCAATTCCAGGAAAATGCAGTTTCCACAATGGAATCAAAAGAGCGATGCTGCTTTCTACTACTGAACAACTGATTGTGTATAACCCAACAATAAATCGTGCGTACTGGTGTACTCAAGAACACTTGGATCTGTTAATTGAATTTTGACATACATTGTATACCTATATACTTGTACATGCATATTGATATTACGTCAATTAAGTTGCTAGATCCAAGCACTCGTGGATGTACCTACTAGGAATTTTAATCCCATACAGATTGGCGTCCTCGATCCACTCTATTTGTGCGATGATGTTGGAAACCTCGATTGTGGACACATTTTCTCCTTTCCACCTAGGTGTGGATATTATGATATACAACATACATTAAATGAACAGGAATTTGGTACTGCAATTTTAAATATAAAAGCACAAATAGAAAAAAACAATATCGGAGGTTAACTTTTAGTATTAAACCTTTTGGTACACAGAGCGACTAGCCACTCTGCTCTGTTTCTGACGATCACATTTGCTAGTAAGCCAGTATAGAAAAATGATCATTTTGCGTAAAATATTCAGGAAATTTTTTAGTACTAAAACCTACCTGAAGGTGTCACCTATACGATCACTGAAATAAAGGAAATAGTCCTTGTCGTGTACCAGAACATCCCCGGTGTTGAAGAACCTGTCTCCGTTCCGAAATACATTTTTGAGCAATTTCTTTTCATTTAGTGCCTCATTTCCCCTGTATCCGTCAAATACAAACTGGCCTTTGATCTGGGAAAGCAACAAGCCAGGTTCGTCACATTTCACTCTACTACAGAAGCCGTCTGAGCCTCTAACAGGCATTTCTGTCTGGTGATCGTACTTAACAAGGAAATTTGGGTAAACGCGTGCCTGCAAAGACAAACAATTGTACTATTATACAAACGCAACTTTATCATTAGAAATGAGTGTGCGTGAGAGAGAGAGAGAGAGAGAGGGAGAGAGAGAGAGACAGACAGAGAGAGAGATTATCAATATATTCCACGTATGAATGACAATGTGTATGTAGAGCCACTTTTGGCTTCTACAGTGCTTGAGGCTTTGCATCCTTCAAGGTCAAGGTGTCGCGAACACTTACGAAGATCGGAGATAGTCGTCCAACAGCACCAGGAAGACCGTAGCTGTTGATAAATGCAGAGACACCCTCTGTAGCTCCATAGAACTCCCCAATCTGTGGAATGTTGAAACGATCCTGGAACTCCCGCCAGATGTCACGCCTGAGGCCGTTCCCGAATGCCAGTCTGACACTGTGGTTGCGGTCGTCTGGAGATTGGAGTGAAGGAAAGTAAATTGCCTCCTGTTAAAATGCTTGTAATGAGCATGATAACGGACTTTCGTGTTAGATATTAGTAGTCGGAAACCTGCCTTCTGTAAGCCACTTTATCCCTTGTTGACACCGAGTCTTTTAAAAAGTGGTTTCCAACATATTCAAAGTGGAAGCTGAGCTTCAGGTTAGCTGCTGTTGTTCTGACAAGAATATAGGTGAATGTTAAACAGTCCATATTAGGATTGGAAAATAGAGCTTTTAACAGAACTTGACATCATTTAACTTACATGTAAACCCAGGATTCTGTTGACATGTGGCTGTGCTTACCTTTGGTCTCAGACATAGGTAGCGACACATCTCTCCAATGTACTGAATTATGGTGACGTTGTGTCTGCGGCAGTCCTCCCAGAAATGTGTGGCTGAGAATTTTCCCCGCAGAACTAACGAAGCACCTGTATATGTCATAATTGGGCATGGAAAAAACGATTGCATTAATCTGAGTGTTAAACGTCCATGACTTAATTTTAAACCCATGTGATGCATTGCTAAATGCCATTCACAGTGTGGTTCACATGTAAGATAAATCCCTAGCTTTGTTTGACGCTGTTGGGCAGATTCAGTAACAGTACTGATAACGTTCGTCGTCCGTCCGTTGTTCGTCGCCCGTGGCCTGTGGTTCGCTATATGGGGGTGGGGTGGGTGGGTGGGGTGTGTGTGTGTGTGTTTATGTGTGTCGAGAACGACTTCTCGGAAACCGCCAAGCGAAAGCAGACGCAAAAATGTAAGCACACTGCTGAAGACAATATCTGCAAAGATCACCAATGGATGATATCACGTGGTTTGAACGCACGGACGAAAAACACGACAACTGTTAGATATTTGTCGCAAGGCAGGACTGAAACTGAATAGAAACGAAAAGTGAAATCACAGGACTGATATTCATTGGTGATTAGTTAACATTGGTGAACTGTGAGAACTGTCGTGATTGAACTGACACGATTGGTGAACTGACATTCATTGGTGATTAAGGTGTAAAACAAGACCCAAGAAAAGTCTGTGCGATCCAGAAATTTCCAGTTGTAAAAGGGGAGCTGTAGACATAATGTGTACAGTAAAAAGCCTGATAAAGTTCCTACCGGATTTATTGCAGCGAATCTTGAAGAAAAGGACTCTTAGGAAGAAATTGTTCATCTTGAATGAAGTACATCAAAAGGAATTTGGGGACCTGAAGGAGCTGTTCACCGACCCTTCATTTCTCTGATCCAGAGTTTCAGCAGAAACGGGGGGGGGGGGGGGGGGGGGGGAGGGAGTTAAGGAAGGGGCGCAGTGATTTGAAGAACCAAAAAAAAAATATTTTTTAATTTAAAAAAAAAAAAAAAAAAAATTTTAAAAAAGCATTAAAAAAAAAAAAAAAAAAATTTAAAAATAGAAAAAATTTATTTAAATTTAAAAAAATTTTTTTAAAAA
>JAAUYG010096249.1_pt1 | contig 12590 bp, 8 predicted proteins | sample 7278091 | NCBI WGS metagenome assembly JAAUYG01 (sample SAMN14350201, study PRJNA611818) | marine sediment metagenome | isolation source: surface marine sediment (0.6m) | place: French Polynesia: Moorea | collected 2018-08
CACGTCCGTAAGAGATAAAAACATCAAAGAAATTATTCATTTACAGCAATTTTCACGCTTGATAGACTATATTGTTTGTTGGCTAATGGCTAATGGCTAATGGCTAATAGCTAATAGCTGTTAGAACGTACTGTTGTTATCGTCCGACAAAGCCTGAAGTAAAAGGCTTCCAGCGCAAGATGTTGTAGGGTGGAGAAGAGATATCTTTCCCTCCGTTTAGCGGTGCAGAAAGATTCAATTGATCGCAATTGAAATATAGATAGCCATCTGCACCAAAGCTAAAAGAATCTATCCAAGCTAATTTTTCGTTCCTTAGCATCACTTCATAGGAACGATCTGGCTTAATTATTCCCAGACTGTTAAGAGCCAAATCTCCTAGATAAAGATTATTGTCTTGATCGATAGAAATACCGTCACAAATTGGTTTTTTACTATATCTTTCAACTCTTATGGCGAGTTCGGCAGCACTTAAATTTGGATTAGATAAATCGGCACTTTTGGCACGATACATACTAGTACCGTGCATTGGGCAATAGTAGAGCCATTCATTTTGGGTATCCAATACCAAACCATTAACCCCTAAGTGGGGACGAATCAGAGTACCATCGGGTTGTTTAATTTGGACGGGAACTCCATCCATAATTAGATCTAAGTCCTCTGGAATAACACTGACATGACCCTGTAAAATACGTGTAGCCAACCCTGTCTTCAAATCTACGCGAATTAAAGCCGACTCGATGCCGGCGATTGGGTCGGAAATATAGATTACATCACGGCTCAAATCGATCGCCAAATCGTTGACAAAGGAATTAGGCAAGGTAATCGGCGGCGGTAAATAAATAACTCGCGCCAATTGATTTTGCTCAATATCCCAAGCGACTAGTTTGGGTAATGACTGACTTTGATTGCCGTTATCCAAGATCCAGAGATAACCATCTTGATCGGCTTGAATACCTAAAACACTCTCAAAGTTAATCTTCTGTGACTTAGGACTAGGAGTTAAAGGTACTAAACTCCCCTCAATCAACTCAGCTACTGGGAATTTAGGATTATAAAACTGGTGTAGACTAACAAAAATTCGATTGTCTGGAGTAAGGGTAATATTGCCAGGGGAAACGGGCAAAGATGCTACTATAGTTAGGTTATCGGCTAAGGTGAGCATGATTTTTAGATTTAATTCTTGAAAAATAAATGATTTTGATGGCTAGAGCCATTATTTTGCTGACTCAACCATGGCGATCGCATCATCACCTCGGCAATAGTCATTAACTGTTGAGACTGAATCAACTTCTAAACTTGCTCCTTTTTTCAAGACAAATTCGCTTAAGCCAATATGGTTGGGAGAATCTCCCCAATCATAGGTATAGCCAAGTCTTGTCCAAGGTACGGGAGGGCGATCGGGATTCATTTCCTGGAACTGGCTCTCAAATTCATTTAATCGACTATTAAACCAATCCTGATATTCTGCCGAAACACTCAAAAACTCATTTGCTGGACGGAACTCAAGTTCTGCTTCGTGGTCGGTGATTTCAGGGTCGGGAGTTGGTCGAAATAGGTCTTTTGCTTCGACCCACAATTCGACAATTGATTTAGCTGGTTGATGGCTGGGAGCTAATCCTAAGAGTTGTTCGATCCGTGGACTTATTTCTTTTCCCGTTTTAGCGTAATCGATGCAGAAGTTTTGTAACTCTGGTACTACCGTTACCCAAACCTCTCGTGATGAGGGTTGTTTACTACCTACTTCAAAATATTTGGGTTTGGCATAGGTAGCGACTTTAAGGCGATCGCCCTGCCACTGAATATTATGATTATCCTTAACGATCGCAGTCAAAGTAGTTGAGATTTCATCTGAGCTTACCTGTTCGACATCTTTTAAGGCACTGTAATAGACTTCAGGCAAAACGTTGGTCTGGGGAGAGCCAGTAGTAAACAAAAACCAAGATAAGCTAATACTAATGAATAAAAAGATAGCACTTAGCAGCATAGCTAGATATTTTTGTGGCTCAGGATTTGTAGAGTTCATACTTTTGCTAGGTTGATTTGATTAGATTGATTTGAAATCCATTAAATTTCTCAGCTTGGCAAACCAAAATAATGCTCCTATAGACATAGCGATCGCACTGATCAACCAGCCAATAATTTCGTCAAATATGCCAAAATAATTAAAGGGCTAAATTGTTCTTTAGATGAAGCTGATAAATTTCAAAGTAATAGTAATTATGCCAATAAAAAGTAATAGTAATTATGCCAATAAAATTTACTAGAAAATAATTCGTTGAAAATAGTTAAATCAAATATAATCTTTATAAAAAATTAGTTGTTCTCTACTATATAACTCATAAAAATATAAATGTTAATAGAGATTTTTACTAAAAAAATATATTAAAGATTTAGTTGTAATTATATTTACTTAATAGTCACAATAAATATTCAGTAGCTACTACCAAATACAAACGCTCCAAAGCTCGGGGATGGCGAATTTTAGATTCTTCGAGTTGAAATCCCCCCGATTTGGAATCGAGAAATAACTCTTCAATACGAAATCTTAAGGCATATTGCCACAAAGTTGGCAGAGAAGGAAAAAGGAAAAAGAAATAATTATCTACTTTTAACTTTTTCCTCAACACAACTAATTAATCAAGATGCTTATCTGAGAAGTATTGCCGATTTTACAATTGAGGAGATTTTCCTTGAGCAGCATATTTGCCATGCTGTTGGATTAGTTTGGCTACCACACCAGTCCAACCTGTTTGATGGCTGGCGCCAATTCCTGCGCCAATATCTCCATGGAAATACTCATAGAAGAGAATATATTGATTCCAGTTGGGGTCATTTTGGAATTTGTCGATCGCACCATAAACAGCGCGATCGCCCTGGGATGAACTAGAATTATTATCTTGAGGCAAGAAGACACTAATCAACCTGTGAGAGATTTCTTCTGCTACTTCCCAGAGATTCATCATATTGCCTGAACCAGTCGGACATTCTACTTTAAAATCATCTCCTAGATAGCGGTGGAACTTCTGAAGAGATTCGATAATCAGGAAATTTACGGGGAACCAAACAGGGCCACGCCAGTTAGAATTGCCCCCAAATAGTCCAAAACGAGATTCTGCTGGTTCGTATTCCACACTAGGTTTGATATAGTTGCCACTATTGGTTCTGATGGAAAACGGCAGGTTATAGGGCTGTCGGTCTGGAGCATGAATTTTTGATAAGGCTCGTATGCCATGGGGACTTAAAAACTCGTTTTCATCTAGCATTCTCTGGAGAATTAGGCGCAGTTTTTCAGGATCGACTAAAGATAGAGAAAGTCCTCCTGCCATCAGGTTACTATCTGTCTTTTCTAGATAAATATTTTCGTGTTCGGTCAAGTCTTTGCGGTTGTTAACAAACCAATCAAAGCGATCTTTAAAATCTCGATACAAATACTTATCTAAGGTTTCCTGGTCAATCGCCTCCACCGCAAATAGAGGAATTAGTCCCACCATCGAACGAAGTTTCATTGAGAAAGCAAAGGGGTCATTTCCTTCAGGTAGAGTATTTTGCGGAACTTGCAAAATATCATAGTAAAAATTGTCTTCGTTATCCCAGATGTTAATCTTATCTCCACCAATTTTATTCATCGCCTCAGCAATTAGCAGGAAATGCTGGAAGTATTTGGATGCCATGTCTCCATAAACTTTAATATTGGAGCTTCCTTTAGCTAATTCTGTTGCCATTTTTAACAGATTGAGGCAGAACATTCCCATCCAGCTAGTGCCGTCAGACTGCTCGATACTGGCTCCAGCGATATCAAGGTTACTGCGATCAAATACGCCGATATTATCCAGTCCGAGGAAACCGCCTCCAAACAAATTATTACCGTCCTGGTCTTTACGGTTGACCCACCAATTAAAGTAAAGGGATAGCTTTTGGAATATTTGCTCTAAAAAAGTACTGTCTGCCTTGCCATACATCGATTGTTCGATCTTATAGACTCGCCAAGCTGCCCAAGCATGAACGGGAGGATTAACATCACTAAAGTTCCACTCGTAGGCGGGTATTTGACCATTCGGATGCATATACCATTCTCTGGTGAAGAGGTACAGTTGATCCTTGGCAAAATCGGGGTCAATTAACGATAAGGGAATAGTATGAAAAGCTAGATCCCAGGCTGCAAACCAAGGATATTCCCACTTATCGGGCATGGAAATAATATCTTCGTTAAACAGGTGCGTCCATTCGCGGTTTCGACCATACTTGCGAGCTTCTGGGGGTGAATTCCCAGGATCTCCGTTGAGCCAATCCTGCACTACATAGTGAAAAAACTGTTTACTCCACAACATCCCTGCAAATGCCTGTCGTTGTACATGAAGCATTTGCTGCGGGAGTTCGGCATAGGGGGTTACAGCCTGATAGAATTCATCAGCTTCAGCCTGACGTTGTTTAAATACTGTGGCAAATTCTGTGCCGAAAGGCGTGGCTAAATTTTCTCTATCACTCAGCCTAAGTCTAACTACCTTAGTTTCTCCTGGAGCAAGGCTTAACTTATAGTAGGGTGAAACTTTAGTGCCCGCTTGTTCTGGATTTACTGCGCTAGTTTGACCGTTAACAATATAGTCATTGATGCCATCCTTAACATAGCCAGGGTTATCTCCCCAGTCAAATCTAGCACTATTAGTTTCGTTGTCAGTATAAAGTACTTCATCAGGATTCTCACAATAGAGCCACTTGCGGTCTAGATCTCGTTCGACCAAATCCTGACGCGCAAAATTAGCTTCCACTACTCTAAAGCTATCATTACCAGAAATCTCTTTGAGAGATGGTTTATTTTCACCTTTGATACCCCAAGACCAAGTATTCCTAAACCAGAGTGTGGGTGCTAGGTGTAACTCTTTTGTTTCTGAGCCATGGTTAATGACAGTAATTTCTACCAGGATATCTTCAGGAGAATTTTTAGCATACTCGACGAATACATCAAAATAGCGATCGCCATCAAAGACACCCGTATCGAGCAATTCATATTCTAAAGCTCCCGAATCTTCTCTTTTTCTGCGAGCGTTTTCCTGAATTAAATCTTCATAGGGAAAAGCAGCTTGGGGATATTTATATAGTCCCTTCATATAAGAGTGGGTGGGAGTACTATCTAAATAAAAGTAATACTCTTTGACATCTTCGCCATGATTCCCCTGATTGTTAGTTAAACCAAATAACCGTTCCTTGAGGATGGCATCCTCGCCATTCCAGAGAGCGATCGCAAAACAAAGTCGTTGATGGTTATCGGAAATTCCCATCAAACCATCTTCCCCCCAGCGATAAGCACGGGAGCGGGCTTCATCATGGGGAAAATAGTCCCAAGCATTTCCTCCTGCACTGTAATCTTCCCTTACTGTTCCCCACTGGCGATCGCTTAAATAGGGACCCCAGCGTTTCCAATACTCCTGGCGATTCTCGTTAGCGACTAGTCTTTTTCTTTCTTGAGTATCTTGAATAGATGTCATAGTTTTATAGTTCTAATCAGTTAATTTTTTGCTTACTTCCAACCAAGCTCGTAAAACTTCCGCCACTGACCAAGCTTGGGCAATACAACCTCTGGGATTAAAGGGAGCATTGCCATCGAAAATTTCGCTAATGCTGCCCAATCCTGCATTACTCAGGTGATAAATCATCGGCTCTAAAAAACTGAGAGCTTGAGAGGGATTGTTATAAACTCGCAAGTGAGCGAGAACAAAAGGACCAATTAACCAACCCCAAACTGTCCCTTGATGGTAGGCACTGTCGCGGTGATATTGGTCGCCACCATAGTGACTTTGGTACTGAAAATTACCTGGATTGAGGCTGCGTAGACCATGAGAAGTTAGCAGAACTTGCTCGCAAGCCTGCATAACACCCTTTTGCTGCTCTTGAGTGAGAGGACTTTCTGGTAGAGATAAGGCAAAAAGCTGGTTGGGTCGCAGGGAAGGATCGTTTATCCCGTCAGGACTATCGAGGACATCAAAGCAATATCCTGTAGCTGAGTTCCAAAAGCGGCTAAATCCCTGCTTGGTTATCTCCGCCATCTCGTCATACTGGCTCGGATCTTTGCTCAAACTCTGGGCAAGTGCCGACATGGTTCGCAAGGCGTTATACCAAAGAGAATTAACTTCGATGGGTTTACCATAGCGGGGGGTGATTACCTGACCATTAACCAAGGCATCCATCCAAGTTAGTTGTACACCCTCTTCTCCAGCTGATAGTAGCCCATCGCGATCGAGCTTAATGTTATAGCGGGTTCCCCGACGATGCCAGTCAATAATTTCTACCAGTTTAGGAAAGATATTATTTAGAAAATCATTATCTTTAGTCCGAGCGTAATACTGACGGATTGCCTCGAAATACCACAAGGTTGCATCTACGGTGTTGTAGTCAGCATCTGTCAGACTATTACTATCGGGAAAGCGATTGGGTAGCATTCCTTGGCTGACATAGTTTGCAAAGGTTTCTAGAATTAACCGCGCAATCTCCTGACGACCAGTAGCCAGAGTGAGTCCAGGCAGACTAATCATCGTGTCCCGTCCCCAGTCAGAGAACCAATGATAGCCTGCAATAATCGACTTACCATTGGGATTGTTATCCACAGCGCGATCGACTATAAATTGATCGGCGGCTAAAACTAGTTGCTTAATCGAGTCAGGAACTTTAGAAGTAAGGTCGGGATTAGCTGCTTGCCAAACCTTAATTAACTCTTGTTCGTAATTACGGCGATCGCCTAAAGACTTAGCACCATCTAACAGTTTGACTAAAGCTTCTGAATCATTAACGTCTAAATCATTGTCGAGCAAGGCATTGGGAATTTCAGTACTAGCTACAAAAGTTAGAGATTCCCCTGGTTGCAGAGTAGCTGTAAAAGTAGCAACATGAAGATGGCGATCGATGTCGTTAAGTCCTCGATAGTTCTCCATCGCCAACTGAAAATTATTGTAAACTTCGTTCGCCAGGATAATATTACCGCGATCGCTTAACAAGTAAAATGACTGGGGGTTATTTACATCCATAGTGATGCGCACCCCATTTGCCAGAGACTCTTGATTTCTTTGCTGGGGCAAAGTTCCCCCGTGATAACTACGATAGTTAACGACGGCTTTCAGGGTTAAATTAATTGCTTCGCTAGCACGCTTAAGAGTGTAGTAAACATAGGTAGTATTTGCCTTGGGCTGCATCCAGATTCGCTTTTCTAGCAGGGCATCACCAATGGCAAAGTTCCAGACAGGAATTGTTCCTTCTAAGTGAAAGCTTTCAATATTTTGATAGCCATCAGGATTGATGGAATTACCCTGCCAACGATTGCTAAATAAGGGAAATTCCTCTCCGTTATATTGAACCGTATCGTCAATTTTAGTTAGCAGCAGAGTTCGTTGTAGTGGCGGCTGGAGCGCAGCCACCAATAGTCCATGATAACTTCGCGTTAGTACCCCTGCCACCGTGCCAGAAGCATATCCCCCAATTCCATTAGTGACTAGCCATTCCCGCTGCTCGGCTATCCCAAGCTCGCCACAAATTTCCCGCCCAAACTTAATGCTCATGGTGTTTTTAGATCGATGTTCAGCTTGACGTTTTGGCGTTGCTATTAGTCATTAGCATTTCGATTCAGCAACGCCGACATTTTTATTTAGCTAGGACAAGTTACTGAGGAAACTGATACTAGGGGCAAAAAAGTATTCTCCACCCTGCATAAACACCCAGAGTTTGAAGCCATAATCTTCTGTCTCTGATTCGCCCCATTGTTTAGGATATTTTTGCACTCCTTCTGGTTGACCGATTACAGGGTCAGGGCCAACACCAACATTGACAAAGCGATCGGCATTTGCCCAGCGAGCCTGCATAAAGTTAAACTGATTTTCGATATTGGCTTGGAAACAGAGAAATAATAATCCCGACCCTGTTTCTGGCTCTTTAGAGGTATCGCTTTCGCCATAGCTGATCGCTCGACGAGCAATTTGGTGGCTTTTTTCTACTTCTAAAGCTTCCTCAAAACCTGGAGAAGATTCTACTCTGCCGGTATCGCCACGGGGATTAGTTTTGCGAATGTGGGCATGAAAAGGACACTTGCTCGCTGCCACATCCTGATCGTAGTTAAAGTTTAGGGGTGGGGTAATGGGACGGGTGGGAGTAGCAGATTCACTCACAGGAGTTCCGTCAGGAAAACGACCCATAATCAAAGCCCCTGCTAATTCATCATCCATGTCTAACTGTCGTGCCAGTTGTTCTTGGTCTTCGCGAAAGGCTTTAACGTTTTGTTCTAGCTTACGATAAACCAAATAGCTGCCGTAGCTATCCTCCGTTTTACCATTAGCATCTTTAACTAAAACCAGATCTAATGAAGCTCTAGAATCCCACTTATCAAAACCTTGGGGCGCAACTTTCTCGATATCTCGTTTCAAGAATAAAGGCTGGCTAACACCATCAACAAAACCAAAGTGTTCGATCGCCTGACCAGCAGCATTTCTGATGACAAAACCATCTTCGCGATGGAGAATATTAGCACAAGGTCTAAGTTTTGCTGTTACTTGATTGACGAGCTGCAATAGTTCGTTGATATTATCATCAGCCATTAAAATCAGTGCGTGGATTTCTTCTCTAAATCCTGCTTCCCACTGCTCAACTTCTGGATCGCCTAAAAACTCTCTAATCTGAGAATTTTTCATCCCCATCGTAAAAGGCTGGTCTTTAGGCACATGAAAAGGTTCAAAGCCTAATGCTTCATAGCCAAAGCGAGTTAAATAGACATTGGCAAAAATATCACCACAGATACCTTTGTGTTTATAATTAAGAGCTTCATCAGCCTGTTTTTGCGCCGAGGTGACATAGGTTTGAGTAAAGGCTCTAATCCATTCTTTCGCTTGAGGGACTTGATCGGGTTTCCATTGAACAAATAAATGTACGCTATGCTCTCGCCCGTGTCCTTTCAAGATATTGCCCTGTAAGTCCTGTAATAAGACCTCATATTTACCAGGGTTGCTCGGATCGATTCCAGTTTCGGGAAGATTTTTTAAGTCTGCTTCGGTTAGTGACATTAGTTAATACTCTCTAATTTTTTCGATAGGTGTTGTTGAGCGAAAAAACTTACAAATTACTTAGAAAACTAATGCTAGGAGCAAAGAAATATTCTCCTCCCTGCATAAATACCCAGAGTTTGAAGCCATAATCTTCTGTCTCTGGCTTACCCCACTGTTTGGGATATTTTTGTACCCCTTCTGGCTGACCGACGACAGGATCTGGCCCTACGTCTTTCTGGACAAAACCAGCGTTATTTGACCAGAGTGCCTGCATGAAGTTGAACTGATTTTCGATATTTGCCTGAAAACACAGAAACAATAGTCCCGAACCGGTTTCTGGCTCTTTAGTTGTGTCGTTTTCTCCATAGCTAATTGCTCGACGGACAATTCGATGATTTTTTTCGTCAGCTAAACTTTCGAAAGGTCCCAATCTGGTTTTATCACCACGAGGATTGGTTTTGCGAATATGGGCATGGAAAGGACATTTGCTGCCAGCAACATCCTCATCGAAGTTAAAGTTTAGAGGTGGGGTAATGGGATGGGTAGGTTTATTGGATTCACTTACAGGTGTGCCGTCGGCAAAACGACCCATCACTAATGCACCTGCTAGCTCATCATCCAGATCGAGCTTTTGTGCTAATTGCTTTTGGTCTTCTTGAAAAGCTTTAACGTTTTGTTCTAGTTTGCGATAGACCAAATAGCTACCATAACTGTCTTCAGTTTCGCCATTGGGATCTTTAACCAGCACTAGATCCAACGAGGCTCTAGGGTCCCACTTATCAAAACCTTGGGGCGCAACTTTTTCGATATCTCGTTTCAAGAATAAAGGCTGACTCACACCATCAGCAAAACCAAAGTGTTCGATCGCCTGACCAGCAGCATTTCTAATCACAAAACCATCTTCGCGATGAAGGATATTAGCAACTGGTCTAAGTTTTGTCGTTACCTGATTGACTAATTGTAGTAACTCATTAACATTGTCATCAGCAATCAAAATTAGAGCATGAATTTCTTCTTTGAACCCTTCTTCCCAGGCTGACACTTCGGGATCGCCTAAGAATTCGCGAATTGACTGGCTTTTCATGCCTACAGTGAAAGGATCGAAAGGAGCATTAGGAACGATCGGCTCGTATTTCTCAACTTGCGGTGGTTTACATCCTAAAGCTTCATAGCCAAAGCGAGTCAGAAACATATTGGCAAAAATATCACCACAGATACCTTTGTGCTTATAATTAAGAGCTTCATCAGCCTGTTTTTGCGCCGAGGTGACGTAGGTTTGAGTAAAGGCTCGAATCCATTCTTTCGCTTGAGGGACTTGATCGGGTTTCCACTGTACAAATAAATGTACGCTATGCTCCCGTCCGTGTCCTTTTAAGATATTACCCTGGAGGTCTGCTAGTAGAGTCTGGTATTTACCTGGATTTTCAGGGTCGATTCCCGTGGGGGGCAGGTTTTTCAGATCTGCTTCGTTTAATGGCATTGGTTTATTATTTGTTAGTTATTAATTGTTAGTTGTCAGCTTTCTAGTTTGACCATCTTGGCGTGGGAAGGTTTACCGATGTCGTTGAGATAAAACATCATGTAATAGCCAGGCGGATAAAGATGGGAGTTAGTAGGTGCGGTAAATTCCAAAGAGGAATTATTTACTAACTTGCTGGGTAACTCTACAAGTCTCTGTCCGTAGTCAATCGAGTGGGTAACTGAGCCAAGTTTATTCAGTACCAGAGAACCTTTTTCTGTTGCATCCTTAAGTGCGATCGCACCTGACTGTCCATAGCGGATCGTGTCTGGCGCCTTCACAATTTCAGGACGTTGCCCAGGCTTAAACAGATAGGGAGGACTAAAGATTTCTCCTTGCCAGATTTCCGCTGGGACAAAGGGTTCGGAGTCACCGTCAGCATAGTAATGTTGGGGATCTTGATAGAAAGTAGCTAAATCGAACTGCTCTACTTGACCCGATTTATTCTTTAATTCAGGGATACGGAAAAAAGTTTTTGGATCGCCTAAAACATCGACATGAATCGTGCCATCTTTTTCTACCGCAGCTCGATTAGCATTCCCCCCAATAACTAATACTCGACCATCGGGGAGTAATACCGCCCCGTTGTGATATAGTCTGGGGAATTTAGCCGGGTTTAAAGATTTGGTTTGATAACCTGCTGCTGCTTTATTATCGGGAGTTAATAATAACGGCTCATAAATAGGCTGATATTCTGGATACTGACCCCCATTGATCACCAAAATTTCTTGGTCGGGTAAAATAACCGCCTGTAAATTCGCCCTTGGTTGAGGGAGAAACTTAGGAAATATTTCCCACTTACCATTTTTGCTACCGCTATGTTCGGGAGAACTCCAGTGTTGTAGGCTAGTAGCAACTCTAGCCTCCGCAGGAAATCCGTCGGTTTTGCCTTCCCGCCCAAAGCTAATGCTATTAGTACCGATAATGCCCCCAAATAGCAAGACATCTTCGGAATTGGGCACTTGTAAGGCAGTACCATAAGCTTTAGAAGTTTCTGGGCGAACATCCCCCAACTCAAAACTAACCGCTAAGTCCCCAGACTCTCCCTCATCAATGCTCATGATGTAGCTGTACTTGCTGAAGTGAGGCACTCATACTCCTGCAATACCCGCTTCATCTCCCGTGATCAGCAGTCGTCCATCAGCCAAAGGAAAAATACGGGGATAAAGATCGATGCTATCGTAAACATCTTCTTTTTCCACCTTGGTATTAAAGGGACTGTTTTCTACTTCCCGCAGATCGATGTATTGTAGCTTATTAGTCTCAGGGTCGTAAATCTCAAGACTGGGGTTAATTTGATTTGGTTCGCCAAATCTTAGACCCGAAAAAATAGCTACTTTACCGTCACTCAAGGAAACTAGAGTCGGATACCAGCGACCATCTTTCATCTGACCCAGGTTTTCCCATTTACCTGTCTGCCAGTGATAGATGTTTAACCATTTAGTACCAGTGAAAGCCCCTCCAGGATAATAACGCCCTGTTCCCCCAACAAATAAAACATCACCATTAGCCAGCTGGATATGTCCGCCACAAAATAAATCGTTCGTTGTTTTATGTTTGAGTTCTTTGTCGTAGACCATTACCGGTGGGGAGGAGATTCGCTCAATTTTTCCCGTTACTGGGTCGAGCAACCCGCTATTATTGACGACATCGTACTTAGTTAGATCGACACCTTCAATAAATTGATACTCGTCATTTTCTTTAACGAGGGTACTGCGAAAACTACTCCCGTTAACCATCAAGATTTTGCCATTGGGCAATAGGACAGTATGCACTGACTGAAGGCGCTCGCCCGATGGGTGCATGGGAATTGTCTCCCACGCACCCATCGTCGCTGGATTACCATCAGCAGCGATCGCCATTTCTGGTCTAAAAAATATGAAATATAAGGCGAGGACAAAAATTACCAAAATAGAGGTAATTTGCGATCGCCATTGAGAAGCTTTACCGATCATCAGTATCTATAGTTTATGGGTAACAGGCGGATTCAAAGTCTGGAGCGAATTACTGCGCTTTTCACCTGAGTAGACTACAAGAATCAAATTTGGAAAAGC
>JAAUYG010145659.1_pt1 | contig 12590 bp, 8 predicted proteins | sample 7278091 | NCBI WGS metagenome assembly JAAUYG01 (sample SAMN14350201, study PRJNA611818) | marine sediment metagenome | isolation source: surface marine sediment (0.6m) | place: French Polynesia: Moorea | collected 2018-08
CTAACACAATGAAGGAAATGTTGGATTGAGCTGGTATTTTAGGAAAGCCTTCTTATAGATAGTCTTCAGAATAAGTTTAATTTTTTTGCCATTGTGGACATTTTCAGCTGAGTTATGGCTGTTTTTTCAGCAAAAATAGCTCAAAAATTCATTCCCGGAGACACAATGAAGGAAACCTTTGCTTGGGCTGGTATTTTAGGAAAACCTTCAAGATAGTCTTCAAAACAAGTTTTAAACTTTGTAAATTTTTTCTGATAAGGTAATTTTCTACCAAGTTGTGGCCATGTTTTGGGTAAAAATAACTCAAAAATGCATTCCCGGAGTGTTATAATTGGTACTTTGGGGCCAACCGGGATGCCCCATCGCGTTGCACAGCATCCGACTGTCTAGTTTCTTATCAAGACTACTTTGTTCTCTTTATTTAGGCATGGTAGATCGGCCTGGGAAGCAAAACAAACTTTTTTTTCAGTCTTTCAAAACACTGAAATGTACACTGTCACTGGTGTGAATTTGACAGAAGTTATAGGAACATTGATTATCAGGTTAAAAGCACACTGTAATATAAGCCATGTAATATAAGAGATGAGGATCTGCTAGAAAAGATTTAAAGAACTTGAAGGGGCGCCAGGTTTGACTGTCAACATCACAGGAGGGACAACAGCATAACATGTATGCTGAAGACACATGGACGGATGGGATATGCGGAATGCCAGGCCAGCTTTGCACAATGGAATATCATATAGCAAGTGTCAGGGTGACATGGTTGATTATATGTAAAGAACACACACTGTCAGTTGAATAGAATTAAATTTCGTCACATACCAGAGCACGTATCACACAATACCAGAACTCGTGCTTCCTACACAGTCAGTGGCTGGAATGACACCCCAGCAGAATGCAGAATCTATTGACAACCTGAGTAACAGTGTCAGCAGCAGTAAGACTGCCCCCCTCCCCAACCCCAAATCCCCATGACTTGTGTCACATTCGCATAGATCATGATCATGCACACATAGACTTGTCAACACAAGATTCATTCCAATAATGCCATAATTGACATTTGTTAGGGAATGTGAAGAAATAAGCAATAAGAGCTACCCACGCTAATGACTTTCTAATTGATTAGATATGACATTGAGGTAAAAAAATGTTCATGTACGAAAGTATTTTAAGGATCATTTATGGTTTGAAATATGACAAATTGTGTCCATGATGTTGGAATACCAAAAATTTATGTATGTTAGTTATTGTGCCCTACACCACTGAAACATCCTAGTATTGAAATTGAGGTTGAGATATGATCAAGGCATCACTCTGTGGCGAGTTTCCAACCTGTACAATGGAGGCATATATGTGTTTATCTGGCACCTGAACTATTTGGCCACTGAGCAGGGATATCCCCCCCCCCCCTCAACATATTTTTATACTTTATACCTTTCCAGGTCCCCCCCCCCTTCTAGCTTTTAGCGGGATAGCCCTTAGCAAATTTATGAACAAAACTATACACTGATGATTGATGCAGTGGCCTATAACTGCATAAGTGCCTATGACTGGCCTATAACTGCATAAGTGCCTATAACTGCCTTTAACTCATAAGCTGGTTACAACCAATACAATTTAGGGATGTCGATGTATATTTCTGTTAACTGAGTATGACTGTATTTTTTATTATTCTTTTTTAAGGTGTCCAGCTTGATAGCCTAAGGCTGTCTGGACTACCGTCATTTTCATGTTTAATGTAAAATGGTAATAATTCTGTTTGAGTGACAATGTCTATAATTACATGAAAATGAGAAATAAATTATCTATCTATCTATCAGTGGTTACCATGGTTACAGCAAATATTACAGTGCCTACTGGTACTTGCTACTACTACGCTCCATGCCCTATGAATAAGGTGATGATACCTCACTCACAACACAAGCACATGATTTCTTCATTCCAATTACATGTTCAGAACATGCCTATTATATACAGAATGTGAACCTAAACTAAACAAAAAAAAACCAAACAAAAATGCCTGGGAGAATCAGCTTGTTCACTATTACTTGGCAACATAGCCTCATTCTATGTAACACTGGTATGATTTTGACTAGTGGATTGTTTCATGTTTTCAGGTACATACATCATGTTTTGTACATCACATACGATACTTGATTATTGCCTTTCAGACTTTTGAAGGATTTTACAGGACATACCCGGTAACAAATCTGTGGGGCTGGACCTGTCTCCTGTTGTGTTCAGGGTCGCATATCTTTCACACCAAGCAACAATTAGATGGGTTTAACGTAAGTTACTGATAGTATCATCGACTTGAGTACTAAAGTAAGCAAGACACTGTGTCAATATTTGATCATCAGGTCTGGTCAAGGTTAATCATTGTTAATATGCTAGGTGTGTTATAGTACAACCTGTCTTGAAAGACAACATCATCTTATTGACCATAAAACTATGGTCTTTCAAGATGGGTGGTCTTTGGTGTCTGGTTCAATGGCCTGATATACAGTGTGATATACGTATATGGCTTCCTGGTAGGAATAGCCTCTCATGGCAGTATTGTATGATGTCACTCTAAACAGGTTTCACTGTAATTGTACAGGTGCTGATGGATTCTACGTAGGTAGTTGTAAGAAATTCTTAGTTGTTTATTCTGTTGCAATGAATAGATGCACCAGGCTATAAATTAATGAGTTCTATCTCTTTTGTGCTCTTTTAGTTTCAGTAAATATTTTGCAAGTACCATGGCGAAGTCATCATCTTCAGATTTGTCATCAACAGCTGCAGGAAAGTGGGATCTCCTGGATCATATCAAAGGGACGATATATGGTAATTGTGCCGGAGATGCCATTGGTCTGCTGTCAGAGTTCATGTGGAAAAAACAAGCACAAAAAGTAAGTCCTGTTGCAGACTGAACATTGCTTTTATTAATATATTTATCTGTTTACCTGTTTATTGTATGTTTATTTATATCTTGCTACAGAATTAGAAGCTATTTGTATTTCATGAAACTTTGCTGTAAACAGTTCCTTCTGTTCAAGAATATTTAGCAGAGAGTGCCAAACATTTACTAGAATCAATTCCATTCCAGCGTACACATGGTGTACATCCATGTGTAACCGGTAATTTACATGAATATGTTGAATATTTACGAAGTGAGATTGTAGATTTTTCCAAGTTGTTATTTGCAGCATTGTACAACATCGGTGTTTGTCACTTCGACTCAAAAGCAGACATATGCAGAAGTCATTATAATATTGTTATCTGCAAAATCATGTGTTGTCATGATGTATCTGTATCCGTGGTAATTTAAAACCATATGTTTTATAAGGAATGGGATGACATTTTCAGTGAAGATACGTAATACATATGCATATATATACAACAGTATATTATACACTATTTTGATGTGTAGAGAGAATCATACAATAGATGATACTGGTAACTATGGTAACTAGCATCTAGCAATGGATTTGCTGATCACTACAGCGATAAACACACACAAACATATGTCCCTGTCTGGTGACCGAATGGTTAGAATGCCGGGCAGAGTGACATATTCCACTGTTGTGCGGGTTCAAAACCCATCATGGGTTGATGCCCATGAAATGCCTTTGTATGGCATAAACATGATAAAGATGAGACCCCTGTATACTACAATGTTGTCACTTGTCAGTGTACTTTGAGTATGAATAAAGATGTATAAATTAACAGAAAACTGTTGTCTAATAGTCCTCACAAATAAACAGCCATTGTCTTGGATATATGTGTGTATTGTTGTGATGCTGTTTGCGGTTCACCTTCTCTCAAGGTAACTTGAGTTTCTCGTCTCTGCAGGCATATGGTCGATATACAGACCTTGAGTACAAACACAAGGTGCGAGATGAGCACAGAATGCGTTGGGCGGAGGGAGACTGGACGGATGACTCGGACCAGATGTTGATGATCATGCTATCCCTCACAGACACAGGCGGGGAGGTGAGCTATTACTGTCAGCATGGTCAGTGTGGCCACAGCGAAACTGCCGCAGGCTATACAACGGTCTCTCTGTGTCACGAAATATTTTAAGATCACCTTGATTATAAGAGTTAAAGACCACTTATTTTGATCACACAATGCAATTTTGTGTACTGTTAAAGCTTTATTTAAGACCACCTGCAAAATAAGACCATATTTTCATGGTACCATTGAAGGTCTTAAATAGAGGGACCACTGTAGTATGTATTACCTCATGCTTCACGATTTGCTCTTACTAGTAACTATGCAGCACTGCCAGCACACACTTATGCTTTCCTGATTTGCTACATGTAGACTCCAGTACCATTGGCTAAAACAACAGTCCACATTCCCTTTTCGTTTGTTACATTGCAATATAGACAAACATCAGTTCCACATATATGGAAAGGGTGTCAAAAATTGGCAGAGGTACCGGTAAGTTTGCCTTATCATAAAAATACCGGCAGTGGCATGTTGGCCGAGAGTTAGAACATAAGGCTTCATATTGATGTGTCTTAGAGTTAGAATCCTGTCTTGCCCACTTTCATGTTTTGCCTCAATTGCCTGCATGCTGCTGGGCCCAGTTTAACCAACTGTTACTTGTCCATAAAAAGGCATAAGAAGATAATTTCCTATCATAGATAATGGTATTGTTGTAGGCATCCTGGGGCCACTTTCTCAAAACCATAAAAGTCCTGTATGCATCTTAAGCATGGAAAAGACAATGGTTACGAAGGTGATTAGCGAACTTAAGTCCGTTTCTAGACTAAAAAATTTTCCAGAAACTGATCCCTGGGGTTTGGCATTCAGATGGCACTGCGACTTCTATACCGGAATCAGCTTTCCGCCTTTGATAGTAGTCAGTCCTTAGTTTTAACAGTGTTTTGACAGGGGTAATTTATTGACATTGCATCATCTTTATCGATATAATCATGCTATATATCATTATTGCTATTTGATTTATTCAGATCCACGTTGGAGACTTTGCACAGCGTATGAAGCACTGGTCCGAGACGGGATTTCCTGAGCTGGGTGATACCAGATGTGCCGATATTGGCATCAACACATCGGCAGTTGTCAACCATCCAAATTTTTGCGAAGACCCACACTCGGTACCTGAAAGACAAGAAATGAAGAGGCATGCAGCAATACACATGAAGCGCATGCGCCTGTTACAATAGTTAACCCCGAGAATGACATGATAAAGTATATAAGGACCCTAAACGTATCTGCTGGCCAAAAGCTGTATATCCATGTACATTGTACATTCCAGTGGGAAATTGCATGTAGATTAGGCAATATATATATAGCAAAATTTGGCCTCCACAAGACAATGCTATGGAGCTTAATACAGTGGTCCCTGCATATTAAGGCCACCAATTCAGCCAGAAAATGTCTTAAATTTGAAAGTGGTCTTAAAAAGGAGGGGTATTTATATTAAACTACCAGTGTTGTCACTGATTGACAGTCTTAAGATAGAGGAAAGTCTTAAAATAGAGGGGTCTTAAATTTCGGGGAGCATTGTATTGCTATTTTAGACCCTGAGTGACTTCTAATTGCATCATACACCAGTGACGAAAGGTACAGGAGGACATTTCAAGTGTTTTAACTAATATTTCGCTCCCCTGAAATTTTTGCAAAAATCTGTATATGTAGTTTAATTAACATCTGCAATAAATGTGAATAGAAAAAAATGTAAATAAATAAAAAATAAGCTGTTTGAGTCAGACAACCAAAGGCCTCAAAGACATCGAAGTTATTTTAAGCTACCAGTGAATTTCAGTTCCCACAAATGCAAATAAATTTTGATGTTCAACTGTTGCAGGCAGCAAATGATTTGTGGACACTATCTGGCAAAACAAGCGCTGCGAACGGGGCAGTCATGAGAACATCTGTTGTAGGGATATACCAGTTCAACAACATCGAAAAAGTCATCAGGCATGCCAAGTCCTTCTGTAAAGTTACACATGCGGATCCCAGGTAAAATTCTGGTTTTACATATATTCCAAATCCTTGCTCGGGGAGCAGAGGATTATAACCTGGCTGTAAGGAGTTTGTTTTGGTGTCAGTATTAGTTATGTCATGAAACTGTTGACTATAGCATGTTTACAGCAGCTGTGAAACTTTTGTATTCAGCATGTGTAAAGCTAATCTCCAGCTACAGTCAGCTGCCTCAGTCCTTCCTCAACGCAGATAATGACTTGCCTCCTCATCTTATTCTTATCATGTTTTTGAGGCTGTGCAACAAAGCTAGTATGATGTAGGTACTGTTCATGTATGTATTTGATAACATGTACTGTACAATAGTTCCTCTCCTAAAGAAAACTCCAGAGAGGGCATCCTCTCAAAAAAGGACACAAGCCTTGGCAGCAAGTATCGTGAATGCATTTGATGCTCCCTCTCACCAAAGGACACCTGATAAGGACAGAATTATTTGGCAGATAGGGTGTTCTTATTAGAGGAGGAATGCTTGTACACGATCTTTCATGTCATAGATTTTTGTGATTTTTTTTGATATTATTTACATTTGTGTATATGATTTTACCCTCTCTATTGCCGCTCCTCCCCCGCGCTCACTCTCATGTCAGATGTGTGGCATCCTGTGTAGCTGCGTGTGCTGCTGTAGCTTTCATGCTGCAAAGACAACCGCGTCACCTCAAGGAGGACGGGGAGTATGACACATCGGCCATCAGCCAGGAATGCTTCGATCTGGCTACACCTTGCCTGGCAGGGGAAAATGCAGTGAGTTTCAAGCCCATATCCAATCAGTGAAGATAACGAGACTTATTGTGGGCTACCAGCGTGTTTGGGATTCTCAGATAACTTGGTCTGCAGTAGTTCCTGCATTTTGAAACTGCCCATACAGCCAGAAGAATATGGTCTTAATTTAAAGGTGGTCTTAAAATGGAAAGGTATTTATTTGCATTGAAAATAGAAGAATGGTGTCACTGATGTCTGGTCCTAATAGGGATAAGTATAACATGGAAATCTCTTAAATTGCAGGGACCACTGTAATTGGTGCAAGTACAACGTTTATTGATCTTGCTCAGAGGTTGAGGGATTATGCACTTTAGGAAACCACGATGTTCAGTTGTGTGACAGTGTCGGCAATAAGGCTTGCACGATATTTACCGGTATTGTAAAGCAATATCCATATACAGTGAAACTTGTATATAAAGACCACCCTAGGGACCAACAAAATGTGGTCCTTATATACAGGTGGTCTTTATATGCAGGTGCAATAATATGGAAAGTATAGACTTGGGGACCTGTAGAATAGGTCTTTATAAGCAGGTGGTCTTTATATACAGGTGGTCTTTAGAGCAGGTTTGATTGTATTACAAAGAAATAAAAATTGATAATCCGGTGCAAATATTAATGTTTAGTGGCAGGACCATGCAATTTTGCATTCTCACACAGAACATTCTTTAGGTTTAATGGTGGTACATATATTACTGCTTTAGTTATAGTTTGCTGGTCCTTGTATTTACATAATCCATTCTCTATAAATATGTAATCCTTTTAATAATGTTATTTTAACATTGTGAAGACATACCATGCAGCAGGAATTATAATAGGGGTATTTATCATTTTCTCACCAGGAAGATTACACCAAGCAGCTTCAGCATTATATGTTTGCAGAACAGCTGGAAGATCTTCATTTGTCTGATGAAGGAAGTATAGGCTACACGTATAAAACCCTCGGGGCTGGCTTCTGGGCACTTCGCCAGAGCAACTTCCGATCAGCACTTCAAGATATTGTGTTCGAGGTGCATTTAGTACTGGCATACAAGTGTTTTGTGCTGGATAAAAAATTAAGATATTAAGCCTTATTATTAAGCAGTTGATTGATCATATTGTGGTTTACACTCGAGTGTACACACCATCTGATTTTATTCTTTCAATGGTCATATTCATTGTGATCGAACCAGCAGTGATGTTTGATGGCCTAGTGAATGGGATAGGCTATAGACATTATTAGTTTTCTTGGAAGTTGGAAAAATTTGTAATCCTGAAGTTAAATGTAATAAATGCATGAAGAATATGCAATAAAACAGAAAATCACAATTTCATCATAATCATGTATAAACAATAATTAATAGTGTTGGATCTAGGCCAACTACCATAAAATCTGGTAGTTGCGACTGGAAGAGACTCCATCTGGCAACGACCTTGAAAATAAATCAAAATATCTGATCAGTTTTGAAAAACTGCATTTTCAAATGACAGCAAATTGTGGAAATGAATGAGGTAATCTCACGTTATGACCTCTGACATGAAAACAGCAAAATGAGCCAATGGCATTTGGTAGGGTTGAAAAAAACACATACGTACACAAACACCACAATCATACATGCATATTTACACATACTTATGTTAGGTTGGTGTGAATATAATTTATATAGAGGTCCACAGACACATGCGTGGTTATTTTGTTAAGTTTTAATTAATTTGTTCCATCTCTTTCATTTAAATTATACTTTTCCTAATAACTGCATGTAAACAAAAATATTGAATGTAAACCACACTACTGGTACTTTTGTTCAGTTTCCAAATTGCACCAAATACGTAAGAACCACAATTGATAACTTCTTCTCAGCCATGTCTTTCCTGCTAATTTTAATGGTTTTTGGTTGTATAGGGAGGCGATGCAGACACTAACGGTGCTGTAGCTGGTGCATTGCTAGGGTGTAAACTTGGTGCATCCCAGATACCAGAAACATGGCGGACAAAGCTAAAGCACAAAACCTGGCTCGATGATAAAATAAATGGGTTGGTAATACTAATTCTCGAGGATAAAAAAATAGTAATCTATCTTTCGCCTTTATAATGTATAGTTTATAGACAGATTTCTTTTGTGAAGACTGTAATGGTTTTTCCAAGTACAATGTAGTAAATGCTTCATGTGGTATAATTAGTGTGTCAAATATTATTAAATATAATTACATGTATATAATTTCATATGTACCTTTTAAAGACAAACTACTGGTACGTTGTGGTAATTTTCTGCTTATGGATTCTTCTTTTCTTCAAGAGCTTTTTTTATCGCCGCAACATAAACTGCATATTCCCTTAAATTTTGTTTTTGTCGATCTTATGTTTCAGTTTCCTGAAGCTTATACCTGAACTAAATGAGTAAGATACTTGTACCAGCACTATATTTCTTGTGCGCAAGTGACCCACGGCATAGATGACAATTGGATGGCGTTATGGCTACATCCTTTTTACTGCTTGGCTTGATACTGTTCTGTCAGAGAAGAAAATGCCTGAGGCCAATTTCTGGAAAACGCTTGAGTCTAGAAACAGGCTAAAGTTCTTTCATCAGATGCTTATAGATCGCCAGTGGATTTAATATCCTTTAAGAATCTGCCCTTGATATAGGCCATTGCATCTTTATGGCATTTCTGTGAGAACACTTGTAACATCCTTATGACAGCCTGCGGAGGGCAATGACAATATACAAGGTAGTAGTAAAAGACAGATATTCCAGAATTATGTAACAGTGTTTTTGTCTGTTTTGACACTGGTGGTAGTGATAATAACATTAGTAGCAATGGTAACAGCAGCAGCAGAAGCAGTAGTAGTAGTCGTAGTAGTAGTAGTAGTAGTAGTAGTAGTAGTAGTAGTAGTAGTAGTAGTAGTAGTAGTACACTGGTCCCTGCGATTTAAGACCGTCCATCCATCCAGCAAAATATGGTCTTAAATTGAAGGTAGTCTTAAAATAGAGGGATATTTATACTAAAAATATACAAGTGGTGTCACTGATATCCGGTCTTAAAATGCAGGGAATTGTTAAATAGAGGGGTCTTTATTCGCAGGGCCCACTGTAGTACTAGTAGTAGAAGAGGTAGTAGTAGTAGAAGTAGAGTAGTAGTAGTAGTAGTAGTAGTAATAGTAGTAGTAGTAGTAATAGTAGTAGTAGCAGCAGCAGCAGCAGGAGCAGTAGCATAATTTATTACAATTACAGTCATCTGTGATAGACAAAGAAATGAAAAAGGAACGTAAGAACCACAACAATCATCAACTTAAAGATTACAAAAAAATTCTATTCGATTCAGGACTTGTGAAAATGCAGACTGATGCATATATACCGTAGTACACATACTAGGTACAGCTGCTATGTACAACCCAATATTTAGACATAACAGTTGCTGTTGTATGCCTCACGCATAAACGAAATAGGCTTTAACCAGTATGCAAAAAATATCTCCTTGGAGTTCTTTTAATTACCAAATGTGCCCCATCACATGCCATTGAGTTAATGGATGCGTATTTTTCTGTGGATGGTAGCAAGTTAATGTTTTATTATATTGGAACATTTTTGCTGGTTTGTGTGAATAAACTTGAAGCTACAGTTGCAAGCACCTAGGGTCAAGTACTGTACTTTTACTTTGTACTTATTTCCAACCACTTGTACTTGGTCATATCAAATAACAAAATACTTGTACTTGATATTAAATACTTGAATTATCCAGTACTTTTCTTCAAGTACTCACCAAGTACGTTTCAAAATGAAGGTAACTGTAAAATGTTCAGGTGATTTATATCATTACATTATTGCATATATAATGAACATATGTAACAACTATCCCCATTCCTAGGATTTAGGCATAGGGTTTAGGGGAGAGAGGGCAGGAATCTAAGCCATTAACCCTGCAGCATAATTAACACCCCAAATGTTGTGATAGCATCACAGACAGCCTAATTTATGTTGCCTGCAGAGCAGTTACTTAACCCTTCCAGCCAGTCCAGTTGCTTAACCCTTCCAGCCAGTCCAGCCTAATGAAACTTCCAATTGTGAATGACGTTTCTATTGTGTAACATCCTGTGTCCAGGGTTAGCTGTCCATGGCCACATGTTATTACCGATAAGAGTTCAAAGGTATTAAGTATCAATAGATAAATCCACTAGGTCTCAGAAATTTATTTTTTCATGAACTTGTTTGAATATCTTCTAAATAGTCTGCCTGCCTGCGCATGTACATTTCTTGTTACTGTGATAGGATAAGCACACTGAGTGTTTTATAATGTGGTTGTTTCCCAGTTGGTTTGTGAATTAGTGTAAAAGGATTAAAACTAGAGGAAGTAAACCTTACGCTGTGACGATGCATTCTTTTACCATGTTGTTTACTAAAAGCAAGACCCCGACCCAAGCAAATACATGTATCACTTGAGCAGAGCATATTTTGTATCTATGGCCCAGCCTTTGGAAGGTGAAGAGAATTGCCTGAACTTCAGATGCAGTTTGCTGATACACATGATACAAGGTGACTTTATCTGACATTGGAGGAAAATAATAGTGTATTGTATTTAGAGTAATATATATATATTATTTATTTGGTTTGGGTTTCAAAAGTACTTGTACTGGTAAAAAGTACTTGTACTTGACATATGTGCGGAGTAGTTTTACTTGTACTTGAGGGTTCATGAAAGTACAGTAGAAGCTATCTTGAAAGACCACCCCATTGGCCATGAAAATGTGGTCTGTCAAGACAGGTGGTCTCTGGTGACAGGTTCAGTTATATTGAAATGAAGGTCCTTCTGTCAAAAATGTGTGGTCTGTCAAAACAGGTAGTCTCTCGATGTCTGTGGTCTCTCAAGACAGGTTTCACTGCACTTGTACTTGATTCAAGTACAATTATCAGTACTTAACCCCAGGTCTGTTTAATATGGTATAAATATGCAAGATTAAGACTGGAGCCAACGGCTTACGAATTATGGTTTGACACCTCATGGTGAGAATATATAAATTCATGTGAGTTTATCAATTTTATAGATATTTATATATGCTGTAATATATTTACCCATGCCATCTGCTTGTTGCTGTTGGTTAGGGGGAGTATATACCGCCCAACAGGGCCAGATCACCAGATTTCTCTGACCCAAATCACCAAAAAAAACGAATAGTCTTATCACCAAAATATTAATGTATTATGAGAATGAGGACATTCGTTTTCACGCTGCACTCTTGTCATGTAGAGAATGTTTCACATGCTAGATATAGTCAGTCACCAATCATGCAATTTCTACAGGGCCCCATCACGATGCACGGAAACTGTATATACTCCCCCTTTGGTTCTGATGAAATTGGCAGCTACAATTAAAGTCAGTCAAAAATGGGCAAAAATGTGTAAAGTTAGATAGTGGATCTGATGAATTGCAGCCTAGCTTCACTCTTCAGTTGGACAGAAATAATATCTTTGTGCTAGATTTACTGTCTATATATTGAACAGTGTACACACATGTATCAAACTAATTGTTAAAAAGCAAGTATCCTAAATTAATATTAATTTTTATGTTGTTGAAATAAAGTTTTATCAATTTATACACCAGGGGTAGTTGCATTGTTGCTTGATGGGAATCATTAAATTACTTGAAAGAGTAACTGCTATCAGCCAATAGTTTAACAAGAGGTCCATGGACCTCGGCACTCTGCTTCACAGCTGCAGTTGGTATGACATTGGCAATTTTCTGCAGACTTTTATAAAAAAACTCACTGCTTCAGAATAAATCAATTGTAATCTAGGGTTAACTATCACACAGTACATCACTATGCATGTATCAATTTTAGATCATATTCAACACCTTAACTTTGAC
>JAAUYG010026263.1_pt1 | contig 12589 bp, 6 predicted proteins | sample 7278091 | NCBI WGS metagenome assembly JAAUYG01 (sample SAMN14350201, study PRJNA611818) | marine sediment metagenome | isolation source: surface marine sediment (0.6m) | place: French Polynesia: Moorea | collected 2018-08
AGCAGCAGTAGTAGTAGTAGGAGGAGGAGGATGAGGATAAGGAGGAGGAGGAGGAGAAGCAGCCGCAGCAATAGTAATAGCAGCCAATAGTAATAGCAGCAGTAGTAGTAGTAGTAGTAGTAGTAGTAGTAGTAGTAGTAGTAGTAGCAGTAGTAGTAGTAGTAGTAGTAGTAGTTTATCTTTTATAGTGACTTGCGTCTCCACTCTCCGAAATTGATCTCACAAATTCTTGGTGAAACAGTGCCCAATCCATAAAGTGTTCACCATAAAAGTGCTTTTGCTGTGACAGCACTTTAGAGCGTGTTTTATGGGTGTGAATCTCTAGCAAGGCCTAATTAAAATTACAGGATAAGTACTTTCTCACCATATATGGAGAATAGTGTATCAACGGGTAATTCAGATACAATTCCTTACGAAACAAACCAAGTACTGTGTCTGTGTTGGGCAGTCAAATACGAATAATTGTAACTGTAAATAAGCACTGCCACAGATATTTAAACAGTAGTGTTCTGTAAAATAGATTTATAATAAATAATCTAAAATCTTTCTCTACAGGCACAAGGATAAGGAAACAGTGTAGTTCAAAGAAAAACATAAGTACAGATAGCGTATTTATTTAAGATATAAGATTGCTGGAGATTGCTGCGAGTGACATCAGAATGTCCTTGAACATTAGTCAAAAAGTACGTTGTGTTCTCAAAATACTTACCCCCGAGACCCAAGTTTTGGTAAGTTTCGCTCTTTCGTTGTTTTCGAGATGTAAGAGTGGTCAAAATCGCAAACGCGCTGAATGATCTCAGAATGGCCTTGAACACTTAAGAACACTTAACTATAAGTAGTCTTATACACCACTTGCCTATGAGGCCCACATGCGGTCCGTTTCACTGTGCAAGTCATTTTCGATGGTTTTTTTTGGCGAAAATCGCAAATGATCTCAGAATGACCCTGAATACTTCACTCTCAAAGGTACTATGTATGCACTAAATGCTTATGCAGGAGGCCCAAATATTAAAATATTTGTTCTTTTCGCTCTACAACAAGCCGTTATCTAGATACATGTAGATTGCTGAATATCGGAAACGCACTGAATCACTTTGCAATGACTTTGAACACTTCACTAAGTCTAAAGTACGCTGTATGCACTGAATACTTACCCATGAGGCCCAAAGGTGTCCCATTTTGCTGTACGCAAAGCCAGTTTCGAAATACAAGGTGAAAATGGCAAATGCACCAAAGTGACCTCAGAATGCACCTGAACTTTTCACTGTCAAAAGTACCCGGACGTGCCATACACCAAGTAACTTTCTTACCACTGAGGCTAAATATTAATTTGTCCGTTTCGCTGTGTGGCATGCGAGGTGTATACACCCATTGTAGGGAGTTTTGGGAAGGGTACCTGCTGAGTACTTTTTGAGGAGACATCCTCCTATGTGTTACATTGTTAAAGGAAAGAAAACATTCGTTTAAAAAATGAAAAACAATATTGGTCTGGAATATGCTGTATAGGCACCTTTCCCAACAATTTGACAGAAAGTAAAATCAAGGCCAATGAGTAAATGTTTCAAACGGGTGGACAGCGAGACGTCCACATCTGCTGCACAACAACACAAAGCAGAGCTTCAAAATGCCCTGAATTTCGGTCGTGAATATATTTGTGAGACCAATTTTGTACATGAAGAGGACTGAAGTAGATGCTAATTCCCAGAATGTCTCTGTTTATCTGATAGTTTTAAATTTTCATTGTACAGTCGAATCTTCCTGTGGAAAAACGTTTATACATCATGTACAAGTTTAGATGATTGGGCCACTTTTCGGTAGGCACAAAAACCGTCTGCCTGGCCTAGCTACGTGTATCAAGGTCTCCCGGGAATCTCGTCCAGACAGGCTTTACTGTAACCAAAACACCAGGTACCGAAAACATGGATAAATTGAATTGGACAAAGGACATTCCTGGTTCCGTTCGTCTAATGGAACTATACTTCAGAAAGAGCGGTTTGATGACACAATGCAAACACGGATAATGGTAGGCCATTCCAGTGCCATTTCCTGTCTCGTCCACAAGGGCTGCAAACATGGAGTCCCGAAATTGACAATAGCAGGCACTGTTTTGATGGAAATATAAAACTGATACGAGCAGATGCTATATAAAAAGTGTATTATTTTTTTTATTTTTATTTTTTTTTTGGGGGGTGGGGGGGTGCGGGGGGGTGGGAGGGGTGTGTGTGTGGGGGGGGGGGAGCCTGAGTGAATTTTAGTCTGGCTTCCTGAATTTGGCGCCAGGCCTCACTTACATAAACGAGGGACTGGTGGTCCGATCATTCCGGAATAGATCAGTTTTGTAAAAAATAACTTCACATAAGATTGTCAATTACGTATTTTTAAACAAAAGCATTTAAGTTAAATGCTTTGCTATCTGGTAATGGAGAAGTGGGACTAGAAGCCAGTCATGTCTACCAGGCGATCCGCTCCCGCTCTGATATGGGAGTCGTTCAAGGAGAAAACTACGGCACACGCAGTTCCTCATCTACATCACGCCAGGGGTAAGCCATTAGATGTAGCATTATGTCTTAAAATGACTGTCACATGTAGTTCTAGGAATTTCAAGCGAGCCTCATAATGATGCAGTGTGTACACCGACGAAATGATGAGTTCAATTACACTGAGGACATAGTGCATTGACACTCCGGTTTTATATGTTAATTTATCGACAGGCAAGTGTCCGTAAATTTAATAATACGACAATAGAAACGTGTTTAGTGTAAATCCTTTTGGTTTGCGATGGTACCCAAGTTACCCACGTTCAAGATGTTGATTTAATAACCAACTTGAAGCCAAGGTGCCAAATTCGGCACACCAAAGAAGAAAAAATTGTTCCTACCGCACTCTTGCCGTCCACAATTTTTCTTCTACTTGCAGGTCCCGGCAAGAAGGCCTTCTGGTCCGTGCTGGTGGTGGCCACTCTGTCTATGCTCCTGTTTCACACGTACACCGTATTCAAGGCGTATTTCGCCCACGGGGTGACGGTGGAGGTGAAGATCCGGACTGAGAGAGAACTTCCGTTCCCGGCCGTCACCTTCTGTAACGTCAACCCCATCAAGAGATCATCCCTGTTCCAGAAACGCGACTCCTCTCCGGATCTTGCCAGTCTGTTGTTAGGGGACCAGGATGCGGTGGAGTCTGTAGAGGAGGAGCTGCTGTCTACAGAGGCTGTGACTGAAGTGGAAGCTGCACCCCTGGCCAGACGGAAACGAGCAGTCATTGGTATATACTGCATAGGGTTGACTTCCTGTTCATCTTATAGATGAGAAACCTCTCGCTGTTATTTGTAAGGGATAGAAAACAATATTAACCAGGGTTGATTTTAATTACTTCCGTCATCAGGTTCAATTCTATTTAATTACAACAGGTTGCCTCATCCGTTCAGCTCCTTTCACAAGGCCAATGTTTGTACGTATATCAACACTGACCCCGATGGACTGAGCTAAGTTCAAGAGATTAAGTATTCCTAGTACAACTATTTTTACTGTTCCAGATTCGACTTGCACATCGCCAGATCCTGAACAAATATTCAGTGGAACGGGAGCGTGCTATGCCCTTTACGATCCAACAGCTGTGGGCAAATTCTCAGAATCGGGTAGGCAGAAGTCACAAATAACTCTTCTCACTGGTCCTGTCATCCTCCATCGCTTATGCTCAATTACCTCCTCCTAGTAATACCTTCATCATCATCATCATCATCATCATCATCATCATCATCATCATCACATCCTCCTCCTCTTCTTCTTCTTCTTCTTCTTCTTCTTCTTCGTCTTCGTCGTCGTCGTCGTCGTCGTCGTCATCGCAGTCGTTAATCAGCGTAATCGTCATCTTCGACTATCGCTGTCGCATAGTCCTTTCTTGTCATTGGCGTGTTCAGTACCTTCATGAACTTCGCATGTGATAGACTGGATATATCTGGTGCCGTCTTCCGAGGAGAGCTACATTCACATGTCAGAAAAAGCCATTTTTGTACCCAATCCCACATTCCTGCCCAGTGCGGCACTTGTCAGATAAGCCCCTTCTCGTCCGTAGCCCCTTCTGTGTCAAATGTTCACAAGTGCCCCACTGAAACCTTGAGTATACACTGCTGCCTTAGACTGAAGAACTTAGTTATGAGGAGTTCGAACCCATGAGCCTAAGAAAATGAGCCTTGATGGGAAAGGCGATGGACCGGGCGTCAGTACACAAGCACACACCCCAGAAGAGGGTTATTTGTGTGTTGTGACACGTCATACACACTGCCTTCAAACACCAAATTATAAAAACACAAAAATAAAAGATATAAAAACACAAAATTCACAAACTTTGCACCTGCGCAAGTTTATGGCCTATAGCAAATTGCAAATGTCATGCAGCACAGAAGCCCAGCATGCCCTGCCAATCGCTAGGCGAAGCCAACGGTAGCTGCTGGTCGAGATTTTTTTTATGGATGTGTATCCCTTCATGTTGGATTATACGCGCTTCAAGACATCAATCGGTTATTAAATTGGGGGAAATATACAGCGTGCTAGACACCAGACGCGTGGAGCACTAGGCGCCAAACTCCGTATATCCCAAGCGCCGCATAACGCGGCGATGTTGGATCGTGCCGTTTTCAGAGAACACCATTGCAGTCGTGGTAATGAAATAGGGCGAAGAATAAACTCATATTTAACTCCAAACACTGGATATTTTATAATGGTCAACTGAATATTAAGATCGCTGTGCAATACCGCGAGAAATGTAGAAATAAGATAAGATAATGTTATGCGATAAGATAATGTTATGCGACCTATCTCGCTGTCATCGGCTTAGTTATATGTATCACAAGTATTACTCATCATATATATCAAACCATTTTGAAATACGCTGAAGACATATGGACCTAAAATTGATCCATGAGTTCCTTTGATTAAACGTAATCATTCACGTCATTGTCCTCCCATTTTGAATCTCTGTTTCTACCCGTGAAGTAATTTGCCATGAGCATACATGCTCATATAGTTATGACAATTTACTTCATAAATGTTCACAAAACAATGTCCAAATTCCAGAGGGCGACTGTACGAGCAATGTAGGAGGCGTCGCTGTTGTCAACTCGGAGGAGATCAAAAACTTTCTGGTTGGAAATCCCCTATTCGATGTCTCTCGGTAAGAATCGACCTTTCCGGGTACGTAACAGAAAAGAGTAACAGGGCACAATTTTCTGGTGAACAAAAGGGCTAGTCAGAGTCTTTTGTGTTGAGCCTAGCTGTTTTGGTTGTGGCTGTGACGGAATTTCAGCTCTCTAACCCCATGACTCCGCTAGTTTGCTGTTCTATACTCCCTCTATCAATAGTCGGTATGTTACCGACCGTTGCGTAATTATCATGTATTCAATGGTTACTTCCATTACTGCAATCAATTAATTCCTTAGAAATATCCTACCCATGTTTTCGTGTGATCACGTATCGATATACAAAATATACAAAGTTGACAATTGGTCAATAAATATGATTTTTGGTCTTTGCACACAGGCCAAGGTTCGTGTCGTTTGACTGGGCATAAATTAGCCATGGTCACCATGCGCCCTCTGGCGACTCGTTTCTCACCACAAGGGCCGTGGTCTTTTTCTTATGTCCAATTATAATGAAAACATGTCTGCCGACAGAAAACATTCATGGCTTTTTGATTGGATACCCTAAGTCTGTTGGGAAATTTGGCTGAAACACGTGTTATGTCTTATATGGCCACTGGCGGGGAAAAAGTCAGCCTTCTGATTGCATGGTCTTGGGGACTTTTGGCAGAAAGACTTGTTTCCCCTGCTATTCACCAATGTCCGCTCAGCACGTTGCGTTCATTTACTCGCAGAAAAGCATAAGCTATCGATCGATTGAGTAGTGGGGATCAGGCAAAACCCCATATCAGGTAACACTTGTCTGACGCAGTCCTCCCAAGCTCTAGACCGTGCAAGAGCCTGGGTGACTAGCCATAAATTAAATTACAGCACACAGCAGTAATTGTATTTCACACATAGGTAGCTGAATCGGCCTTACTCACCCGGGCTCACTTATTTGTAGCTTTTACTGACCTTTGATTATTATTCAACCCGTGTGACGTTCGAGTGCGTTACAAATGGGACATTCTGATTTCTTCTGACATAGCGTGTATGCAGCTCAACTTTCTTTGTATTTGGTGATTGGTTTCTTTACTTTGTTGGTATAGTATACCATACCCACGGGCTATTCAACAGTATCAGCATATGTCTACTATTTACAGACTACTGTTGAGCAGTCCGTTACCATACCCAGATATATATCTCAATAATTGTATATCTTAATCACTTATCCTGATATACTTTCCATCTTTCCCTTTTGGGCCCTATTGGGTTATGTTGCCTATCTCCACCTTTCAAGCTTTACTTCCATACAGCTCATCATGTTAGTGTACTCATCATAGGTCACCCTGGACCGAGTCTCTCATGCTGTGGCACCTTGCTTCCTTACGTTTATCTTTAAGCTAAAGAGCACGACTTGACCTGCGACCTATTGCAGCCTTCCTTTACCTTACCCGTCCGGTATGTTCCAGTGCTGACGATTTCTACTGGAACGCCATTGACGACAATCAGTGGCAGAAGAAAGTCGATCTGGTATGGAGCAACTGGGACAGTGTGGCCGGTGAACCATTAGGGACAGGCTGTGTGATCTCTGATATTGGCAACGACCATCTGTGGTACTATGAAGACTGCAACAACGACCACATAGCCCTGTGCCAAAAACTCGTCCGTAAGTACAACCTAGGCTGGAATTCTCAAAAGTCAGATTCTTAGCCAATCACATTACTCAAATTGGTGACTTAAATCAAAACTTAGACTTAACTATTTTTGAGAGCTCCTGTCCCGATAACTATCTGGGCTGGTGTTCTCGGAAAGACTCCAGTCTAATTTTTGACTTTAAGTCACCAATCTGATCGATGTGATTGGCTGAGAATATGTCTTCAGTCAAAGCTAATTAGATTTAAGTACAGTGAAACCTGTCCTTAAGATCACCTGAGAAATAGGGACAACCTGGGATTAAGGACACCTACTTCAGTCCCTATGCCTATTTACTACATAGAAATGAGCCTGAGAAATAAGACCACCTTAGAATTCAGGACAGTTTTTGACAGTCCCTTGGGTGTCCCTAATTCCCAGTTTCACTGTATTTGCGAGAACAACAGCCCTTATATGACATAAATATGAAATATGTGACATACACGGAGAAAAACAGCATCACAGAGTAACAGGAATTGTACAAAGATTTCGAATTTAAAAAACAATATTACAATTTGTACATATATTTGCATAGTAGCTCCGTGCTAGTGGATCGCTAGGAAGCGCAAGTCCTGTCGCTTACGGATGCCACAGAACTGAACAGTGAAAAGTAAAAATGTAAGCCGAACTGCCTGTTGGACGTTCCAGAATGTCCGTACTTAGTGTTTGAGGACGGGACGGTAGACGTATGCTATTTCCTGTACGACCCGCTCGTGGTCGCCGACTACAAGGACGCGGAGGAGCTGTGTCAGGCGTTTGATGAGCTGGGAAACACTCAGCTGGCTCGTCTGGACTCTCAACAGAAAAATGACCACGTCCAAAATTCAGGTCTCTTTGACACGACAGGGTGAGCAAGATTTTTTTTTACCTGTGTTATCAAATGGTCCGTGTGTGCCGTAAGCATTTCGGCTTCAGATCGATGGCTAGCGAGTTCGAAGCCAGATTTCAATACTTTTATCGTTCCGCTTTAAATTATTCCCTGCGGTGCTTGAACCAGTCTATAAAGCCTTTACGTGTGCAGATATAGGGCCTGCAACATACATGTATAATTTCCTTTCCTGTCTTCCATTCTTGTGCACATGCTTTCGCCATCTTATCTTACCACTGCCGATGAGGTTAATATTCAAACGTCTGTTTCAGCAACTTAGGAAATGCAAACTTTGAGAACATAGAACGTATTCCATTTATCTCTCCTTCCTGTGCGAGCTCTACTATTCCTCTATAATTTTTCATCGCTTTTTTTGGTAATATTCTCTGCCTCTGTTCTGTTTATTTTATCACGGTGTGGTCCCCTATTCTCGCCGACTAGGTACAGCGAGTTTTGGATTAACATTGAGGAACTGAAGTGGGGTAAAAAGGACGACCTGACCTGGACCTACTGGGCGCCAGGGGAGGAGGCTCTCCTGGACAGCAAGGACTGTGGGATGGGTCACTCTGATAACAACCAGTATTGGACCGGGGAGGATTGTAATAGTGTACAGGCACTGCCGCTGTGTCAGATTGAAGGTCAGCCATGCCTCTGTTATGGAATCTAATTATACGTCAAAATGATATTTATACATGTATAAATAATATGTTACTCGGAGATCTGAGGTGGAACCTGATGACAGCTACTATAGCAGCTCCCCTGTGTGAAACTTTGTGGAGAAAAGAATGATTCATTTCATCGTTTATTGTTCTCACACCTGCAGACATGCTAGCCTAACTCCATCAGGGCTATAGATCGGCCTCGATTTGTTTGCTTACTTGCTTTGCTTACTTGCAATACCTGATGGCAATACATAATCAAAATTATGGAACAAAATCTTCTTTATTGTGTAATATTTTCTTTGTAACAAATTGACGGTCAAAATATTTTTGCCAAAGAATGTTTAAATTTGTTTCAGAGTAAATGCTCATGTTTAAAGGCTTAAAATATAATTTCTACGAGAAGAAAAAAAACAGTCACTATGCTATAAATAAATATCTGTTTTCAATCTCGTCATTAGTTTGAACATTTTGCCGCACACTGTACCAAAGCCCTGTCAGCCAAGAAGATCCGCAAAGTAAAAAAGCCAAAACGACAAAACGCGTAATGCTTGCTTGGTGTATAGATATGTAACTTGGTTCTGTATGATTGGAACATAGTTCCTGTTTTCATTATTGAACCACTGTAATCTCATTCTAGTGGCACCGGGCAACATTGATTATGTACCACATCGCCTTGAAACCACAACCGCCCCAACAACTGACGCGACCACAGAAAAATCAACGATCTACACGACCACTGTCACTACCCCAGGCCTGACTACTACAGCCGTGAAATCCACAGATGTAACAACTGTTCCCACAACCACTGCACAAAAGACTACCACCGAGCAACCGACCAGTACAGAGAAAACAACCCTGGTAACTACCAAGCAACCGACCACCACAGAGAAAACAACCCTGGTAACTACCAAGCAACCGACCACCACAGAGAAAACAACCCTAGTAACTACCGAGCAACCGACCACCACAGAAAGAACAACCCTAGCAACTACCGAGAAAACCACCACCACACAGGAAACCACCGTCGTAACAACAGAACAACCTACCACTACAAAGCAAACCACCATGGCAACAACCCAGCAAGCGACCACCACAGAGAAAACCACCATAGTAACCACGCAAGAACCGACCACTACGCGGGCAAACATAATAACAACGACCGTGCAACCCAGCACTACACCGAAAAGCACCCTAGTAACCACTGAGCAACCAACCACCACACAGAAAACCACTATGATATACGTAACCACAGAGAAACCGACCACACCAAAAAGCACCGTACCAACCTCAGAACAACTGACCAGCACACAGCAAACCACTGTGACAACTACAGCGCCACTGACCACACAAAAATCCACTACATTAACAAGCGAGCAACCGTCAACAACGCAGAAAACCACCTTGGAAACCACTGAACAACCAACCACCACACAGAAAACCACTACATTAACCACCGAGCAACCGACATCTACGCAGAGAACCACCCTGGTAACAACAGAGCAACCAACCACCACACAGAAAACCTCCATATTAAGCACTGCGGAAGCGACCACCACACACAAAACCACCGCAGTAACCACCGAGCAACTAACCACCACACAGAAAACCACCGCAGTAACCACAGAGCAACCAACCACCACAGAGAAAACCACAACAGTAACCACCGAGCAACCAACCACCACACAGGAAAACACCACAGTAACCACTGAGCAATTGACAACTACAGAGGAACCAACAACTACAACGCCAGAGCCGTTGGGCAACGCCGAAATAACTACAGCTGGAACCACAAGTACGGCTACAAGCACCCATCCAACCACCACTTCGGTCTCGACTATCAAACACCTACCGACAACACCCCAAGCGTCAACGGTTCCAAGCACCACGTTGCAGAACTCTTTAGGGATAACTACAAAGGAATCTACCATGAGGTATGTTTTCACGATAATATAGCCTTAAGTTAAGTCAAACCATTATCACAACATGCATCTTTTAACGTCCGATAGACAGTCACACTTTGTGTGTTCTAGACTAAAAGAAAAATTACGACAAAGCCCAGGAATCAGCTTTACTTGTAAATTACTTAAGGTAGCAGTTGATTTAGTTTATTTACTTTTGTTTTTGTCGTTGCAAGTGATATCCCCATCACCAGCAGCACACCTGTATCAACGACCGCTACTCCAGAACCGATCCGGAAGGTGAATGGGAGCAGATTCCCGGATAGGATCCAGTACAGAGAGTCCTTTGTTCAGGAACTGAAGGTGGTGGAGTATCTGGCTGCCATTCCAGAGACAGAGAAAGCAGCCATGGGATACACCGTGGATGAATTCATTCTGGATTGTCAGTATTCTGGCTATCTCTGCAATCCCCAACGGTAATGGACGATGATGAACACACCCTATCCGAATTAGTCGGCTGTAAAATGAGCGATAATGGCTATTATCATATACCTGAAAAATCTCCCTATACTTTACCATTGCGTCGATCCTGCAAACATATAGCTACATTGAACGGTGACATTTGCTATATTGCACTGTCACCCCAACTCAGCTTTTCAGCCAATAGGAGTGGCGCATGTATGTGTACGGGATTTTTTGTTGTTTATTTCGTCTGCGTTACCAAGGTCCGGTCTATTTCGTCTGCGTTACCAAGGACCGTTTTGCTATATGCCCTACAGGCACGAAAAGAAAAAACATTCCGCGAAAAGCCGTTTCAAAATGGTCATTTGTTGTATAAAATACTACCATGACTACTTAATCACGAAAACGTGTGTTTAAAATGCAATACCAGGTATATAATAATAACGTTATCGAACTTGTTCAACCATTTATTTGCGCATGCACGAATAGCTGCACCCCGGACTTACACGAATACCCGACCTGGTTTTACCCAAAGTCAGAGGGGTATACCGAAATGTTCACCCCAAAGAAACAAAAAGAAATACAATGTGTTTGAGAACGACGTGGCTTTTTTTTTTTTTTTGACAAATGTGCGGCGTTGCCAATTCTCAGGGCCCGTTGCTATAACTAAATACATGTACAAAAAAGGTACATAATCGAAGATATTTCAAATGTTGATACCCTGCATAAAACGGGTCTCGTTAGAGCCTTTCATGCTTTAAAAAGGCTTAAAACTGCACGAGCGCAGGTGTAGTAGTACGCATATAATCAAGTGCGAACGTGTTGAAGAATTGACTGTGTCGTGGCCTCATCACCGATGGGCCGATGATTCGTCCATACCACAATTAATCCATTCCTTGGATTCGTTCAGTAAACATTTAGCAAGTGCAGGATAACTTCACCCTCTTTATCCAATGGCAAAAGACCATGTGTTTACCCAAGTGCAACCAGTGCCACTCAATAAAGGAATGACCCGTGTGAACCAGCGCACGGTGTTGTGATGGTTGATGGCGTTTTGTACTAAGACGTCTTTGCATTAAAGAAACGTAAACACACCGAGCATGTGTGACTTTGCGTGATATCAGAAAATATACACCGGCGTACATTACTTGTACTTTGCGCCAAAGTTCCTGTACGGTATATAGGGCGCCCACTTAATTTTAATTAAGTGGCTACACTTTAGTTATGTTAATAGGCAAGAGATGGCACTTACTAGCTCAACAATGTTCGAATGATTTAATATCACTGCTCTGTTTCATAAAACATAAAGACGTCTTTACATAGGCCTGCTAGCCTATGGAAATGTAAAGACGTCTTTAAAGTTTTATGACACAGAGGCCAGGAGTTTATAACACATGCTATCAGACTTGAAATTTATTACGAACCTTAAAAACGACATTGTCCTGACTAAGTTATGCATGTGGTCTTTCCCTTGCATCTGGGGCATGGTTATTTATTGACTTGTTTTACAGAGATTTCTATGATATGTACAGCAATTTCCACGGCAACTGTTACGTTTTCAATTCGGGTTGGAACGACAGCAGAGACCTGTTGAAGACGAAGAGGATCGGCCGTAGATACGGTAAGTTGGTGTGTGTGTGTGTGGGGGGGGAGGGAATCAGGCTTATAGTCGGCTTTCAACCACTCATGGTCATATCACCGACTGCAATTTGGATTCGGTGGTGTATGCAGGTGTATGCGTGTAAGTTAATGCGGACCTGTCTTGTTTGGGCCGAACGATCTACGCCCGACAATTTTTGGGTGCCAAGCCACCATTTCAGTTCCGCCACAGGTGAGCAGAAAGGAATCACTCAGACCATTTATACTGACTCCGAGCCGCCCAGTCGGATGC
>JAAUYG010005555.1_pt1 | contig 12587 bp, 4 predicted proteins | sample 7278091 | NCBI WGS metagenome assembly JAAUYG01 (sample SAMN14350201, study PRJNA611818) | marine sediment metagenome | isolation source: surface marine sediment (0.6m) | place: French Polynesia: Moorea | collected 2018-08
AAATATTAATGTCGCTTACAAAAAAATAAACCCTCAGCCACCCCAACCTATTTAAAAACACCCCCCCCCCAAAAAAAAAAAAAAAAAAAAAAAAGAAAAAGAAATTGAAAAAAAATTGCAGGAACTCTTTTAGCAGATTGCTATAAACTGCAATCCAGCTGCTTTATAGGACACCCGACGCACAACTTTGGTGCCTCGGGTGCACACTTTATGAATTCGAGTGTGACTTTACTTCGGCACCAGGAACGTTTTGCCTAGCCTTAATCCCAGCATTATGCAAATTGGGTTCGCTTTGTATGGCAAGTCGGTAACTGACGCACGCTGGACTCTCCTGTTTGTTATGCTGATGTCTCCTTCCTGGTGGACCATTATCTCCCCGCGCCATATTTTTAAGATGGACCATTGTGCAAGGATCGCGCACATTTTCCTGTGCCTGAAATTGTATAATAAATCTCGGCAAGTTTTGTATATGAAGAAGTCATAAATTACCACCAGAGAGATCGAGCCACTTTGGCTGGTCCACTGATTGTGTAAGGAAGGGTTTCTGATGCGTAGTGGGTTTAGGATTTGTCCATATACAGGTATGGTATTTGCAATACAGGCAGGCACGGCTCACGTGGTACATTATGCACCAATGTACACATGTAGAAGATTTATAATTTTATTCGTGCTCGTAGTACAATACAAATTCACTGTAAGGCATTAACTTTGTATGCAATCAATCACTCTTTCTTTGGATATAAACAGATCCATTTCATAGGTCATATACTGAGTCAGGCATGAGTCCGTGACGGGTTTCGAACCCGTTTTATGGAGGTATCTGTCACTCTACCCGGCACCTTAACCACTCGTTCACCGTGCAGGGACACATGTACTGGTGTGTTAAGATGTCATTCTCCCACTATTGTGGAGCAAAATGAAATTTGAGTGATCCAGAATTTATCAAGGAACAGCGAGTAACCCCCCTTTTCACACCAGTAATCCGGAATACTACTTCAGCAGCTAAAGCAATTAAAACTGTCATGCTGTGCTGGGCGCGCTTCACACCAAAAAAGTTACTTCAGTTCAGAATGAGGTCGGTTGACTTTACCCGAATTATCTGCCAGGTGGCGGCAAAGTCGGTCATGTGGCTAGCCTCGAGTTTTGCTGCTGTCTGATGAATTTTCCCCACCATTTTTTGGAAAAATTTGATAACAGAACAAACCAATCTCGAAAGTGCTTTTGACAAATGCTGGCAAGGTTGACAAATTATGATTTAAAAATCCTCTGTTCATTTTGTTATGTTGTGACAAGAGCGCTCCACGCTGGAAAACGTTGATTTCACACCAGAGTTACGCCGGCACAAGTTTTAATGCGGATTACTTATCCAACTATTTTCCCGGATTAGCTACTTGGCTAAGGGGGGCAAAATTTGCGGCGGATTAGCGTGCTCACACCCGAAGTGTTCCGAAGTTCCGGGAGTTATGCTGACGTAACTTTCTGGTGTGAAAGGGGCTAAACAACATTAGCTTGCACCTATAAAAGAGTACAATGTACTAAATATTCAGGAGCTTGAATTTAACATTTTAAAGTTTCTTCATTAATAACATGTAGTTAAATCGTACATTTGTAACTTACAACGTCCAGGTCTTACTGTTCCATTGGTGAGAGTAATATAAACTAATAGTAATATTTTACCTTTTAATTTGTACTGACATATTACTTTTATATACTGTTTAAAAAAAGATATTTTGGGCATGTTATACATGTATACATCTATTGCTATAGTACTTTATACTAGTAGTCTTTCCAACTAAATGTATTATTTTTCTATGACAGATCTAAATAAAATGTATGCAGATGAGTTTGCTGTACTGTTACTTGTAAATACTTAAACAAAAGGCTTCAGACTTTGAAAAAAGCCCAAATTTTAGGTGTAATGCTCTGCCACGCTGCTGTACAGTCGTACATGTATTTGTAGCCAAAGCTTAAGCGGCAGACTTTGGGATAATTTCAAAAAAAAATTATATAATATGTTTGTGGGCAGACTTAAGTTCACTTATCACTATGACCCCCATTATTTTTGTGTGCTTTAGATCAGTTTTAAGCTTACTATAGTCTAACCTGAGCTCCAGTTCGCAACCTGGATGTTATATTTCTTCATACTGGTAGTTAAGTTAGGGTTAGGTAAGATTTCAGGTTAGGTTGAGCAATGTGTTAGACCAAGGTAAGGCTTAGGTTTGTATCAAGACTGTTCAGGAAACCGTCACCTTATTCGTTCGCAGTGTCTGGGCTGGTTTCATGCAGGCTTGGCTGTATCGAACCTTCCCTAATAATTCCTCCAGCATTCATGGTCATGCCCATTCCTGTTCCATGTATTAAATGGGTGTGGCAAAAAGGAAGAGGGATTTTACTTGAGAAGGTCACGTACTTATTTACCTATTTAAGGCTTCTGGCAAATTAATCAATAAGGAGAGACCTAGCATGTATTGAGCCGGACGTCCTTCTGTTGAAATATTTGTACCTTAATATTTGAGGACAGTGGTGCTGGACACGGGCAGCTCAGGACATTTGTCTTTCACTGAAGGATGATTGACGTGTGCATGCACAGCTCACACATTCCCGGGGAGGGGGGCAGGGGACAGTGGTCCCTGGCTGGCACTGAAGTCTCTTGGTACCAAACCACAGTACAGTGAAACCTGTCTTGAGAGGCCAATGCCATAAGAGACCACCTGTCTTGAAAGACCAGATATTGCCGGCAGATTAGGTCCTATTTTCAGTGTACATGTAATTGAACCAGTCTCCGAAGACTACCTGTCTTGAGAGACCACATTTTTGTGGCCAGTGGCGTGTTCATCCAATAAGACAGTTTCTACTGTACACGTACATGTAGATGTGCCATTATGCTGCATACTGTGATCTGTAATTTGTAATCTTGAGGGTAATGTGAGGATACTGCAATTGGTGCCCAGGTAACTGCTGTTGATGTGGGCATTGTAAGAGTTTGAGAGCAATTCAGTCCGTTATATGGTACCATATATCCTGGAAAGTAAGCATAGCCGAACTTTTGTCATTTTCTTATGCAAACTTTTTGTGAGCTTACTTATGTACATACATCTTATGCACTTAATTTGAACAATTCACACACTCAAACTTTTGCACACTTTTGGGAAATACATTTATGAATTTTCTACCAAATTTCTCCTCAACTTATTCGTCACCCCAGATTCCATCAATATCATTCTTGTTTTCCAATTCCATTTACTTTTTGCCATGGGGGTGTATTAAATTCTGTTGAATAAACAGTACAAGCGTCATACATGTACACATAGATAAAAAAATCCTACTTGGGAAAAAAAAAAATTGAGTGAAGAGCCATTTTGTGAATCATCCCACCTCAGTTGGGTTCTAATATTAGTTTGCAAACTTTTTTTCCCGCCACACTCGGACTTTCTGCTCTTTTGGTGGTCCATCTACAGTGAAGATAACATGGATTGGGATGATAATTTTTAGCGCATATGGTCTTCAGGGACAGTTAAATCACTGGTTCGGTTGTGGTCATTTCTCATTGAGTTATTTGAGTAAATAAAATTACTCAAAAATGCATTTCCTCAGAGCAAACAAAGTCAAGAAAAAGCACTCCATTGACAGTTAGATTAATGATTCAAATTTAAAGTCACTCAGACTGCTAAGACTTGATCTGAGTTGGCCCAGTTTTCACAGTTAACGTTAATACCCCGGTAGATATCACACATGTCATATGTGTGATTCCAGCTGCAGCATTAGATTTTACTTTGACTGACCTTGAAAAGTCCGTTCAAGGCCACTGATAATCATAACTTGGGGTTGTTGGATGGGATGCCCCCTCGCATTGCACAGCAACCAACTGTCTACTTATACTGATGCGTGCATATTTAGCCACCTGTCACTGCTATACATACATGTACATTATACATATGCATTTACTTACAGAGATGTTCTACCTGCAAATTAATTGTCAAATGTTTCCTGTCAACTGAAATGTATAGTGTGATCAGCGGTTTGTTATTGCCCAGCTCAGCCTCGTGAGCCCCCCAGTGTAACAGATGTACCCAGTTAGCCAGAAAATTGGAATCAACCAAGTGGGAATACGGCTTGTATGGTCTATTAAGCAAATGTTAGCTTTTACTGTCATATGTTTTAATAGCATTAGTTATTTCATTCCAATGACTATTGTTAAGCATTTTCAGGGCAAAGCCTTTAATAGGGCTGAATATTTCACATTATATGCACATACCCTTAAAGGGCATCAAAACACAAAAAGCTTTGAAATGACTTATGCATACATGTACATCTATGCAATATGCATGTGATGCCCATAACCCTTTTTCTGTTTCCTTGGTTTTCCATTCATTGAACATGTTCCCAAAGACCAAGCAGATTCATTGCTTTCACAAAGAAAAGGCTACAATTTGTACCTACATGTCTATATCTCTGATATCGCTTTCCCTACGGACTAATGAACAATGCTTTTTTTTTCATCTATGTGATATGCATTACCCGAGAGTCATTAAGACATGGCTTTCCATACAAGGGGTGTACATTTCTGAGGCGTGGTCATTTGTCAGCCTTGGGGCTCTGTATACGCTCTGGAAAGAAGTTTTATGGGAGTGTTTCCCTGCCAGAGATGTCTTCCCAGAAAGACTGTACTGAAAAGAACAAGGGCAATTATCAAAAGCTAATGAGATTTTGTTTTTCTCTCATTTGTGATATATGTTACTTTGGTGTACGGTGTCTGTGGTACAGTGTCAACTCTTGTTACATGTTGCATTAATGCGTACAACTATAAATAGTCACAGAGCTTTTCGTCACTGTTGTGTGGCATAAAGCAACAATTATTGGGTATCCTGAAGACATTGGGGTTAATATTTTTTTGTTGTTGTTTTATCCATATAGCCATGAGCCACTCTGTACAGAAAACAAAACAAGGAATCCTATTACAACTTAATTAAGCTGAAAACTTTCATTCGTAGGACTGCAGAAGTTGAAAAATTACATTTTTAATCTAGAGAATGGACTTTTCTAGACTTTGGGCTCGTAATGCAAATTGAGAAGCCCATGAAGCACGAAGTCATATTACTCACATGACACTGTAGCCGGTGGTGTCCAACACGTAAGCAGCCATTAGGTGCCATGTTTATTCCTTGGCAAAGGTGGAGACATTCTACTGAAAATTTCCAGATGAGTTTTCAGAGACAGGGCTGCGTTCAGACCAGCGATCACAGTGAACGTTTCATTGAACGTTTGCCCTGTTTGCTCTACTTGGGCCTTGCAAGCTATGGGGTGTCTTGGTGATGCTGTGCTGAACCTAGGAAGATTATAACTTCCCCTCCTGGTCTGCTGTAATGTTCAACACCAGCCTACAGGTCTGCTGAAAAAGTGTGTCAAACTGTTGAACGAGTGAATGAGGAAAGGGAACAAATACAACAAAAAATCATCATTATAGTCTTTAAGATTTTGTCTAACACAGCAGAGGATTACACCCTGGGGTACTCTTCCTTTTAGCTACCATGTTCCTACATGCATTGAACCTGCTGTCTTAATTCATTCTCCTGTGCATGTTTCTGATCCCTAAAGTGCAAAGAGGACACCACTTTACCCTGGCGTTCCAAACCCTTAATGGATGTCGCAAAGACATGCAGCAAGCTCAGGGATGAGACTTTTTTTGACCAACTGCCTACCTCTGGAATGCATGCTGCGATGCGTAACATGGAACATGACATTAGCGACCCAATCAATATCCATTATCTCAGGTAGGGATACCGGACAATTGCAGTGTACCTGCTTCCATATATATTACAGACAGATTGCATTAGAAAGATCTCAATCAAAACCTCTAATTATGTATTGTTGTGCAGCTCTTTCGCCATGTTCACTTTTGTCTTTTTGGCAGGACTGGTATTCTTTTTGACATTTTCAGTGCACTTGATTTGTAAGGTTGCAATTTTCAGTATGCTTCTGATTCAGACATTTGTAGGGTTGCGATGTCCAGCCATAAAATCAATCCAGTACTAACAGTCCATTGTGTCATAATGGCTGAGTGGAAAGGCGTTTGCTATCAGATCAATCCATCAGGAGATTGAATCTAGTCTGGAATGCTTTGATCTTTTGCCTCATTGCCCACAATTTATTTTATTTGCTCATCCCAGGCTCAGTGTAGCCACCCATCGTATTTTGATAAAATGGGTCTAAAGTACATTTGAACTTTAATCCTTTCCATATACCGAATATCTCCTAATGGAGTGCAGTACCTAGTAGACACGCAGGCCATTCCAGCAAGAATTACATACCATATCTCTTAAAGGACAAATTCACACCAAATGTCTGATAAAACATCAAAAGATCCTCAAGAGTAAAATTTGAGTAAGTTTCTGATCCATCTGGCTGCTGCACATGTGCAAATCGCCACTTCCTTGTAAACAAAGGTTAATGTTGTTCCTGCTACTGTAAATATGCGTATACATGTATACCATTGTTGTAGGTACTGGATGGCATGCATTATTATTGAAATTTTTTAGACGCGCACCCAAGTCAAAACGCACTCGCGTACTGCGGTTCTGTTAGGACTTATATAGTACCAGTATATGTTTAAAATTAGCTTGGTGGATTGAACCTTGGTCTGTCTTGAAAATTGAAGGCTACAGGTACTATAACCATAAGTGCTGGTGTACAGCGACATTACTGCTATTCAAGTGAGTGTGTGACAGTTCTATCGGATTGTCCACTCGCGATGTTACAGACGTGATGTTGTCATTGAACCTGGCACACGGCTCCTCGTTGTGTCCAACACTGGAAGCTGCCAAAATTGGTGCCTATTTCCCTGGCGAATCTTGAGGACAGTCACATGGTCATCAATTCATTTCCCAGAGGTAATGTTAAAAAGTGGCAATATAAGTCTCACACAGGGTACCAGATGAAGGCACTAAATCAGGGAGTAAATTAATGTGTGTGTCCAAAAGTGCATCTATCTGGGGATGTGATTGAGCAGTATATCACTGGCCAGATCTAGCCTTAGGGTCATTAGGGGACTATCACATCAGCAGGAATCGGTGGATACAGGGGATTGGACAAGCTCTGAATGTCAATTTCACAATTTTTGTGGGCTAGGGAAATATATAGTTACAGCAAGGTTGTTTGTGTTGTCTCCCGACCAGGCAAAGGCAGATGTCCATATATAAGGTTTGGAGACACAGCAGCACTTCACAAAGGAGCTTTACGGTGATTACATTGTTTGGTTTACCTTTGCAGGAGCATATATGTATTTGTCCAAACAGTGTTTTCAGGATTAATTGACCTGTTAGAAATCATATACATGTACCGGGTAACTGTTCAAGCAGTTCTTATTTGATGATTAACCTGACAGAGGTCATGTAATTGCTCAACTACGTAGCTTACAAAAAAAAATCTTTCAATTTTCTGAACAAAGGCTCACTGCATTCAGCAATGTTTACAGAAACATTGTAATTGTAATTTGTGTCTTAATTGTCCACGCACTGTTAATGTTTCTGAAATATTATGATTATTCAAACACTGTTTTCTGAATTGATTAATGTTACAGAAATATAATTGTTTAAACACTGTTTTCTGGGTTCATTAATGTTACAGAAATATTGTAATTACTGGTTATGTTACAAAAATATTGTAATTTTTTTAATTTTGTTTTCTGGATTCATTAATGTTACAGAAATGATGTAGTTGTTCAACCCCTTACAAAGGTCTTGTGCAAACAGGTTACAGAAATCTTGTTACTGTTCAAACATTGGTTCTGAGTTCCTTAGCCTCAAAAGTGCTTATATTATCTGCACATAGCAGGCTTAGCAGCACCTCATAATGTATTAGGTGGAGACACGTACCAATTAGGAGTGTTATCAAATCAAATCAGATCAATAGTTCTAATATGTTTGGAAAATGAAATTGTAAATATTAATTATCGAATCTATATCACATGGAGTAAAAATGATTGGCAAGAAACACGAATTAATTTGGACTAAACAAAACCTGTTATTCACAACAAGGTTAATAAAAACATGCAATACATTGTACATGTACATGCTGACATAACAGAAAACTGAATCCATGTATGTAAATTAAAACAACAGATAAACAAATAACAAGATAAAAAAGTGAATAAAATATAAATTGATCCTCTCATATGACATTCATGCTAACATTCAGGAAATGATATTCCATTACGCAGTAGTAGTGATAAATATCTCTGCAAATCAAATTACAGCACACTTACCACCCACGAGTCACCACTGTGTGTTTTGATATGATCTCTATGATCTGGAGAAGTCAGTGGCACATTAAACAAGATTGCCCATTCCTATATTGGGCATGTAATGCCACACAGGTCACGAACATTCATAGCCACTGTACTCTATCATGGCAACCCTTCTTTATCATCAAGGGGTTTTATTAACGGCCAAAAAAAAGAAAAAAAGGAAATTTTATGTTGTCTGAAACCCGAGTGTAAAAGATACATAGTGCATGGTCTTTGTGAGATCACTAAAAGAATACATATCGCTAAAAGAATACATATCAGAAGGCTATAATCTCCCGGGTAATCAATCACCATGATATACACAACCTCCTGCGATTCTTGGCTGGAGTTTTCGAAAATGCTTGACTCGAAGTTTTATCTTAGGTGTGACACCGATCTGAGCATTGTGGTTGGCTAAGGGTCTGATTGGTGCATCCCATCCCCTGATGGGATACCCTTATGGGTTAACAACTTTTTTTTTTTTTGGTCTCCTCCTTCTCCTCCTCCTTCTGCCGAAAATGGCATTCCCGGAGGCAAACACAATGAAGGAAACCTTGCATTGGCCTGGTATTTTATGGTAACCTTCTTATAGATAGTCGTCAAGACAAGTTTCAATTATTTTTCCGATACGGCCATTTTCTTCTGAGTTATGGCTATTTTTGAGTAAAAATAGCTCAAAAATGCATTCTTGGAGGGCAAACACGGTAAGGATAAAATGAGATATTAAGACTTTATTATTAACTTTGTACCAGAGAAATATAAGTCAAACAATATAGGCATGCATCTCTTGCAGTCTTAGGATCAGTTAAAAATATTTGTGTGTGTGAGACGACCTTGTCAGTAGGATTGGATTTCTGTCTGCTTTATTACAAACCAATTTAAATGTCTCCTATTTTATCGACTTTACTCTTAGTGAAAATCTTTGTTATTAAATATGTTTATAAGTAAAATTGAATCGCATGATTGTGCCAGATAACTTCTTGGCATTTAAGCATACATGCATTGATCATGTCCACGCCTACCGGTAGTCGATATCTCTGCCCTTGCAGAGGACTGTTACTTGAATGGTGAATAGGGATCTGTTCTGTTTTATGCTATATTATAATAGATAATAAAGATGAATTATATATAGATTCAAGTTAACTTAATGTAACTTTCTGTGCATTGTCAAGAACAACAGAATATCCCAGAGGAAATTTTTTTGCAAGACCTATATGCCTCTTTAGTAGGCATCCCATCCGTAGGATAAGATAACTTATTGTTTCATCAGAGTTTGTGTTTTCTGATTTATTTTTTATTCTGCTGTTTCCCAGCCTCTACCCAGTTTGGGTCTAGCAGTGACAAATATTTTAGGATGACTTTCATATTTGGAATAGGACTACCCTAGGTTATAACACATTGAGGGCGATTTTCGGTGTATTGCGACATTTCATTCTGTTATTTAAAAAAAAATGTCAAAAAACAATAAGTAAATATCTCACAAAATCCACACCAAATATCCTTCACCAATACCTGTCATATGTCGTGAATGTTATCTCTTAGATCAGTACCCTCTCTGGAATTTATTGGCATGATTGTGGCTGACACTGTGTGCACAGGAATTTCCCCCGACTAATTTCTGCTAACGCTTGTTAACACTCAATACTTGAAACAAACTGTTAAAGATAGGCCCAAGTTACTATTAGACACTGATAGGAAGTCATATATGGTGAGTTCAGCCATGCTACTGAATTTGAGCCTGAGCAACCTTGAAGGTCGAAATCAGAATCAGAAAAAATTTAGCACCCAGTGACTCCACAAAACTGGGTCATTGTCATTTGTTCACGGATGCTGTTCATATTCGGAAAAAGAACTTCCTTAGGTTATATCACACACTTTGGGGATACTTTTGGTGTAATGTGCCTTTTCGCTCGACTTCAGGGAAACAGATTCGTGAAGTGTATCCCGTGCATTAATTCAGAAAATCCTTGGACAATACTTGTCATATTTCATGAATGTTATATCTAGATATTATAAGTTGTATCTCTGTGATTTATTGTCATTATTGTGACTGTCTGTCACATAGTGTGCACAGGATGCACAGAAATTCCCCTACTAATATGTGTTTTTTGTTAACACTTAATACTTGACAAACCATTAGAGATAGGTCCCTATTTGCTGTTACACACTAATAGGAAATCATGTGTGACAAATTTACTGAATTTGACCTTGAGTGATATCAGGATATTACGATATTAACATTTACACTGATTTTAAGGTCCTATTTAAGGTTGAGGTAAGTTAGTCACATTTAAATATTTCACAACGAAATATTAGATATTAGCTAGGAAGGAAACACTGCATGTTGAGCTGATATGGTACTGAAATGTACTCATATGGACTTTTTACTTACTCCTATGGACTTTTTAAAAACGTATAATTGCACATATTTTGATGCACAATAACAGGATGCCTCCTCACATTGGAGGTGACTGACTGTCTTGTTTATTAGACAGGCTAAAGTTAGAATCTAACGACCAAGGAATTAATTATTCTGATCCAGTGATGACCCTAAGTCCACAGCCCTGAATCCTATGAGTTCATGTTTCTCAATTTTAATTCTTGGTTTAGAAATTAAGATTTGTAAGTACCAGTTCATGCATGGATATTGTTTCTGATCTCAGCCTGACATGCCATGAAGTTTTACATTTTTGGAGACAGCTAGGATTCGTAGATTTTCTCTGATCCTTAACACATGTAACATGGTCATCAATTTCAGGCCTTCTTTGGAGGTTGTGACGTCAACCGAGTCCCAAAGAACTGATGTCACCTCCCCTGTAGAAGGCCAGAGATGGCCGAAAGATCAAGAAGAGCTATAAGCCCTAGCTGTCTCAGCAATGGTAAACCCTTTACATTAGATTTGTAAGTATAGTCTTTTCAGACTTATACCCACACAGGCTTGACTCGGTGGTGACATATTCGGCCGCTCGATATCCAAGAAAGTCTAGGGTCAGAACTTGTTGCCTTCCACTTGCATCTTAATGGACCTGGGCAAAGTCTTGGCTGACGATCGAGTGATGATGTTGCTTCCTCTCGCTGTGCCATGTCCTTAGGGTCCTTTTAGCCTTGTCTTGGTGGCTAATATACACATCGTTACCAGTGGGAAGGCACTTGGAAATTTAGTTAGTGTCTGTATCATGTATCCAGTCGCTATTCCCACATGGTAATTGACTTAGTCAGTGTTGCCTCAGCCCCAGGCGCTGCAGTTCAAGGCTAATTCCTAAGAGTTCCGCAGCAGGCGAGAACAATTCTATTCCTGACAGGCCAAGTCTCAGGAAAGGGTCTAGGTCCTGCACGATGGGGACCGTCTGGCTCCCTGAGGACCTTTTAGCCCCAGTGTTACTTTATATGGCTGTTCAGACATGCATAGGAACTTGACTTGGCATGAGAAGCCAAGAACGAATGTGTATGTCACTGAACCACCTGTGCCATCTTCATGTCCCATTTTGCAGGACCCATCATTGGTAGATCTCTCTGTATGCTCGGTTCCTACAGATCTGTAATGCTACCGGAACTTGCCTTCACGTCCTGGAAAATTCTCGAAAATTGCCGTGCTCTGTTTTAGCTGTGAATTTAATATATTAGAATTTCATTATTAGGTTCTCCTGGAAAAGTCCTGGTGTTCTCCAGTGCCGAGATATTATCGATATTGTTTCCATTCATGATTTTTCACCCATCTGTGTAGAATGCTGTGACATACATATAAAAGAAGTTGGCATCTACTATATTATAGGAAGTACCACTGACTGTTTTGGTTTTGTTACTGTTGATAGTACATGTAGTTTATTTACAAGAGGTCTCCAAGATTTGGGGTTATCGTTGCTTTGCTGGGAATGATGATTTCTCAGGAGATGATGGGGTACTTTTTATGAGTTTGGAAAATACATTATATGTCATTACATGTATTTAAAATTCCTTTAACATTTATATCGTGAAACTACACTAACTATACAGTGCAAAGCACGAGTGGCTTGTTTAAGCTAAATAAATAGATTAGACATGTATCATGGGATGAACTATATGGCCACAATCTATAAGAGGGAAGTCACTTATACTTTAACACTGGCTGTCATGCCCTGGAAATGGGATTCTTGTGACTGAACGTTCCATCCCTAATCCATTTTCATTGCACTCCGCTTTACAAATCACAACGTGATGTCCAAGTAACATTCTCCCAATGAATTGGAAAAAAAAATAGGCATGCTAAATTTAACATTTAAGTGCAGTATGGTGTTTCATGTAAGTGATTTGATGTGCTTTATGCTGG
>JAAUYG010078203.1_pt1 | contig 12586 bp, 3 predicted proteins | sample 7278091 | NCBI WGS metagenome assembly JAAUYG01 (sample SAMN14350201, study PRJNA611818) | marine sediment metagenome | isolation source: surface marine sediment (0.6m) | place: French Polynesia: Moorea | collected 2018-08
CCTATCTTGGCTTTATATGGTTTTTGTGGTAAAAAAAACAAAAAATTTTTTTTTTTTGCGTAAATCAGAGTGGAACCCCCCCCCCCCAAAAAAAAAAAAAAAAAAAAAATACCAGTGTACATGTATCATAGCAATTGGGATCAGGGGCTTGGCTCTTTCAAACAGGATAACATTGTTTATTGTCAAATCAGTAGCTGCCCCTGTCATTCCTAGTGTTCACACAGACTCCCTTAAATGCTCCCTTAAATGTTTTGAGCAGTGTACATACACATTGTATTTCCCTATTGTTAACACAGTCTCCCTTAACTTTGCAAACTTAAATATTTTGAGTAATGTAGAACAACCTATCTATAACTGAATAATTCCTAACATGATAACTCTCTGTAGGGACATTACTTACCGATTAATCATTATCCGGTTTACAGACATCAAATGGTTTTTCCGCATTTATGCATCACGCGTAACTGGTTATTTTTGTATTAGTTTTATTGAACATGTTTCCAGCTGGACTTAAACGTGCAGAAAAAGAGCCTTCTGGTGGTACTGGACGAAGCTGGAGTGTAAAAATGGAATTGGTTCTTGCTCCTGGGACTTCTGCTCCTTGCTAAAGAAAACTCGACAGCTGCCATGCGTCTTTCACGAGGTGAGGAACTAAAGCATACCACGGTCTTCTCCCCTTTTAAGACGATTCATGCGACTGAAAAATGGTATCTGCTTTTATATGAAAAATGTGTGTGGGGGCGGACTGTAAACAATTACGGTTTAATAGTACTAACAGAAAATTCGCACTTTGGGAACAAATTAAAAGCTGCGATTCTTTACGACACAATACACGTTATGTATCACTCCGTAATCAGGCAACTACGCTTGCATGCAAAAGGAAATAACGGAATATTTATTTTTGACGACGTTTCAGGGTATCTGGCAGCTGCCGGAAATTTCAACCAGAGTTGAACGTCCGTCCATATCGCATTACTGGTATGCTGGAAAATACTGGATCCAAGCCACCCTAAAGAAGCAAGGGCAGGAAATAGCGTGTGTCTCGCTCTACCTGTATGTCGATTAAATTCGGGACCTACTGTAATACTGTGTTCCCAATAAACATAAACATCTAAACCATAACAGTGCATTGCAGAGTTTGGCAAATTCGACATTTCTGGTGTTACGTTGGCCTTCTCGGGCACAAAAGCAAAATGATTTGCCCTTATAACCTGAGACGTATATTATTGGCATATATTTTGTCTAGAACTGTATCTCTAAACATATGAAAGCACTGATCGGTTTTGTACATCTTCATTTATGCTCGTGAAGACGCTATCGAAATTTCCATCTTTCATGATCGCCAGGCTCTGTTGAAGTCATCCCCCCCAAAAAAAAAATAAAAAACTGTAGCTAGGACCACATGCGCTCGTATTCTCAAATAGATAGTTTACATAATATACTATGTTTTAGTAACAATTATTAAGAGGTATGTTACGTAAATTGCATATTTGAGATTACGAGTGCCTGTGGCATAGATTGATTTATATACCTAATGTTGCGCTTCTTATACACTGTTTTAATGTATACAGCTTATGCAAAACTCTGTGTTGTACGAAAAAGAAGAGATGAAGGGGGAACTGGATAAATTACTGGATGAATTATTAATGGCAGAGTAACTACTGTGTTTATTAAATGGTTATGTTATAATAGAACTAATTTAAAAATGAATGTTAATCGGATAAAAGTGCCGTTAAGGAGATGAAATTAAAGTGGTAAATACGATGGTAATATGGGTACATGTATCTGTAGCGACCATTTAAATATGGATGTGAAAGGTTGTACACATATATCTATGCTTTTTTGCTGCGATTTATCACGCGGATGCGTCTCTGGTGAAATGCTATTACGCACAATTATACTAATTGAAAAAAAATAAAAAAATAAGGAAACGTTTTTTTTTACCCTATTCAAATTACAGAGGGATTGTCTTGAGCAGTGTTAGATTAAGTTGTCCTAGAAAGAAATGAAGAAGTATTGTCTACATAAGATTAACAATTTGGATACAAGAGCAAACACTCGACCACACAATGTACATTACCGTAATGTTATGTTATCAATTACTATAATACTAAGTGAACCAGTGTTTTTGCAATGTATCTAGACGCTAACAAATTATAAAAGTAGTTAGACTTCTAATACAAAAGGTCCTTATGATACAGACACATAAATACGATTGTTATGCCGTATATATTTTATGGGTGGTTTGGTATATGCTGAAAACATCGTAATTCTTGCACTACGAAATATGTACTAAGGGCCATGCTTAGAAGAGTCAACAAATTTTCTCGGCAGTATGGTAAAATTTACGGAAGAGTGAATTGTTACATTTAGAGCTGATGGGAAGTATGAGCCCACAGAAAGGATGGAATTTGATGATCAAGTTCTAATTGCCATTAAATTTGTAGAACATCTGGGAAATATTATCCACATACGATTTTGTGCCTGCCCGGTGGCCGAATGGTTGTCACCATGAAATGCATGAGTTAATATGGCCTGTAGAAGAGAGATATGAGACATGTACATGTAAACTGTTGCAAATGGTGTTATTGTAAAAATTGTTGTATAAGTCTGACACTGGGTTGGAATAATGTAGAATATGAACTTCAGATGCGCTTTATGAAATTTCTTCACTCCCCAATTCATAGCAAGAAACAATGTGTTGGCATGTGTGCCAAACCAGCAGTATACATGTATGGAAGCGATTCAAAAGCATAGAGCACCTTAAACCAAATTGCACACAGGTACCGATTTCGTAAATTCAGAGTGTTTTGAACAAAGGTTGTTTCGCCTTTTGCCGTTAGAGGCAAGGTAGTTAGAAATACTAAGAGCAGGGGCACTTAAGATCAGGAGACTTTAGCTATGGAGAGATGATCTAACGCACTCTGTTGGAGACCGGGTAATTCCTGAATGTAATATGCTGGATGAAATCAGTAAATATTAATGCTGTGAATAAGAACTAAATTTCAGCATTTCGCATTTCTTGCAAGGTTTTTTTTGTTATGCTGCATAGTGTTTTTTTCTTTCTCTGTACCTACAATAATACCGATTATCGGTGATTGTTCAGTTTACAGAGTTAGAATTGTAAACTTCTTTCCATAAGTTGTATTCTGTTTGACAATTTTGTAAAATAAATGACAAGTAAACTGTACACAAACTGTACACAATTAGAAATTCTGCCCCGACATGCAACGCAGAAAATTTAACGTGACCTGATTACGAAGAAAGGAACTGATTTATACGGTACGACAGCCTGCTAGATGTAACAGGTACTAACATTTCAATGGGATGCTTGTAATATCTCCATATGGTATGTACGAATCTTCAAATTGTTAACACAATAAATTTGGTAGCTTTGTTAAAAAAATGCAGGTGTTTTGGCTTTCTTTTTTCTTTCGCCCTACCTCAAAAAGGTACCTACTGATTAAATATAAAAAATTTAGCTCTGTAATTAACATGTATTATTCATATGCCCGAAAATCTCCTTATACTTTAACAATGCAGAGATCGTACAATATATATCTCTACTACGCGATAACCTTTATTAATTGCACGATGATCCCATGCCAGCTTTTCAGCCAATAGCAGAAGTGGAGGTAGTACATGTTTACGTAATTTCCAATTGTGTTACTAAGATTTTGTGGCGTTGCTATGCCCTACAGGCACGAAAAGGGAAAAAAAAAACTTTCGAAGCAAGGGCGTGTGAAAATGGCCTTTGCTTGTCTAAATTCCACTTGACGTGTTTAAAATGAAGTCCATGAACCAGGTATATAATAATAGGGTTATCACACCTATCCAACAATTCATTTGTGTACGCACAAACAGCTGCATCGCGGACGACGAACTTGTGAGTCCGGAAATGTCCAGCTGTTCGAGCATGCACACGCACATCGTCGAATAATAGTAATAACCCTTAAGTATCGGTTTCTTGTGATACAATGAATTTGATTTAAAATTTCATATAAATACAACTAAAACATTAAGAAATTTTCCTCATAAAATCTGATCTTTTACACCCCCGATGGCAACAGTACTAGTAATCTAATTAAGAAAAAAGGGTCGAAGTATTTATTATCTTATCGCCTCGAAAAAGAGAAACAAGTGGCACAAGAGCCTTGCCACTCAGCTTGTCAGTCTACATGCATTAAAGCATGATCCAAGCTTGCATTTCTCAACATATTCATGCCATGATTATATTACAATATATCTTCGCACTTTAACACTGAAATTTTAAAATTAAATTTAAATTCAACAAATAAAATTTTGGCAATGTGTAACATTTGTAGGTACTGTTCCAGGAGTGTCCACATATTTTGGTGACTGCAAGTTGATATTTTTCTTTCTTTTTTCTTCTTTTTTTATGGGATATTTTTGGCGTGTGTAATTTGTGACTTCTCCGAACACATACTCCAAGGTAAAGAAACTAAGAGAATATCATGAACAAATTCAAATCAGACATGGTGCATGCAAAGCTTTCTGTAGATTTTGGTGCAGGAAATACACTGCTGACCATTTAGTTCTGTAAAAACAGTGAGCGACATTAAACAAAAAGCTAGTGATAGTGTTGAATCATAAGTTGCAGCTACAACTACACAAGTCCTCCTTTTTAAGGTTGGCTATACGATAACAAAACAACGCCAAATCAACCTCAGGTAGATCACCCTTTATTGTTAGCCCGTATCTGAATCTGTACGGACGGCCGCAGTAATTAAGGTAGCTATTAAGTGAAAAATTCCAACGTTGTTTGGTCAAATATAACTGTGCTAAATATATCAGTTAGATATTCAACAATATAGTCGTGGTTGTCTTTTGGGGGAAAAACTGATGTTTTTCTAGTTAGTGTAGTGGTTGAATTAACGTATTAATTTAAGATAAATCACGCAAATGTTCGACTTCGACTTGAAGTTCATAAAGAACGTTAATATTCTGTATAAACGGGACACCTTTTTAGACATCTTGACATTAGGGTTTAGCTCAGATTGAAAGTTTGTGTCAGTAGAACTATTAAACGACAGTAATAACGCAATATGAACTTTAGATATATTTATGTATATATAGTTATATTATTTGGCATATGTGGCCACGAAATTGAATTTATTGTGAGTATTCTATAGCCGTTTATACGTCTATTGCCTTGTTCGCTGGGGATCACGCACAACTGTAAAGTGTCCAGAGAGTATCGCAGGGGGTATCTTCGGTGCTTTCAGATATACACGAAATATCCCCCTAATGCTACGCGCCCATTTGCCTTGTGCACTTCGCTGTAGAACGGTTCAACCCACGTGTTGTCGGCATGATGAAACACCGTGTCTCCCAAGCAAAGGCACCATGGTTTTCCAGAAAATTCTTTAACGGAAATGAATTGACATGTGAGATGCATTTTTTCTGCGGGCGACTGATGATCCATGGTCCGCACATGACGATCCGTTTGCTTAGTGGTGACACGTGGTTAGACCGGATATGGTCGGTTGTCTGTGTATCGTGTTTCCATACACATTTAATACAGGAGATCTACAGCTGATCAGTGTGCAATGCCTTCTGGTGACACGTAACTTGACGACATTTCCGGTACCAGCACAGTTATTGCTTCATTGTGTTCTTTATGCACACGTGACATTTTTCCAAATGGTGTAGTTGCATCGCGCGTGCCCGGCTTTTTCAATTCATAGTATTTACTCATACGAGTAAAAACTGGGAAAGAAAATGTGGAGACAACAAACGTTCAGACGCCGAGTCCTCTAGTAGTAGATGTGTTAAAGGGGCGATAATTGCACGATAGCGCAAATTACGCGAGGTGATTAGACAAGATATGGTCGGTTGCCGGTGTATTGCGTTTCCATACACATTAATTACCAAGGCAATTTCTTTCTTTCTTTCTGTCTTTCTATCTTTCTTTCTTTCTGTCTTTCTTTCTATCTTTCTTTCTTTCTATCTTTCTCTCTTTCTTTCTGTCTTTCCTTCTTTCTGTCTTTCTTCTGTCTTTCTGTCTTTTTGTCTTTCTTTCTTGCTTTCTTGCTTTCTTTCTTTCTTTCTTTCTGCCTTTCTTCCTTTCCTACTTTCTGTCTTTCTTTCTGTCTTTCTTGCTTTCTGTCTTTCTTTCTTTCTTTCTGTCTTTCTTTCTTTCTTTCTGTCTTACTTTCTTTCTTTCTTTCTTTTTTCTTTCTTTCTTCCTTTCTTCTTTCTTTCTTTCTTTCTTTCTGTCTGTCTTTCTTCCTTCCTTTCTTTCTTTATGGCTTTCTTCCTTCCTTTCTTTCTGTCTTTCTGTCTTTATTTCTTACTTGCTTTCTTTCTTCCTTTCTCTCTGTCTTTCCATCTTTCTTTCTTCTTCCTTTCTCTCTGTCTTTCTGTCTTTCTTTTTTTTTTTTTGGTCTTTCTGTCTTTCTTTCTTTCCTACTTCCTTACCTTCTTTCCTTCTTTTTTATATCTTTCTTAATTCCTTTCTTTCGAACCTCCTTACATTCTTTCCTACTTTCCTTGTTTATTTCTTTCTTTCTTTGTTTCTTCCTTCCTTTCTGTCTTTCTGTCTTTCTTTCTTAATTTCTTTCTGTCTTTCTTTGTTTCTGTCTTTCTTTCTTTCTTTCTTCCTTTCTTTGTTTTTGTCTTTCTTTCTGTCTATCATTCTTTCTTCCTTTCATTCTTTCTTTCCTTCTTCTTTCCTTCTTTCTTTCTTTGGGTCTTTAGTGCATTCTTTTTTTCCTCATTGCTTTTTTCCTCTCTTACTATTTCTTACTTTCCTTCTTTTTTACTTTCTTTCTTTCTTAATTACTTTCTTCCTTCCTTCCTTCCTTCCTTTCTTTCTTTCTTTCTTTCTTTCTTTCTTTCTTTCTTTCTTACTTACTTGCTTTCTTTCTTTGTTTCTGTCTTTCTTTCTTTCTTTCTTTCTTTCTTTCTTTCTCAGCCTTTCTTACTTTTCTTTCTTTCTATCCTTCTTTCTTTCATTCTTTCCCTCTTTCGTTCCTTCTTTCTTTCCTTCTTTCTTTCTTTCTTTCTTTTTTCTTACTTTCTATCTATCTTTCTTTCTTTCTTTCTTCTTTGTTACTTTCTTTTTCTTTCATACTTCCTTGCTTTCTTTCTTTCCTTCGTTCGTTCTTTCTTCTTTCTCTCTTCCTTCCTTTCTTTCTTTCTCTCTTTCTTCTCTCTTTCTTTCTTTCTTGCTTTCCTACTTACTTTCTGTGTTCCTTTCCTTCTTTCTTTCTTCTTTCTTTCCTTCTTACTTTCCTCCTTTCTGCGTTACTTTGTTTCTTTCTTTCTTTCTTTGTTTATTTCTTTCTTCTTTCTCGGTCTTTCTTTCTTTCCTTCTTTCTGTCTTTCTTTCTCTCTTTCTCCTTTCTTTCTTTCAGTCTTTTTTCTTTCTCTCTTTCTTTCTTTCTTCACACTTTTTTTCTGTGTTCCTTACTTTCTTTCTTTCCTTCTTTCTTTCCTTCTTTCTGTCTTTCTTTTTTTCTTACTTTCTATCTTTCTTTCTTTCTTTCTTTCTTTCTTTCTTACGTTCTGTCGTTTTGTCTTTCTTTCTGTATTCCTTTCTTTCTTTCCTTCTTTCTTCTGTTTTTCTTTCTTTCTTTCTTACTTTCTTTCTTTCTGTTTTTCTTTCTTACTTTCCTCCTTTATTTCCTTCTTACTTTCCTTCTTACTTTCTTACTTTCTTTCTTTCGTTCTCTATTTCTTTCTTTCTTTTTTCTTTCTTTCTTTCTTTCTTTGTTAGATCTACTTTCTTTCTCTCTCTCTCTCTCTTTCTGTCTCTCTGTTTTCTGTCTTTCTTTGTTTTTTTCCGTCCTTCTTTCTTACTTTCTGTCTTTCTTTCTTTCTTTCTTTCGGTCTTTCTGACTTCCTTACTTTCTTCCTTCTTACTTTCTTTCTATCTTTCTTTCTTTATTTATTTCTTTCTTTCTGTCTTTTTTCCTATTTCTTTCCTTCTTTCCTTCTTTCTTTCCTTCTTTCTTCCCTTCTTTCTGTCTTTCTTTCTTTCCGACTTTCTGTCTTTCTTACTTTCTTTCTTTCGTTCTGTCTGTCTTTCTGTCTTGCTTTCTTTATTTCTGTCTTTCTTCCTTTCTTTCTTTGTTACTTTCTTTCTTGCTTTCTGTCTTTCCTTCTTTCTGTCTTCCGTTTCTGTCTTCCTTTCTTTCTGTTTCTGTCTTTCTTTTATTCTTTCCTTCTTTCCTTCCTTCTTTCTTTGCTTCTTCCTTTCTTCCTTTCTTCCTTTCCTTCTTTCTTTCTTCCCTTCTTTCTGTCTTTCTTTCTGTTTCTTTCCTTCTTTCTTTCTTCCTTGCTTGCTTTTTTTCTTTCTTTGTTACTTTCCGACTTCTTTCTGTCGTTCTTTCTTCCTTTCTTTCATTCTGTCTTTTTTTATTTTTCTTTCTGTCTTTATTCCTTTCTTTCTGTTTTTCTTACTTTCTGTCTTTCGTTCTTTCTTACTTTCTTTCTTTCTTTTTGTCTTTGTTTCGTTCTTTCTTTCTTTCTCCTTTCTTTCTTACTTTCTTACTTTCTTTCTCTTTCCTTCTTTCTTACTTTCTTTCTACTTTCTTCCTTCCTTTCTTTCTTTCTTTCTGTCTTTCTTTCATTTTTCCTTTCTTCCTTTCTTCCTTTCTTTCTGTCTTTTTGTCTTTCTTTCTTACTTTTCTTCTTTCTTTCTTTCATTCTTTCTTTTTCTTTGTTACTTTCTTTCTTTGCTTCTTTCTTTCTTTCTTTTCTTCTTTCTTTCCTGCTTTCTTTCTTTCCTTCTTTTGTTCCTCCTTTCCTTCCTTCTTTCTTTTTTACTTTCTTTCTTTCTGTCTTTCTTTCTTTCTTTCTTTCTATCTTTTTTGCTTTCTTTCCTTCTGTCTCTCCTTCTTTCTTTCCTTGTTTCTTTATTTCGTTCTTAGCTTTCCTTTCTTACTTTCTGCTTTGTTTCTTTCTTTCTTACCTTCTTTCTTCCTTTCTTTCTTTCTGTCTTACTTTCTGTCTTTCTTTTTTTCTTACTTTCTGTCTTTTTGTCTTTCTCTCTTTCACTCTGTCTTTCTTTCTTCCTTTCTTTCTGTTTCTTTCTTGATTTCTTTCTTTCTTTCTTCTTCCTTTCTCCTTTCTTTCTTTCTTACTTTGTTTCTGTCTTTCTCTCTTTCTTTCTTTCTGCCTTTCTTTCTCCCTTTCCTATCCTTTCTTATCTTTCTTTCGTATTTTCTCCCTTCTTTCTTCCATTCATTCTTTCTTTCTTTCTTTCTTTCTTTCTTTCTTGCTTTCTTTCTTTCCTTCTTTCTGTCTTTCTTCCTGTCTTTCTTTCTTTCTTTCTTTCTGTCTTTCCTTCTTCTTTCTTTATTTATTTCCTTCTTTCTTTCCTTCTTTCTGTCTTTCTTTCTTTCTGTCTTTCTTTCTTTCGTTCTTTCTTTGCTTCTTTCTTTCTTTCTTTCTTTATTTATTTGTTTCGTTCTTTTGCTTTATCTATTTCTTCCTTTCTTTTTTCTTTCCTACTTTCTTTCTTGCTTTCTTTCTTTCTTTCCTACTTTCCTTCTGACTTTCTTTCCTTCTTTCTTTCTTTCTTTCTTTCTTTCTTTCTTCCTTTCTTCCTTTTTTCTTTCTTTCTTACTTTGTTTCTTTATTTCTTACTTCTTTCTTCCTTCTTTCTTTCTTTCTTTCTTTTTTTCCTTCTTTCTTTCTTTCCTACATTCTTTCCTTCTTTGTTTCCTTCTTTCTGACTTTCTTTCTTTCTGTCTTCCTTTCTTTTTTTCTTTCTTACTTTCTTCCCTTCTTTCTCCCTTTCTTTTTTCTCTCTTTCTTTCATTCTGTCTGTCTTTCTGTCTTCTTTCTTTCTGTCTTTCTTTCTTTCTGTCTTTCTTCCTTTCCTTCTCTGTTTCTTTCTTTCTTTCTTACTTTTTCTTACTTTCTTTCTTGCTTTCCCTGTTTCTTTCTTTCTCTCTTTGTTTCTTTCTGTCTTTTTTCTTTCTGTCTTGTCTTCCTTTCTTTCTGTCTTTCTTTCTGACTTTCTGTCTTTCTCTATTTCTTTCGTTCTTTCCTTCTTTCTTCCTTCTTTCTGTCTGTCTGTCTTTCTTTCTTTCCTTCTCACTTTCTTTCTTTCTGTCTGTCTTTCTTTCTTTCTTTCTTTCTTTCTTTCTTTCTTCCTTTTTGTCTTTCTTCTGTCTTTCTTTCTGTCTTTCTTTCTTTCTGTCTTACTTTCTGTGTTTCTTTCTTTCTGTCTTTCTGACTTTCTGTCTTTCTCTTTTTCTTTCTTTCTTTCTTTCTTTCTTTCTGTCTGTCTTTTCTTTCTTTCTGTCTTTCTTTCTTTCTGTCTTACTTTCTGACTTTCTTTCTTTCTGTCTTTCTTTCTGACTTTCTTTCTGTCTGTCTTTACTTTCTTTCTTTCCTTCTTCCTTCCCTTCTTTCTTTCTTTCTTTCTTTCTTTCTTTCCCATAGCTTATTGCTCGAGTCGTTTTCGGCGAGGTCTTTGCTTCGCATTAGTGCCTCGCCCATAATATAATCCTGGCCCTTGGTTTCAAGACAACCCATAAAGACACAATGTTACCTAAACATCTAATCCTAGCCGATAAGGGCCTAGCTCCCCCAACACTGCGCTAAGCTGTGACTTGTGTGTACCGACCCCAAGAGCAAACCTACATGCAGATATATTTAGCTTTTCACACATATTAAGCGACGAGAGCTTCTTGAGTGATGATACAACAAAACTGCCGGGCTGATCCGAGGGGCGGGGAGATAATAAGTGCGAGCTACCACCTCACCCTCATCCTACTCTCATCCGCCAACCCCGGCAGTGGGCCAAATGTTTTGACATAAGTGGGGCAGTGTAACAGTCTGTAACTTCTTGGAAGCTGATGCCCCTTGTGAGACCATAAACCTAGAGAGGATGGATTCCCGAGAGGAGCAGTACTAAGAATACACTTACGTGACTTCTTGGAAGTCGTAGGAACTCCTAATAAATGATACCCCGCCCACCTTCGTTGATCAGCTGATTGTAAACAAAGATAGGCCAACAAGCTGGATAATAAGCGGATTAGTGTCCAATACTTTCACCTTTTCCAGGACCCTGTGTTGTTTACTCAATGTATCCTTATTTGCCTGTTAAACCTAATATGAACACATATATTGCCTGTTTAACATAATATGTACATCTGTTAATGCCAAATGAAAGTACATGTAGTTCTAAAACTACATTACAAACACCAGAAGGTAACAGAATACCGGATGTGCACACAGAGAATAATTACATGTACATGTAGTTTATTCACAGTATAGGAAACAGAAAAGTTTAAAAGTTTTTATCAACGTGTTGGGCTATGTCTTGGCTGAGGTGTAGGTGAGCCTTAAGGGAGGTTCCCAGCTATAAACCTACCAGAAAAAAACTTACCAGGGACTTAGGTGATGCACCCTTCTTCCGAGATTGCATACACATACATATAATACGCGGGGCGCTCATACGTGTATTGCAGTTGATTGAGCAAACGATGTTGTACTGATGGAGAGTATGGCAAAACAAGGGAGAAAGATCTTAAAATCGTACATTGCCTGCAGGCTGATCGTGATGTGAACAGGCATGTGCTTTGTCTTCAGTTTCGAAGAGTATTGGGGAAAGTAATGTTACAGTAGTTATAACTTTGCTCTTCGTGGTAACTCGTGCATTTGCATGTGTATGGGATATTGGGCGACCAAACCCCTGGCAGAGAGACCGAAGGGCGGAGTGACAGGAGCCAAATACCACATTTTGCTGCTGTAGCTGATCGCGGGTATTTCTTTTTTTTTTTTTTTTTTTTTGCTTGTTTGTTTCCGCATTTTTTTCAACCGTAGACTCCCGTACACACATGTAACGTTAGCACTTGGAGAATGCGGACACATGACGATTATAGGTCAAAAGGTTTTCCTGGCATTGCATTAAGGGGGATCATAATTTATATAACAAGCTACTCATCCTACAGCCCCCAGCTTACAGGTATGAGACCCCCTTCGAACGGCTTTCCTCCATGTGGTGTAAAATCGTAGACAGTTCACAGTTTGTCGAAGTTTAATCCCATAGGCATGTCCCATATAAAGACATACATGTACAGTATGCTGAACGTCTTTATATATGGGACCCGCCTATGGTATGTACAATGTAACTATCGATAACACCAATATACAGCATACATACTGGGCACATAATGTTTCAATTTCCCTGAAGACATCTGAAGTAATGCAGTGAGAAAATATCAATCTGTATAAATATCAAGTTACTATATAATTTATTTACGAAATACATGGCTCAACAAATAATTGTAATGCAACAGGTGTTCCAGTGAAATAGCCAATGATAAGAGAAGTATCGTTCGCCACAGCGGCGTCTAATTGCTTTTTTTCCTTGAGGGCATCTTATTTTTCGGACTCTACTTTAGACACATGACTTGACCCAGGTAGGCAAATGTGAAGCGATTATGACAGAAAATGACGGTGCATTACAAACACTGGTACGACGGTCCGCTGAGTTACGTAACCGGGAGCAGGTTATGGAGAGAGAGAGAGAGAGAGAGAGAGAGAGAGAGAGAGAGAGAGAGAGAGAGAGAGAGAGAGAGAGAGAGAGAGAGAGAGAGAGAGA
>JAAUYG010082994.1_pt1 | contig 12586 bp, 11 predicted proteins | sample 7278091 | NCBI WGS metagenome assembly JAAUYG01 (sample SAMN14350201, study PRJNA611818) | marine sediment metagenome | isolation source: surface marine sediment (0.6m) | place: French Polynesia: Moorea | collected 2018-08
CACGCCGAGCGCCACGGGGCCGGGCCGCGGCCCGGGCTGGAGCCCCTGGGCGCGCTGCTGGCGGCGGGCGGGGAGACCCTGCCGGAGCCGGTCGCGGCGGACCCGGCCGTGCAGGTCGCCGCCCTGATCTACACCACCGGCACCACCGGCGCGCCCAAGGGGGTCATGCTGACCCACGACAACCTGCTGTTCATCGCCGGGCGCTCCTCTCAGCAGCGCGGCGTCACCGCCGCCGACCGGGTCTACGACGTGCTGCCGATGAGCCACGTCTTCGGGCTGTCCTCGGTCCTGCTCGGCTCGCTCTACCAGGGCGCGCGGCTCGACCTGGTGCCCCGCTTCGACCCCAAGGCGGTCGCCCGTGCCCTGGCCGAGGACGGGGTGACGGTCTTCCAGGGCGTGCCGCAGATGTACGCCCGCCTGATCGCCGGGGTGGAGGCGGGCGCAGTCCTGCCGGCGCCGAAGCTGCGCTACATCTCGGCCGGCGGGGCACCCCTGGAGCCCGACCTCAAGGCCCGGGTCGAGGCGCTCTGGTCCCTGCCGCTGCACAACGGCTACGGCCTGACCGAAACCTCGCCGACGATCTCGACCACAGAGCCCGGTCGGCCGGCTGCCGACGACAGCACCGGGCCGCCGCTGCCCGACGTCGAGGTCCGGATCGCCGGGTCCGAGGGCGAGGCCCTGCCCGCCGAGACGGTCGGCGAGATCTGGGTCCGCGGGCGGCTGGTGATGAAGGGTTACTACCGCGACCCCGAACAGACCGCGGCGGCGGTGACGCCTGAGGGCTGGTTCCGGACCGGCGACCTCGGCCGGCTGACCGCCGGGGGCGAGCTCTACGTCGTCGGCCGCCTCAAGGAGCTGATCATCCGCTCCGGCTTCAACGTCTATCCGCCGGAGGTCGAGGCGGTGGTCGCCAGCCACCCCCAGGTCGCGCTGGCGGCCGTGCTCGGCCGCAAGGTCCCGGGCAACGAGGAGGTCGTGGCCTTCGTCCAGCCGCCGCCCGGCAGCGACGTGGACCTTGCGGCCCTGCGGGCCTTCGTCGAGCCGCGCCTGGCGCCCTACAAGCGGCCCTCGGACTACGTCGTCATGGCGGAGCTGCCGGCCAGCGCCACCGGCAAGCTGCTCAAGCACAAGCTGCGCGACCTTCTCTAGCGCTGACTTGCAGACTTCGGAGATTCACCCCCACCCAACCCTCCCCCATCAAGGGGGAGGGCTTTATGCGATGCCGGCCGCAGCTTTCTCCCTCCCCCTTGATGGGGGAGGGCCGGGGTGGGGGTGGCTCTCCGACGTCTGCAAATCAGCACTAGGCGAGCTGCCGCCGGGCGCCCTTGGCCCGGATGATCAGCAGGCCCGGCAGGGCCAGGGCGAGGCCGATGCCGGCCAGGGCGGCGTGGCCGAAGCCCGGCAGCACCCCGCCGGGGGCGGCGAAGAACAGGCCGCCGGCGACCAGCAGGGCGCGCGGCGCGATCCAGGGGAGCCCCTCGCGGCAGCGGCCGAAGCCGGCGGCGTAGCCCTGCAGGCCACTGCCGATCAGCCAGATCCCGACCACCGCGCCGGCCAGGGTCAGGACGATCTCCAGGGCCGGGCCCTCGCCGATCAGGGCCGGGTTCAGGACGAAGAAGAAGGGGACGAAGTAGATGATGCTGCCCAGTCGCATGGCCTCGAGCCCGGCACCGAGCGCGCGGGTGCCGGCCAGCGAGGCGGCGGCGAAGGCGCCGAGGGCCACAGGCGGGGTGATGTAGGAGACCATGCCCCAGTAGAGGATGAAGAGGTGGACCGCCAGGACGTTGAGCCCGGCCTCGGTCAGCGCCGGTGCGAGCACGACGGCGAGGAAGATGTAGCAGGCGGTGACGGTCATCCCCATGCCGAAGACGAAGGCGGTGACCGCCCCCATGACCAGCAGCATCACGGTCGAGCCGCCGGCCAGGAAGATCAGGTCGTTGACCAGGGTCCCGGCCAGCCCGGTCGCCGAGAAGGCGCCCACGATCAGCCCGATGCCGAGCAGCACCGCGACCAGCTCCGCCAGCGCCCGGCCGACCGCGAAGACCAGGCCGACGAAGCCGTCGAGCGTGAAGCGGTGCTTCGGGGAAAGCTGGTTGATCACCAGCAGCAGCGCGGTCGCGTAGAAGGGCGCCCAGGTCTCGCGCCGCAGGACCAGCATCAGGGCGATCAGCAGCACGAAGACGAAGAGGTAGTACCAGCCTTCCTTCAGGGTCTGGCGCAGCGACGGCAGCTCGGCCCGGGCCATGCCCTTGAGGTCGTGGCGCGCGGCATAGGCGTCGATCTGCACGAAGAGGCCGAAGTAGTAGAGCGCCGAGGGGATGGCCGCCGCGATCGCGATCTCGATGTAGGGCCGGCCCAGGAAGGACGCCATGACGAAGGCGGTGGTGCCCATGACCGGCGGCATCAGCACCCCGACGGTCGAGGCGCAGGCCTCGGTCCCGGCGGCGTAGCGGGCCGGGAAGCCGCTGCGCTTCATGGCCGGGATCGACACCGCGCCGGTGGTCAGCACGTTGGAGATCACGCTGCCCGACATCGAGCCCATCAGGCCGCTGGCGAAGATCGCGACCTTGGCCGGCCCGCCGCGCAGGTGGCCGACCAGGGCCAGGGCCAGGTTGTTGAAGAAGGCGCCGCCGCCGGTGTGCTGCAGCGCCGCGCCGAAGACGATGAAGCCGATCACCAGGTTGCCGAAGGCCCGCATCGGGATCCCGAAGGAGCTCTCCGAGGAGAGGATGTGATAGGGGATGGCGTCCCAGAAGGGCTGGGCGAAGCCCGAGATCGGGCCCGGCATGCGGTCGGCGAAGACCGGGTAGAGCGAGAAGAAGACGACGATGACGAAGATCACCGGCCCGCCGGCGCGCCGGGTCGCTTCGAGGATCAGCAGCCAGAGGACCAGCGAGGCCCAGCGAGCGAGCTCGGGCGGGGCGTACTCCCAGCCCTCCTCAAGGTTGACGTCGGCGGTCCAGGCGAAGTAGCCGCTGACCGCCAGGGCCAGGACCGCCAGCAGGCCGTCGAGCCAGAGGCTTTTCCGGCCGGCGCCGCGGAAGGGCGGGAAGACCAGGAAGCCGAGCCCGAGGAAGAGGCCGGCCAGCAGGAAGAGGTAGCGGGCCTCGAGGACGACCAGGCCGAAGAGCTGCAGGTTGAAGAGCTGATTGACCGAAAGGACCACGGCGAGCGCGGTCGCGGCGACAAATACGAGGCGCAGCCAGCCGGTCAACACGTTGCTGCGGGCGCTTTTCGGCCCCTCCTGGGTCTCTGTCATGCTGCGGCCCCCGTTCCGGCGCGGTGAAGCGGGGCGGCGCGTCCCGCCGCCCCGCGGCTCGCGTCAGAACACCGGGTCGAAGCCGGCCGCCTCCAGGGCCGCGCGCCGGGCGGCGGCCCATTCCTTCTCCCAGGCCGCGTCCTCGACGCCCTTGGCGTCGAGCGCGGACCAGGCCTCGGCCAGGACGTCCTGGCGGCGGACCAGGTCGTCGTTGTGGGCCTGCAGCTCGTCGTTCCAGACGCCGGTCTCCTTGTAGTAGGCGATGGCGCCGGGGTGGAAGGGGACCACCCATTTGAAGTTCTGGCGCTCCAGCGCCCAGCCGCCGATCCCCGGCGCCTTGCCGTCGTAGGCCGGGAAGAGCTGGTACATGGCCTTGGTCATGTTGAAGACCATGTCCTCCTTCTGGTCCTCGTAGGCGATCAGGATCGGGTAGGGATAGGCACCGCCCTCGTAAGGCTGGTCCTTGCTGATCCCGGCGCCGACCGTCGCCTTGTTCGGCTGGAAGAAGGGCGCGATCTTGCTGAGGCGCGACCAGCCCTCGGCGTCGCCGGCCGGCAGCGGCGGCCAGACGATGCCGCGCGGCGAGGCCTCCAGCTCGTAGGCCTTTCCGGAGTTGGTCGAGGCGAAGGCGGCGTCGACCTGGCCGTTGACCATGCCCTTCCAGGAGTCGCCGAAGCCGCCGAACTCGACCTTCTCGACGTCGTCCCAGGTCAGCCCGCCGAAGGCGAGATAGGCGGTGACGTTGACGTTCAGGGCCGGCGAGCCCTTGACCCAGGCGACCCGCTTGCCCTTCAGGTCCTTGTAGGCCTCGACCCCGGCGTCGCCGGCGACCGCGACGGCCAGGTTGATGTTGCCGTTGTTGGCCATCAGCATGCGGACCCGCTGCGGCCCCCAGCGCTTCTTGCCGAACTCGAAGGCGCCCTCCTGGGCCATGAAGCTGGCGCCGACGCCGGTCGCCGAGAACTGCACCTTGCGCTGACGCAGCGGCTCGGTCCGCGAGACGTCGTTCTTGCCCGGCAGGACCCGCAAGTCGATGCCCAGCTCGTTCTTGAGCGCGCCGCCGATGGCGACCGCCTGATTGTAGCCGGCCGAGCCGGTGCCGTAGGCGGTCCAGGCGAGCTGCTTGGGCAGCTCGATGTCGGCCGCGCCGCCGGCGGCGGGGATCGCGGCCAGGATTGCCGCCAGAATCGCGGCCGGGATCGCGGTCGGGGCGCCGAGCAGCGCCGCTCTCATGGAATTCATGGGCTGTCCTCCCTCCAAGGTCCGATGCTTCTCTGCGGCATCTCTGGTTCGGGTCGCAACTTCCGTTCTGCACCGAGGCTAGTTTCTTCTCCTGCGAGCGGCAAGGGCGCCGGGGCCGCAAGAGTCCGCTTCGCCCCGCAGTCATCACCGGGAAGTCAGACCTTTGCTCTTGCCTTCAGGGCACACTGTGCCCTCTGCAAGGAGACCTCGATGCCCGAACTCGTCCAGCGACGCCGGCTGCTCCTCCGGATCACCGCGGGCCTGATCGCCGGTCTGCTCTTCGCCTGCCAGGCACCCGCCTCGAAGAAGGTCCCCGAGGAGCCCGGCAGGACGGCCAGTCCCTACGAAGAGGGACGCGGCGACGCCATGGGCAAGAACTGAGGCCCGCGCGCGCCCGGAGCGAGATCGCGTCACGCCGCCGCTTCGCCTAGACTGCTGCCTGGGCAAGCAGGGGTGGAGGCGGAACTCGCCGTCACGGGCGCCGTCAACAAGGTCTCCAACATGGAGCTGGCGATCGTGATCCGGGCACGGGACGCGGAGACCAAGAAGATCGTGATCGAGTACCAGGCGGAGATCCGCGGCAACAGCGACCGGTCCTGGACCCGGGGCGTGTCCTGGATCGTCCGCAACCGGATCCTTCATCCCGACTACGCCCTCGCCATCCGCAGCTAGGACGCCGCCGCCGATCCCGGGCGCGCGCAAGGCAGGCATCTCCGATGAGACGTTCCGGCCGCGGCCGGACTCGGCTAGAGCAGCCCACGTTCACGTGAACGCGGATAAGCTGCTCTATCTATATGAAATAGATCAAATTATCCCTGTTCAATTGATTCCAATTGAACAGGGTTTGATCTAGGATGGAGCCCTATGACGGATCGAGGGAGGAGGCCATGGCAAGGGCCGAGGAACGTGAGCGGGCGGTCGCCGAGACCGTGGCGGCGGTGCGCCGCATCGAGGGCGAGCAGGGCGTCACCCGCGAGGCGCTGAGTGCGATCCGCGCCGAGCTGCTGGACCTGGCGGCGCGCAGCGACCTCTTTCCGCCCGAGGACTTCCCGGCGCCCGACGATGGCCTGGAGAACCGGCTCTATACCCTCTCCCTGGATCCCGACAAGCGCTTCGCGCTCTATCTCAACCGGGGCAGCGCCCAGAAGGACACGGCGCCGCACAACCACACGACCTGGGCGGTGGTCGTCGGCGTCGTCGGCGAGGAGCACAACAAGATCTATCGACGGCCGGCAGGTGAAGCGGCGGTCCCGATGGAGGTCGTCGAGGAGATCACCGTCAAGCCCGGCACCGGGGTCTGCCTGCTGCCCGACGACATCCACTCGATCCATATGCGCGGCGACGACCCCAAGCTGCACCTGCACATGTACGGCAAGGCGATCAGCGAGATGACGCAGCGGATCAAGTACGAGCTGGACAGCGGCCGGGCCGAATTCTACCCGCCCCACCCCGACGCGCGATGACCGCCGCGTCGATCCCCCCGGCGGCCCTGCACGCGGCGCTCCACGAGGGCGGCGAACTGGCGCTGCTGGACCTGCGCGAGCAGGGCGTCTTCGGCCAGAGCCATATTCTCCTGGCGACCAACCTGCCGCTCAGCGATCTGGAGCTGCGGCTCCGCGACCTGGTGCCGCGCCGCGCGACGCCGGTCGTGCTCTGTGACGGGGGAGAAGAGGGCGGGGGAGAAGGCCTGTCGGAGCGGGCGGCGGCGGTGCTGGCGGCGGCCGGCTACCGCGACGTCAGGATCCTCGAAGGCGGCCTCGCGGCCTGGGCCGCCGCGGGCTTCGAGCTCTTCTCCGGGATCAACGTGCCCTCCAAGGCCTTCGGCGAGGTGATCGAGCAGCGCCACGACACGCCCAACATCGGTGCCGAGGACCTGAAGGCCAAGCTCGACGCCGGGGAGGACCTGGTGATCCTCGACAGCCGGCCCTTCGAGGAATACCGGGTGATGAGCATCCCCGGCGGCATCGACGCGCCCGGGGCGGAGCTGGTCTACCGCGTCCGCGACCTGGCGCCCGATCCCCAGACGCTGGTCGTGGTCAACTGCGCCGGCCGGACCCGCTCGATCATCGGCGCGCAGTCGCTGATCAACGCCGGCCTGCCCAATCCCGTGGTCGCGCTGCGCAACGGCACCATGGGCTGGCATCTGGCCGGCCTCGCCCTGGAGCGCGGCGCCGAACGGCGCTTCGGCCCGGTCGGCGGCGACGCGCGCTCCTGGGCCCGCGCGGCCGCCGCCCAGGTCGGGGCGCGATTCGGGGTCAAGTGGATCGATCCCCAGGACCTGCGGGCCTGGCAGGCCGAGGCCGAGGAGCGCACGCTCTACCTGCTCGACGTGCGCGACCCCGAGGAATACGCCGCCGGCCATCTGCCCGGCTCGCTCTCCGCCCCCGGCGGCCAGCTGGTCCAGGCGACCGACCGCTGGGTCGCGGTGCGCGCGGCGCGCATCGTCCTGGTCGACGACAGCGCGGTGCGGGCGACCATGACCGCCAGCTGGCTCAACCAGATGGGCTTTCCCGGCGTCGCGGTCCTGGCCGACGGCCTCGATGGCTGGGACCTGGAGACCGGCCCCGGCGCCGCCGAGGTGCCGGAGCTGGCGGCCGCGGCGGTCGAGACCCTTGCGCCGGCGGCATTGCGCGCGGCGGCCGAGGAGGCCTTCGTCGTCGACCTGGGCGACAGCCTCGCCCACCGCGCCGGCCACATCCCCGGTGCGGCCTGGGCGATCCGCGCCCGGCTGGCGGAGGTGGAGGACACCTTGGGCAGCCGGTCGAAGCTGGTCTTCACCAGCGAGGACGGCCGCCTGGCGAAGCTCGCCGCGGCCGAGCTCACGGCGCGCTGGCCGGAACGATCCCTCGCCGCGCTGGAAGGCGGGACGGCCGCCTGGGCGGCGGCGGGCCTGCCGCTGGTGCCGGGCATGGAGACGGCGCTGCACCCGGAGGAGGACGTCTATCACCGCCCCTACGACCGCGACAGCGGGGTCGAGGCGGCGATGCAGGCCTACCTCGACTGGGAGGTCGCCCTGGCCGAGCAGATCGAGCGCGACGGCACGCTGAAGTTTCCGGAATTTCCCGACTGAGCGCGGGCTTCGCCTCTGTGGCGCGGCCGGCCCGGACAATGGGCCGAAGGCTTCACTGCTTTCCGAGGACTTCCAGATAGGCCATGACCTTGAGGATGTCGTCCTGGTCCATCCGGCGTCCAAAGGCCTGCATCGCCCCGGCGCCGCCGGCGTAGATGATCTCGAACCTGCCGATCTCGGTGCCGGTCCGCTCGTATTTCCAGGTCTCGTCGACCAGGTTCGGTCCGATCCGCCCGGTGCCGTCGGGCAGGTGGCAGGCGCGGCAGTACTTCTTGTAGACCTTCTTGCCGGCGGCGATCGCTGCCGGGTCGCCCCGATAGGGATTCTCGCCGTTGCAGTGGAACTGCTCGACGGCGGCCGTGATCTCCTGCTTCGGGCGGTACTTCAGCTCGATCGGGGCATCGTCGAGCACATGGCGGAGCTCGACCGTCTCGGCGCAGGCGGAGGCGAGGTGCAGGGCAGGCTCCTTGCTATCCGGACCGGCAAGGGTCTCGCCGGCGAGAAGCTTCGCGGCGGGTCCCAGCCCGAGCGCAAGGGTCAGCATCAGGGTGATCGTCTTGATCATCTTTCTCGTCTTGCGGGCGTGGCATTGAAAACGGAGCCGGGGCCGACCAGCGGCCCCGGCGATGGTGACAGCGGTAGCGCTAAGGCTACTTCTTCGCCGTCCGGGCGACCTCGGCGCCGGCGGGCACCTCGTCGGCCGGGACCACGCGCCAGACGGTTCCCGGCGGGTTGGCGTCAGGGCCTTCGTCGGCAAGGTAGAAGTTGTTGGCGTTGACCGCCAGCACCTTGCCGTCCTCGTCGTAGCCGCCGGCGGTGAACTGCAGGTCGGTCTGCAGCAGCTCCTCGAGCTGCCACCGCTTGCCGTCCCAGCCGAGGCCGTAGACGCGGCCGGAGCACCAGTCGCCGACCAGGTAGACGCCGGTCATGGCGCCGTAGTTGGCCACGCCCAGCCCCTGGGCCGAGCAGCCCCAGTCGTCGGTGAGGTCCTCGGCGCCGGGATAGGGTTTCTGGTGCGGATACTGCGCGGCCGGCAGGACGCCGAAGACCGAGCAGTCCTGCTTCGCCGGATCCCCGGTCATCGGATGGCAGAAGCCGGCGGCCATGCGCGGCCAGCCGTAGTTCTCGCCGCCCTTGCTGCTGGCCGGCTGGTAGATGATCTCTTCCCAGTGGTTCTGGCCGACGTCGGCGATGAAGAGGTCGCCGGTCTCCTGATCGAAGGCGAACTCGTAGGGATTGCGCACGCCGAAGGCCCAGATCTCGGGACGGCCGCGGGTCTTGATCTTGGAGAACTCCTCCTCGGTGATGCCGAAGAGCACCATCAGGCGCTCCTTCGCGGCGTTGGCGAAGGGGTTGTCCGCCGGGATCGCGTAGGGCTGGTTGTCGTCCGCGACGTCGACGTCGATGCGCAGGATCTTGGCCAGAGGCGTCGAGAGGTCCTGCCCCGCCTCGTAGGGATCGCCCTCCCAGCCGCCGTCGCCGGAGCCGATGTAGAGATAGCCGTCGGGGCCGAACTCGATCTGGCCGCCGTTGTGGTTGTACCAGGGCTGCTCGATCCGCATCAGCACCTTGGCGGTCTCGTTGGTCCGCTCCGACGTCAGGGCGTTCGGGCTCTCCGGGTCGACCTGGAAGCGCACGATCATGCCGTCGCCGTTGAAGGGCAGCGAGGCGTAGTGGACGTAGAAGTAGCCGTTCTCCTCGAACCTCGGATGGAAGGCTACCGAATAGAGGCCCTGCTCGACGAAGCCGGTCTGCACGTCGCTGCCCAGCGGGTTGATGTTGGTCAGGTCGAGGAAGGGCTCCTCCTGCACCGAGCCGTCCTTGTCGACCACCTTGATGCGGCCGGCGCGCTCGACGACGAAGATGCGTCCCGACCCGTCGCCGGCGTTGGTGACGTTGACCGGGTCCATGAAGCCGTCGGCCACCTTGACCAGGGCGATCTTCGGATCGCCCGGCAGATCGCCGCCGGGCTGCGCCACCTGGTCGGGGCTTTGCGGCACCTCGGCCGCGAAGACGCTGGTTGCCAATGCGACGCCGATCGCCGCACCCAGAGCGGATGCCGTGCGTGTCATAATGTGCTCCCCAATGCTTTGCTTGCTTTTTTCTAGGCTCTTGTTTTTGCTTTCTCGCGGAGTTGAACAGCTCTGGAGGCTGTCAGCAACTCGGTTGTGCGCGATGCAGCTTCGACAAGCAATAATACAGGCCGCCTTGCGCCGCCGAAATAACCCAAAAGTGTCCTGGCGCCGGGCCTTGCCGTACGCCGCCGGTCTCATCCTCTGGCTGCAGCCGCAAGCCGTGGCCGCGACCGTGCCGACCTTGGACTCGGACCGGCAGGATCGCTGCGCCCTCGAAGGCTGCCGGGACGGCTGCCCCTGCCAGTTCGACCGGTGGGACCCGGAGGTGCGGCTGAGGTTCGGCTACGGCATGACCGCCGATCCGCGCGCCGCCGCCTACTGGTACCGGCGGGCCGCCGAAGCCGGCGACCCCAGATCGGCCTACAACTGGGGACTCGCCCTCAAGCAGGGACGTGGCGTCGCGCGCGATCCCGAGGCGGCCCGGACCTGGCTCCGGCGTGCCGCCGACCGCGGCGTCCTCGAGGCCTTCTATGCACTCGGCAACATCTATCGCCGCGGGGAGGGCGCGCGACGCGACCCGGCGCGGGCGGCAGAGCTCTACCGGCAGGCGGCGGAGCGTGGCCACGCCCGCTCGCAGCATGCCCTGGGCAACATGTATGGCAACGGCTTCGGCGGCGGCCCCGACCTGGTGACCGCCTACAAGTGGTGGACGCTCGCGGCGGACAGGGGGCACGCCCTGGCAGCCGCCGCGGCGCTGCGGGCCGAGGGCATGATGGCCTGGCCGCAGGTGCTGAGGGCCCGCCGGCAGGCCGAGGCCTGGGAGGCGCGCCGGCGGCAGGGTCGTTGAGGCGCGGTGGCCCGGCTCAGTAGATCGCCGGCACGCTGTGGGCGAAGGAAAGCCTGTCGGGGGTGTCCTCGGCGCGCTTGCGGCGCTTGGGCAGGGGCGGCAGCTCGAAGGGGATCTCCTGGTAGGGGATCATGCTCAAGAGGTGCGAGATGCAGTTCAGGCGGGCCGAGCGCTTGTCGTCCGCGGCGACCCGGTACCAGGGCGCATGGTCGGTGTCGGTCGCCCGGATCATGGCGTCGTAGGCCTTGGTGTAGTCCCACCAGCGGGCCCAGGACTCGATGTCCATCGGGCTCAGCTTCCAGTGCTTTCTGGGATCCTGGGCGCGGGCCTTGAAGCGGTCTTCCTGGACCTGCTGGCTGACGTCGAAGAAGTACTTGATCAGGATGATCCCGTCCTCGATCAGCTCGCGCTCGAACAGCGGGCAGATGCGCAGGAAGCGCTCGTACTGCGTCTGGGTGCAGAAGCCCATGACGTGCTCGACCCCGGCGCGGTTGTACCAGCTGCGGTCGAACAGCATGACCTCGCCCGCGGCCGGGAAGTGGGGTACGTAGCGCTGGATGTAGAGCTGCGTCTTCTCGCGCTCGGTCGGGGCCGGCAGGGCGACGACCCGGAAGACCCGCGGGCTCACCCTTTCCGTGATGCGCTTGATGACGCCGCCCTTGCCGGCCGCGTCGCGGCCCTCGAAGACGACCACCACGCGGAGCCCTTTTTCGACGACCCAGGCCTGAAGCCGGCAGAGCTCGACCTGGAGCTTTGCGAGCCTTTTGTCGAAGGCCTTCCTCGACATCCGCTTCCTGGGCGCTTCGGTCGCAGCCGCCGTCCTCTTCGATTTCTTCTTCGCCATGGCGTCCTGTCTCCCCGTGTCTTTCGACCCTGCCTCCTGTGACGCCAGCGTCCCGCATGGCAGCTCTTCGCCCCGAGGGAGCGGCCTGCTGACGAGGAGGACAGCCTAGGCAACGCCCCGGGCAGCGGCTATCCGATTCGCGCCGTTCCTCGACGTCGGCGGCTGCCACGGGAGGGCAAGCGCGCCACCGCCGTCGATCGCTCGGCGGCACGGCTGGATGGAAAGACAGGCGATCGTCGGAACGGAACCGGCGCTTCGGAGTGCGGCGAAAGGAGCCGCCGCCGGCGCAAGGAGCTTATGACCAGCGCTCCTTGATTTTAGCCGGCAGCGGCCCGGATTGCCTAGATTGAACAGGGCTTACTTGGACTCGACTGGGCGCAGATAACTTGGTCCGTTTCTCTTGGGTTGCGCCGCCTGGGTTCAACTGAACGCAGGCGTCAGCCCTCGAAGGGCAGCGAGGAGTGGTGGATGTTGATGCGGAGTCTTCCGTCGTCGTCCTTGATGTAGCCGAAGGTGTATTCGACCTTGGTTTCCTCTTGGGAACCGACCGCGGTGAAGTAGTAGTTGCCCATCGCCGCGGCCGAGGTGCCGTTGATCACGATCTGCCGCTCGCCGAAGCGAACCTGCGCCCAGGGACGTGTCGCGAAGCCGTTGTCCTCCTCGATTCCGCCGCCGACGAAGTAGGACAGCGCCTGATCGTAGGTCTCGCGGAACTGGTCTTCGGCCGCCAGGGTCGGCTTGAATAAGACACCGCCATGCTCGTAGGCGTAGAGGTCCTTGATGTGCTGGGATGCGGCCGCCCGGTAGTCTCCCTTGTCCCGGTAGGCCTGTCCTATTTCGACGATGCCCTCGGCCCAGGCCTGCTGCGCGGCGAGCACCTCTTCCTCCGTGATCGTCGCCGCCTGGGCGTAGGACGCCGCCATGCCTGTCATCATCGCGACCAAAGCCAGCTTCTTCATGGTGATCCTGCCTCCGTTCTTGCCCAATGGGCCGGGTCTGCGGTTGAACCCACAAAATGGCGATGGGCTGGCTCCAGACAAGCCGGCGGAAGGCGGCGCTGTTATAGAAAATGCCTATCGAAGAAGGCCGGATATCCGGGTGTGAAGGCAAGGGCTCCAGCTGTTCGCGCTTCGCCCGCTCCAGAGGCCCGCGGCACGGCATGGAAGTCCGGCCTGTCTGGCGCTCGGCAGCAGTGCCCTTGTACCGCGGCAAGTCGCCTGCTGCCCGTGGTCATCGAGAACATGAAATG
>JAAUYG010155252.1_pt1 | contig 12586 bp, 13 predicted proteins | sample 7278091 | NCBI WGS metagenome assembly JAAUYG01 (sample SAMN14350201, study PRJNA611818) | marine sediment metagenome | isolation source: surface marine sediment (0.6m) | place: French Polynesia: Moorea | collected 2018-08
GCAAATCCTAAACCACCGACAAATATACTTATCAAAACAAGTAATGGAAATATATTTACATGGGCTACACTGTTTGACATAATTTATGGAACACACACAAAATACACCCGGTCACATGTGTATTGTCTTCCATCTTGTCAAGCAGAGCACCAAGCCTCTGGGCTTCTTGTTAGATTTTTGGGCAAAAATATACATTTTTAATATTATAAATAGGTGATTTATTAGGGATTTTTGTGTTGTATTTGTAACTTCCAAAATAGTCTTTTCGAAATTCTAAAACCTTGGCAAATCAATATATGGCCATAGACAAGTGCAAAAATCGTCCCAGAATTTTCTAATAGCTTTTCAGTACCAAAACAGATGTTCAACTGTTTCTTCATCGACTTTACAAAATGTGTACAGAGAAGAATTTATTTTACACATTTTCAAGAAAGAATTTGTGGCAAGCATCCGATTTAATATTTTATATTGAAAAATTCTAGTCTTTGAATCTATTGATGACGTTAACGCCCTAATAAAAACATCTTCCCAATCTTCTAATGTTAACGAAGTATTTAAACAAATATTCCATTTGTTCACCCTACTTTGTACTTCCGTGTCCTAGCAGCAACTTATAATAGGTCTGATTGCATACCCTTTTAAAGTTTTTCATTACAATTAAAGGGTCTAAATAAGTTTGTCCACTACATTCCAAGTTCGTTTCAAACCAACAACTCCACTTATTAGTGACAGACTTGCGTAGACTATAAAAATCTAAATAGTTTACAAAATTAAGTTTATACTTTGCAATAAACTCTGAGTAATTCATTATCTGGCCATTTGGTAATAGTAGATCTGAAATCCTGGTGCAATTATGCGAGGTGCAGTCTCTTTCACAATATAATATGTTTCTGTTATGCACATATGTAGAAAAGAGAAAGGGGTATCCTAAAAACGAACCAGTATGTTCAATCGCAATTTTGTATTCTCCCCGCACAGTAATCACTTCTTGTCAAAATTTATTCTTCATATTCTTGCTCAAAACTAATAATGATTCCGGATCTAGGTGTTTTGTGACCTAATTATTAATTGATGGTACCGGTACAACTTGAGTAGTATTGCTTTCTTTAAACTCTGCGGTAAAATTTGTGCCACACAGTGTTAAATGGTTGATGGTTTCTGCTTTTGATAAATACCGGCACCCTTATATCAAAGGTTGAATCTACTTAAAATATAACTGTCTATTGCATTTGGTTTTCGTTGGTACAGCCAAGTAATGTGAAGTGTGTATAAGTTGCTGTATTAAAGCATTTGTGATATATTATTTCTTCCCAGAACTTTGTATCCGTCGTATACTTTTTTGTGATAGCGTCTTCTGCATACATGTTTAAATGCGGTAAATTTAATTGACTATTCTGTATTATTATGTATATCTGTACTGACTACAGAGCTGGTTATTAGCGTGGTGTCAATACAGTATTTATACCCAGGTATTAATGATTATAGCATGGCGATACGTACATTTTGTTTTGTACTTATGGCATCTGTCTGTTATGAGGGTTTTGCATTTTTGCAGTGTACATTTAGCAGTGCAGATCTACATGTAGTTGACAAAGGTAATTTTCACAACCCTGTACATTGCTTAATTGACTGATTGGATATTTCAAGGTATTTTCGTTTTCTGATTTGACATTGTTTGACCTTGACCTTTGCACTGTGTAGTGTGTACTACGATACTTTGTACTTGGTATCAGATATATCCTTTCAGTTTGTACGTTTACATACAATGCTATGTATGAGGTAACATTTAGCTGGTTAGACATCTATCAATCACACGGCTCTAGTTCATCTCGCAATGTAATACTTTTGCACTGGTCACTCACTCTTGTTTGAATTTAGGTTTTTGTGTTTTTCTTGCTTTGAACTTTGGTTAGTTTAGTTTGCTATTGTACTTTAGCTCTGATACTAGTTGTGTTAGGATGTCTTCAGTCATTGTTACGAGAGCTTCTGAGGACACAACTCTTGATCAGGTGCGCCTGCATTTTCAAGACATTGGTGGTATACTTGAGCTATCCCAGGAAGATGATGGCTTTCTGATTAAGTTTGAGTCTGATACCTTGGCAGATGGACCTGTTCGAAGTGTGCAAAACACACAACATTTGGTGCTGGTACGATAGAGGTTCAGGCTTACCAGACAGATTCTGTAGAGGCAGATCCGGTCCAGGAATTGTTTGCTCGAATGTCACAGCTTACTCCTGATCCAAAGAAACGGTTTGCTGAGATGGAGGAGGCTACAGGTATGTTGGGTGAGGCTTGATATTGCTAGATCTACTCCTCTTAAACTTAAGGTCGGTGGCCAGGAATCTGATGTACCAGTCAATTGTTCTCAGATTGTAGTGGAAACTCCTTCCAGGTCTCTAATTAAGAAAATTCGCAATATTTCTGGCAGGGTACCAACTCCAAGCAATGAGGTCTGTTTTGAGTCATGGCGATTGCAGGTACTTCCATACTTACAGGATGCTGGTTTAAACAGAATGAGTTACGATCTGCTATGATCCAGTCGCTATCTGGTACTGCTCAGGATCTTGTTCAGTCCTTGATTCTTGATCCCAGATCTTCAGCTGAAGATATTTTTGCTCTTCTCGATGTTACTTTTGGTACTGTTGAGGATAGTCAAGAGTTGTTGGCTCAGTATCTGAATCTTTTTCAGGATAAGACTGAATGTGCTTCCGATTTGCTACAGAAGTTGTTTGTGAAGTTGATGAAAATCCTTGACTGCAGAGGTATTTCTTCTGACGATATGGAAGGTTATCTCATTAGACAGTTCTGTAGAGGTTGCAGAGATGATGATTTACTTAATATAATAATATGCAGTTCTTCGGTTAGAACTTCCTGCTAGATCTCGTGGATTCGCCCAATTGCTCAGGGATGTGAGGGTTGAAGAGGCAAGGAAGGCTGATCGAGACAAGCGGTTTTCTTCAAAATGTGATAGAAGTCTGGATTGAAGTCTTTGGTTTGAAGTCTGCTGCTAAGAGTAGGCAGAGGAATGATCTTCAGTCACAGGTCATGTCTTTGCAGAAAAAGGTGGATGATTTGTCAGCAAGGTCGGAGGACGGCTCTGTGAGTGTTGGTGTTTCTGGAAATACCAGTGTTCAGAAGAGAGATGGTACTTCTGGTCGTGTGTTTCGCGGTTTTTGTATCAACTGTGGGAATGATGGACATATATCTCGGTCTTGTCGCAATGACAAAAATCCAGTGTTGGTTCAAGAAAAGTTGTTGCGTTCCAAGATCAGGACAAAGTTTTCTCGAGGTGGTGATTCTCGCCCAAACTAGGTCAGGTGGCTGGGGAGGGACAACCAGTCGCCAATGCTTTTTTTCTTCGTGTAGTCCCAGTTCTGTCACTGGAGATAAGGCTTTTCCCAAGAATATGATTGGTCCTGCTTCTGAAGGTTTGGTGAAGTTTGACAATAAGGAAACTGTTGCATTGCTTGATACAGGCTCTCAGATCAGTATGGTGTCACGTTCTTTCTGTAATAGGTGCAGTTTGGAAGTCAGGCCATTGTCACAGTTTTTTTCATTGTAAGCTGCAGGTGGATAGGTGGATATCAGTTGCCGTATTTTGGTTTTGTAGAAACAGAGATTGTTTTTCCTAGAGGTTCCATTAGAACTTAAGGTGTGAGGATTCTGGATATTTTCCAGTACTTGTGGTTGAGGCACTCCATACAACTCCAGGGTTCTTTTGTTGATTGGGACAAATATTCTGAAATGTCAGCAGAATGCACTGAGGGAGCAGTATGATGACAGGTTTCTACAGAAAGTGAAAATCCCAGTGTGATTCAGTGTGCTTGCAAATGGCTTTGAGGAGTTTAGTTTTACAGGAGAAACATCCTAAGCGATCAAACGGGGTTTACAGTTTAGTGAAAGTGTCCGATCAAAAGTTACTTAAACCTAGTGAGACAGTTTTTTGCATCTTGTTACATTAGATACACTGTACCAGTTTCTTCACAGATTCCTTTAGTTGAATCTTGTGAAGGGACTCCAGGGGGTATTTTTTGTTATGCCTGGATTGGTTAGGTTGGACAAGACCAGATAAGGCTGTTACCTTTGAGATCCAGAATACGACTGAAAGGTCTATTGTTATCAATCCTGGTGCAAAAGCGTGCTGTTTAAGTGCGATTACTCTTCCTGATCGAGTTGAGAGTGCAGAAGATGGTTCATTCTTGAGAGATCTTCAGTTTGAGCATATGACTGTTGAAGAGCAAGTACAGGCAAATCCCTTTGCTGGAAAAGTGGAAAGGTGTTTTCTCTCATGGTCAATTTGATCTTGGATGCACTGGCATTGCCAAAAATAGAATAGAATTAGACGATTCCACTCCATTTCGAGATAGAACTCGTAGGATTCCACCAGCCATGTTGGAGGAAGTTCGACAAGATTTGCAAGAAATGTTGAAGCTATGTGTAACCCAAGCGAGTCAGAGTCCATGGAGTAGTAATATGGTGTTGGTTAGGAAGAAGAATTGTGGTCTTAGGGTCTGTGTGGACTTTAGAAAATTACATGCCCAAACGATCAGAGATTCATTTTCATTGCCACCTATTGATGAGACACTAGATCTTTTTAGATTGAATAGTTGGTTCTCGAATCTAGATCTTCGTGGTGGTTTCTGGACGAAGAGCATCGGGAGCGAACTGCTTTTACTGCTGGTCCTCTTGGGTTATACAATTTTAATTGACTTCCATTCGGCCTCACTAACTAGTTTTCAACGTTTGATGCAAAAGGCTCTTGAAGGTCTACATTTGAAGATCTGTTTTTTCGTTGACGATATCATTGTCTTTACGAACAGCGTCGAACAACACGTTGAGAGATTGGAATAATTTTTTGGTAGGCTTGAGCAAGTACATTTGAAGTTGAATGCATCAAAGTGGAGTTTCTTCAAAAGAGAGCTAGTGTATGTAGGTGATCTTGTGTCAGATGTAGTTGCCATACCGACCCCTGCCACACTGGCCCCTGCCACACCGACCCTTCCAGAGTGACCCCTGCCACACGGACCCTGCCACACTGCTCCCGCCACAGTTGTCTACAACAATGAACCCCTAATTCCGTATTTAATACTTTATTAGGGTTAATAAGGTTGATGATTTCAAACTGTACAGAGATATATAACAATATACATGTATAATGACATGCACGAACATTCATGGGTGCCTTTAGCCTATATATATAACTTTTCGGATTGCCATGGATACTACACACACAGCACCAGTTACTTCACCTAAATGCGAGTAATAATTAATAACAGCTGTAGACATATGTGATGATCTTGCAGATATCCCATGCACACGATCACATTTTTTCATGAACCAGGAAACTCCAACACCCTTTCGACCTCAAGAAAAGACAACGAAAGCAAGCAGTTTAGTGCATGTGGTAGAATGGACGCTGCCTATCTGAAACTTTCCTCTGCACAGATTAACCCTTCCAATTAAAGTCGAACTTCCAGGCAATGTTCCTGTTAGAAAAGAGTGCTATTTCCAATCAATATAGATTTTTCATCCACCCAGCCATTACACAACAGAGTATTAATATCCAGTCAGTGTAAAGTTTCCATCCACCCAGCCATTACACAGCAAAGAATTATTTCCAATCAATGTAGAGTTCACATTCTCCCCGTCAAGGCACAGCAGAGTGTTATTTCCTATCACTGTTGAGTCTCCTGACTCACTGCCAAGGCAGAACATAGCGGCCGCTATCCCTCCCCCTGCTGACCCACCCAGCAACATACAGACAATCCAGACAGCGCAGCAGCCTCTGGTCACTTTGCATGTTCCCATAGACTGTAGGCTGGCCACACAGCCCCCTGACTCCACCCCGCCGCCATGGGACCGAGCCTCACAGCTCATACAGCCTGCGGCCCCGGACCCTGCCCTGATACCGCTACACGTAAAGCCACACAGCCAGATTAGGATGGTCAGGGCAATGGGCAAGCCGAATATCCCGACGGCGATCCCAATCAGACAAGCATACACACACTCCCTGAAACAAAAGAAGGGATAATAAGCTAATGCAATAGGATAGATAAAAGTAGCCCTTTCCCCCCTACAGACACAGCATGAGCATAGGTTCTTTATGGCAATAAAACTCCGCAACTACAGGTACGTTACAACATAACAGTCAAGTAAGTCCAATCATGATAATGTTGTCTGTATCTTGGCCGAGGAATTTTTCGTCTTTATTAACTCTATGAAAGACCGTCAGCTAGGAACTTAGCAACCTATCTTTGCCAAACTGCAGCCAAAGTAGGAAAAGCTGCTGAGTAGTGTTTCCTATGATGGCTGATACTTGTCACATTTATTTATTTTGTGTGTGTGTGTGTGTGGGGGGGGTTATCAAAGAATACAACGCGGTGTTAATATTCGCAAAGTGATTTAAATATCAGCAACGGGTTTTGAATATCAGCAACGCTGATTTCCATTATTAGTTTCACTTATTTGTAATCCTCACTCTCGCACCTTGATTTTTAGCTCTGCCTGACTGTCTCAACCTATGACTAATGCCGTGGCTAGGGTAGTCCTAGGGTCTACGAGTTCTAGGGTCCACTAGCCCTTGGGCTCCACTAGTTCTAGATCTAGGGTCCACTGGTCTTGGCGTCCATTGGGCCTAGAGTTCACTAGTTGTAGGGTGCACTAGTTCTGGGGTCCACTATTCACAGGGTCTGCCGAGTCCTGAGGTCCGCTAGTTTAGGGTCTACTAGCTCTAGGGTTCACTGGTCCTGGCTTCCACTAGTCTTAGGTCCACTAGGATCATACTCATAATAATATTAATGAAATGACTAATGTTGTTTTTGTGCATTCATACCCAGTTTAAAGCAGTGTATTTTTTATAAGACTGGTTCTCTTACAGGCGGAACAAAAATGATCAGCATTGAACACGTTAAACATATATTAGACTCAAATTAAAGCGTAATTACGATATGATCGTAATTACGAAATGACAATTTTGTAATTACCACAAAAGAGATGTTATATCAGAATTACAACGAAATGAACTTGAAACCTTTTGGAGAAATGGTAGAAAATTAATTAAAATCTGTAACTTTAGAACAGAATCCCAATGTATTTATAATATGAAAATGAAACAGCACGATTCTTGTCTAAACGTTATGCATGTCCCATGTGAGCCTAACAGGAGTCTCTAGGAACTGGGCCAGCGAAACAGAACAGATACAATACCTAGGATCCCCCTCCCCCAACCGGCGTATTGCATTCCCAGTGAACCACAGTAAACTTTCATTGTACACCGTGTCACAGTGTAGAAGTTTAATGAGTCTAGCCATAGGGTGGGTTTCAGAAAAAATGTCTGGGGAAGTGAAAGTGAAAGTGAAAGCAAAATTGAAAATAAAGTAATCGGTGAAAAAACCTAGGTCTAGTGGACCCTAGGACCAGTGGAATTACCCCCACAATGGGTTGAGGGGTTCAGAAGAAAAATTTGGTTCATCTTTCATGTTAACATGTCAGGAAACAGTTTTGAGGATTCGAAACCGAGACTTTTCCGTTAAAGCAAAACAACTAATGCAACATAGCATAAGAGGTCTAGCGCGAAGTCTATACAGAGTAATACATAGAGAAGAACTCATTCATGTCTGTTATCATGAAGGAATGAAAACTCTGATCCTCGGTTTATTATTCCTCTTATCATGAAGGAAGGAAAACTCTGATCCTCGGTTTATTATTATTTATTATCAAACGTGAGAGGAATTCATTATCAAAGCGTACTGACAATGAGTCTTGTTATGATGGGCTTGTCCTTGCACGATTGCTCTATAGTTCAAATGCATTATCTATTGGTATAACTGCCTTTGTAGATCTAAGATGGTCACAGCATTTTAAGAGTGTAGATCAATCATCAACCAGTGCAAAATTGCCCTCGACTCCCCCGACAGCAGTGTCAGCAGCTTTCCTACAGATTCCATGGCTATAGGTACACATAAATAGCTTTACATATACGGAGTTTTCATATTGGGTTAACAACATTGTGTGAATTTAAAATTTAGCGAATTCTCTGAACTAGGACGGCTAAATTAGGGCTTTTAAAATTTTAAATTAAGAAATATTTTAATATTTTTATCTGAAGATAACGAGATCCTATCTCAAGATCCAGAGATCTAGACATAGAATCTCCTTATGTTCAGATAATTAAAAAAATCAGATAATTAAAAAAATCAATTAAAATGTTGGTTGTCCTAAATCAGTCACCACACTCAACAGTATAAGAATACTTTTACAATCCTGTCAAAGTCGGAAATACTGACTGGAGTAAAAAGAGACGTTTAGCTTGATCTGTACAGGGGGTTTTGTGTTGGTTTGTAATCCTCTAGTATGTTCCTCACTTCGAGCTGCAGACATGGGCCAGATTTTGCCGATTGTGCAAGCTGTATTTGCTCGGGCCATAAGCTGAATGACGAAGTTGTTTTGCCTTTTTTATCCAGATTTAGAATTTTAGATTTTGGGTGGTTTTCTTCAACCAGCCATTGCCAGCAGTATTGAGATAACGTGAGGCCACGAGGCTCCCCTTTTGGGCCACATTATCATGATTATTGTTAGGTCGCTTCACGATTCACGCGCTGCTATTCAATGAGGTCATGGCGCATCATTGGACATATCTATAGCATTATGGCTAGATTGGTTTTATGAAGATGACAGTGAATAGATAAGATAGCATAAGATAATATCTCTATTTTATCTTATATTACATCATTTACAACACAGACTTGGCACCTTGTGTTATGCAAAACTGAGCGTTAACGAAACGTTCGTCTCAGTCTGATTACTAACCGCAGTGAACTTAGCTTTACCGAGTTGACCTAAGGCGGTGCGAGCATGTATTGCGGACAGAGATATTGCACTAACAATGCTAATCCCAAACCAGTAACAGTACTCTAACGAATTCTCATTTTGGTCAGTAGTATTGTACTTACATGGCTTTAGTTGTAACTACACGTGGTACCGTGTCGATATTCACTGCACTACTCACTACGTTGTGCACACTTGCTATCCAACTGCGGCAAGAGGGCCAGGTATGAAGTAACCCACGGGCAGCCTCGTAACAATTCTGTGATCTTTCAGGGTCCAACCAAGCGTTTCAACCCGTAACTTTCAGGTTTCGCGACAAGCCCAGAGTCCCTGCGTGGCCACTGCCATGCAACCCGACCATATACATGATATAACCACACGGTAATAATGGGTAGTTTAATAAATAGATGTTGTTATTCGTATTCGCGTAATATAAATCACCAATCACAACTTTCACACAACACTGTAGCGCCCTGCCGTGCCACACCGTGCCATGTCATCTTATATCATATGATAGGTTTTCCGTACTAGCTATAAACTAGGGCATTTTATCGGCATCAGCCCGTGACGGTTTCGACACCATACGATGGGGGCACAATGCGCCTCTGCCGGGCGCTCTAACCATTCGGCCACCGAGGAGGCCTTTGCTGGTCTGTAAGTCTGCACAGTAAGTGCGTGACTCCGCCACAAAATATCTTAACAAGTATTTAACCAATCAACGTCACCTTTGTTGTGAGATTATCCTCTCACCCAGTTAGGAAGTGAGGCGATGGTGGGGAAGTGTGAATGGGTGGGCTCCGACATATTAACCCAATTATAAGAATAAGAGATGAAATTTTCAAGTGCCGTTAGCAGTTAAACGATGAAAAAAGAACACGTGGTCACTATTTGGCACTATTATGAATTTATATATGGGAAGTTCAACAGTACCGTTACATTTAACCGTGAGATTGAAAGGTCAAAGTCAAGGCCACTCATATTTTGAAGACGTACCGAAATGGGGCGAATTAGGCCGTATATTACCATTAAATACTAATAGGAAATCACATGGGGAGACTAATGCCACCATTGGACTTGACATTTAGTGGTCTTGTAAGGTCAAAATCAAGGTCACTCAGATTTCGAAATCTCATATTTTGTAAGGAGCCAATTCAGGCCATATATTACCAATAGGAAATCATATAATATTATGTAGGTTCCAATGGCACCATCAGATTTAACGCTGAGTTACCTTGAAGGGCTAATTATATGTTACGCATATTACATTATATACGCCCTTTTATTAATCAAGCACACGCAACGAGCTCACCCGGGGGTGAGCACACCACACATACAACAGGTGAATAAGACATGACATCACACTTACAGGTATACTGGTACAGTACTTTTTACACAAAGTACTAGTAAAACGAGATAGACAAACGAACTACAAAGTGTAGTCCGTGCGCTTTAAGAGCGTTACATTACCAGAGTTACATAGATATTAGACCAAAAGGTGGCTTAAGGCTGAAAGACGATCGTCAGCTTACAGGCAGACGATCGTAAGTTGAAGTTAAACGTGATTTGGAATAGACTACATGACGTTACATAGAGTTAGAGACACTAGAAACGATAAATAGACGATAATTTAGACACTAGAAAATATTTACATACAAAAACACACCTACGCAGAGCTCTAAGACTTACTACGATCTGCGACGTGATAGCACTTTGCTTCACGCAGATACTTATATCCGCGAATCCTAACACTAAAGTGGCTCGCCAAGTAGATTACGGGCCTAGTTCCTTCAAAATCCAAGTTGAACAGCCTAGAAGTCTGCTCTTTAACGAACATCCCACGAGAGCCGTTGCTAAGGAAACCATTATTGATAAATATAGCGGATTATTCCGCAAATCCCAAATCCTAATTTACTGGATCTGAGCCGTAAAACCTACATACATGAAATACGCAAAACGTTAATAACTTTGGAATTACGAAACGGATTTACTAGCTGTAAAAACCGTCGGGCGGCATGGGAAAGGGACTTCCCGCACCGTCCGCAGGGAAACGACTACTAGTCGTAATAATACTGTACGGAGGGCGTAAAGGAGGCTAACATATTGCAGTATGATATCTTTGGAGAATACACTTACTTTACTATAATTACTAAATGTCCTTTTTACCAGGAACATTTCCCCTTAAGAATATGGTAAGGCGTTTCCATTTTCTGGTCTGGGTTTTACTGCATCCTGCAGCTTAACAATGTGATATACACACAAACAAAAAAGATCACTCGTCACTCCGCCGATTTTTTTTAATATAACTGTAGTGTAACATTTCTGTAGTAAACCATGGCAACAGACATAAGATTAGACATTAAACATAACACAGCACACTTTGGTAGACGAAACATGTAAATGAGTACGTACCTTACATGCAAATGTTCAAGAAAGTAACTTTTACACAATGGACAGAAACAATGGGTTGTTTTAACCTACCTACACTTTCTAGATTTAAATTAATAAAACAAATTCTATAAATAAAGTCTAAGCCATAGGGTACAGGCTATTTTACCACAGATGAAGTACCCCGTTTTCCTTCCATCAAAGCAAATCCCGAACGAAGGAACATTGAACGAGTGAGGCCATGATCTACAATTACAAAGTGTGTTAACCACCGTAATATTGATTTCCAATATGAATTTTTCCAAAGCCACTTCTACAGTTCCAGTTGCTTCCCAGTTACAACTAGCATGTGTCTGCCATTTTCCTCTCTTATCCTGCAAACTTAACCTCCGCAAAATGATCAGATCAACATGTGATTAGTAATTACGTCTGGATATAAAATAAAAATGATGTATGTTAATGTATTGATGATATTCTGAACAATAGGTTGGCTACCATGTATATTACAGTCGTGGATAACAGTGGTAAAAGTGTACAGAGCTACACTCCATTGTTCCAAGTCTCCCAGGCAACCACGTGAACGTGTTATGTCCCCCGTCACAGACGCCCAGCGTCACCGATTTCCGAGATATTGTCATAAGCAGGCGGGTCCGGGGAAATACTTCTCTGAGCTGGAAACCAAAACAGAATTCCGTTTTCCAAGAGGCGTGATTAAAAAGATGGAAAATCGGAAGGGCTGACAAAACATGTAGGCCTACGCAAAACAACATTGAGCTCTGAATGCTAGGGAGACGATACTTTAATATATGATGTGATGAGACAAAATACGAACGTCCGTTGAATGAACAACACTGTCATGCTGCCATAATATACATAAAGCTGATCGCTAACCTCCCCTGCGGCTTTATCTGAGGACTGTCCTTTGGCGGTGGTCTGAGCAAACAGTGGCACACCGGGCGACACCATGTGTGATTGCCCAGGGACACCTGGCGTCACCTGCAGTTGTTCCAAAGCCCCTGACATCGTCTGTGTGACTGTCCCGTTACCTGCCCCGTTACCTGTCCCGTTACCTGTCCCGTTACTGTCTGTACACCATTACTCTGTGGGTGTCCTAACGGCTCCATCACAAACACGCCTTGGGCCGGCACACTGGGGGACAGCTCAGTGGTGCCGGCTGTTGTGACTAGGACCTGGGGCTAGAACAGATAAAGGGATACCTTCCCGTATAGCAGATATTACACATTCATATACCAAATACCAGATACTGCTACCAGACAATGTAACCAAATACCAAATACTGCTACCAGACAGTGATATACCAAATACCGAATACTGCTACCAGACAGTGATATACCAAATACCAAATACTGCTACC
>JAAUYG010056233.1_pt1 | contig 12585 bp, 11 predicted proteins | sample 7278091 | NCBI WGS metagenome assembly JAAUYG01 (sample SAMN14350201, study PRJNA611818) | marine sediment metagenome | isolation source: surface marine sediment (0.6m) | place: French Polynesia: Moorea | collected 2018-08
GGATAATTTTTGTTGATATTTTGCTTTAATTAAACAAAATTTGGGGCTATTTATTAAAACCAAATAACATTGTATTTCCCCCCCCCCCCCCCGAAATAGATCAACTAAAGACCAGTGGTATATAGTTTCAGAAAAAAGACCTGTTCATTATAAAAAAATCACTTGGACCCATAATTCCAGGGCTGCACTCTTAACATCTAGATGAGTGGATTTAGGAAATGAAAAATTAGAAATGAAGAAAAATGCCTTGAAAAGTTTGCTGAGCCACAAGCATGTTATCTGGTACAATCTATGCCAGTTTTATCTGTTGTTGTATGACTGTGTGTCACTGTTACAGTGGGGTGTCAAAGTAGGCCATGAATGGCAAAATTCATTTTCTGAGAAAAATATTTTACCAGGAGGAAATATCAAGTAGGATTCCATACGACTGGAGTTAGGGTCTGTTTATCTTTCTGACTGTGTGTATTTGTGGTGTATACCAGGGAATGAAGCGGTTTGATGCCAGACAGGCTGTCCTCGAGGCCCTGAAAGAGAAAGGCCTGTACAGGGAGACCAAGGACAACCCTATGGTGGTTCCTATCTGCAGGTAGGATATTGTTTAACAAAAGTAACAAAAAAAATCACGACGATGTGGCAAGTCCACTCCAGAATGAAATAACATTTTACAGTACTATTCATAATAGTGTGTACCATACTGTGCATAATAGTGTGTACCGTGCAGCACACCAAAAATTTGTTCCAATTTATGAGCATTAGTGTTGACTTGTTTTCAATGATCAAATATTACTTGTTGTCAAAAAGCCAGCAACTTACGTTCAGGTAACGTTATGCTTAATAAAGTTGTTAGGACCCAGAAAACTGAGGGAATGTGTTTGCCTGCATCAGTTAATGAATAAAAAATTGACAGCTAGGCCTAATCTATTTCGATTATCAATAATAGACATAATTCCTGTACAGATAGCTTTACCGAATACTTTTCCTTAAAGTTTGTGGTCTTTCCCTGTTTTATGCCGTGTTCTCATCTCTCTGATTGCAGTCGTTCCAAAGATGTGATTGAGCCACTCCTGAAACCTCAGTGGTACGTCAACTGTACAGACATGGCTCGCAGAGCTGTGGAGGTGAGAGTGGGGGCGGGGAATGTTGGGGCTTTACAACAGATCTATAGTGAATAGTGATACCGCAGTAGGACTGTATGCTAATTAGCACTGCTTTGTATTATGCAAAAAAAATCTGCATTTTCACCTCACAAGCCAAAGTTTCAAAGAGATGTTTGTACAGATTGTGTTTTGTTTATCTGCTGTGAATCCTGTGATCTGAAGTCTGCATCCATCTCTTTTAGATATTAGCATATGACAAACCCGGGATGGGAAAAATTCACCTATTCTATTGAAAATATCTAGAGGAGGTGCCAGAAAACACTGACATGTATCAGCTTAATACCGTCCTCCCCTGTTTATTATATAGTGTCATCTCATTGCTAGTTTGAACACACATGTGCATTAAGTTTAATAAAGACTAGCGTCGATTGCCCTCATCAGCATTGTATTGTGAATGGACATTTGTTAAACTGCAGTAGTTGTGTATTAAGCAACTAGCTGTCCCCAGGCCATCTAGCAGTGCCACATATATGACGCCTAACACTGCCTATCTATTCCCTACTTTAATACAGTGGTCCCTCTCTAATAAGGTCCCCCTATTTGCCAAAAATTTGTGGCCACATTAAAGGCCGCATGTGATGAGACAGAGAAGTAAATGCATTGATAGTAGCGGCAAAGATTTGTGGCTTTATTAGAGAGGGTGGCTTCTATTGAGAGTGGAAACTAAGAGATTTCAATAAAAGACTACATTTATTTGCATTTAAAGTGGAAGCTTACAACTGCTGCTCTGTCAGTATCTATAGTTTATGTATGTGCAATATTCTAATATTTCCAATTGTGAGCGTACAGCTTGATATCTATATATGGGAATTTCCCTTTCTTAGGTTGTGAGGTCTGGTGAACTGAAGATCATCCCAGACATGTTTGAGAAGACTTGGTATCAATGGCTGGAGAATGCTAGGTGAGGCTAGTAGGGATAGATTATATAGAGTTTCTGATAAGCAAAAAACAGGACTTCACCTGGGAACCTCTGTTGAGACTTTGGGAAACCACTCAGTTTGAAATACTCCTATGTAAATTCTTACTGGTCTACTGCTCATTTGTATTTGTATGTTACATTAGGAACAGCTAGCTTCTAGCCAATAACATGCTGTCCTTTACTGCTTAATATTAATGAGCAGGTTTCGCTTGACATCTTGCAAAAGGGAGGTGTTGTTATTTGATGCCTGAGGGTGTTGATTTAGTACAAGCAGTAGGGAAGGAGAAATGTATTAACTTGGCCTTACTTTACTTTCCCCTGTCAGAGATTGGTGTATATCACGTCAGTTGTGGTGGGGACACAGGATACCAGCCTACTTTGTCACCGTGGACGATGACAGTGTACCGAAGGGAGAGGTCAGATAGAATACATATCTCAGTTATCTGGAGATAAGTTCGGTCTAAATCCAACTAACTTCCCTTGTTCAAAATAAATTGATGGTAATGTATTTACTGCTTGATGTATGTTACATAGTAACATGTGACACTATGTAAACAATTAATTCAAAATATAACTCAGTGAAACCTGTCTTGACAGACCTCTGTCATGAGACACCACCTGTCTTGAAAGAGCACACATTCCTAGCAGAACATCCTAACTGTCAGTGTAATTGCATCTATCAGCAAAGACCACTGTTCCTGGGAGAATTGCTAATGGGGCAGTCTCTCCAGTCAGCTTCTACTGTATAGGTTATCACTGCTATATTATTTGTGAGTTATGAGTTAGATCAGAGAGTGTCTCTGTATCCAGGATTTGGACAATGAGTACTGGGTGAGCGCCCGGACGGAGGAGGAGGCGAGGGGGAAGGCTGCCAAGAGGTTTAGGGTGACAGCGGACAAGATCCAGCTGAAGCAAGGTAAGGGTTGACACTTGACAAGCCAGACTGTAAAACGTTTCGCAGCAAATGTTCATGAAAAATGTAGATGAAAATTACTCCTGGTAGCAGGTCTGCATATGATATCCATTTACGGTCTTTGGGTGTTGTAGTCCTTGCATTTTAAGACCTCTCATTTAATCAGAAAAAAATGAAGATCATGGTCTTTTTAAGGAGAATATAAGAGCTGTGTCATTGATGGTCTTAATTTAGAAGGAAGTTGCAGGGAACAGTGTAATTGACCAAACCTGAAATGTTTGTAGTGCATGGGATATTAGTTTTACTTTGAAGAAAACATTGTGATATAGGTTTGAACACCGAGAATCCGTTTCAGAGAGAGCTTCAATACTCCCAACTATCACTGTTCATCAATACTTTATTCTGTTTTTTGTACCAGATGATGATGTATTGGACACCTGGTTCTCGTCTGGTATCTTCCCATTCTCCATATTTGGCTGGCCAGAGCAGGTACGTCTGGTGTCACAGAAACAGCTGTGTATCTAAACAACGTCTCCGCTTTTGTAATCTTTGTATTAAAAGTGGTACCTTTGTTTATAACTCTTTTACTGTGAGACCACCTTGATCAAAACACCACATTTTGGGCTCAAAGTGTGGGTTTTTAGATTGCTATTGAACCTTTAATTTAAGACCACCACTCATGTAAGACCACATTTTCATAGCCCCTTGGTTTGTCTTATTTAGGAATGACCATTATACTACTATTTATTTTAGAGGAAGAACATTCTTACCTCTCAGTCGAAAATTGAAAGATTGTCAGACATTTTGACTGTTCCTAGGAGTCTTGTTCACTGACTGACGGTGTCATGGTCATTGGATAGTATTTAGTTTTTCATTTAAAAGAGTGTATTTTCATTAATGAATCAAGTGTATTTGATAAGAGTTTGTTTCATACAGTAGATAAATTGATATGGAGTTTAAATCAAAGAGATTAAAAAGTACACATCCAAAATACATGGATGTGATCAGCAAAATTACAAATTATCAGTAATATAATTAATCATACTGGCTGTATTTTTGTTGCTGTGGTTACCAGACAAGTGAGCTGAAGCGTTTCTACCCCGGCACGCTCCTGGAGACGGGGCATGACATCCTGTTTTTCTGGGTGGCCCGGATGGTGATGATGGGACTCCAGCTGATGGGAGATCTGCCTTTCAAAGAGGTCAGTGAGGGGATGATGGCCAAGCATGGTGTGGTATATTATGATTGGTTTCTTGCAGTAAATGACTTGTTTATGAATCCTTTCTAAAAACCACTTGTATATAAAGACCACCTGTTTATAATGACCACAATTTGAGATCGCCAGGGATATACAAATTACATGTTATTGAGCTTTCATATGAAGATCACCTGTGTGCAAGTACTAGATTTTGCTAGTTCCTAGGGCGGTGCTTTTTTTTTTTTTTTTCAATGAATCAATATTACTGACAAGAAAAATTCAGAGACTATAATTCCTCTTTTCAAGCGAACTACTGCTGGGGATAAAACATTGCCGATGTTAATATTTTTTGCCCAGACAAACTTTCCCCAATCTAACCCTGTTTATCAATCCTTCATCTGGCACCTCATCTGGCTTCATCTGTTTCAACATCTGTCTGTCTTGTTACCATGGTTTCAGGTTTATCTTCATGCAATGATCCGAGATAAATACGGACGGAAGATGAGCAAATCTCTCGGCAATGTCATAGATCCGCTCAATGTGGTGTCTGGTATTACACTACAGGTAAGGGTAAAAACTATGTGGATATAAGATATTAATACAGCGGTTCCTGCAGTTTAAGGCAAGATAAATATGGTCTTAAACAGAATGTACCTAAGAAATTGAAGAAAAAATTGTATGGGATTTTTACTTCCATGGGTACCTGGTCTTTCAAAAGGTAGGATATGCCAGTAGGGTAGCCTGGTATTTAAATGAGTATGTAAATGAGATGGTATAGTAATTATAGCATACAACGGCAATACATGTGTGCATTCTGATGTGTTTCAGGAGCTGCACAACCAGCTGAATCAGAGCAACTTAGACCCTAAAGAACTAGAGAAAGCAAAAGCCGGCCAGGTTGGTATGGCTGTACAGTTGGTCTCTCATACTAGGGGGATCTTCTGGGAGTAGCTGAGATTGACTTTTCGGGCTTTGGTAACTCTTATTAAAAATAAAAAATACACCAATCAGTCTGGGCTCTGTATAGTCGAAAATTGTTTTCAGAGCCTGAAATGTTGACCTTGGCTATTGTGGAGAGTAGAGAACTAAATGCATTCATAGTTATTATAAATATTTTTTGCCATGTTAAAGGGGGGGGCCTCTATAGAGAGTGACCACTAAGAGAGGGGACACTGTACCAGTCACAGATATTGAACCACTACTTATGTAACATCATGTGTGAAGTGATCTGTTACAGCTATGATGGTTGGGTAGGTTGTCACTTTCAGACTGCTGTCATGGATACCTTAGATGGCAATACTGTTGTGCTATTTTTAGCAGCCCTGCATATCAATGATTTGAAACATCTATCTATGACATGTTACAATAATAGCTTTTATATCCTTTGTTGCATAATTTTAATTCCAAACTGGGAATCTTAAACATTTTGCTGTTTTTTTCCCATAGTAACTACCTATTTTAACAGTACTTAACAATATAATTTGTACTAGAAAAAAATCAGGCACTATACTAAAATAATTATTTATTATCAAGAATATGTTGTCCTCTTTAGCCACAGTAGATCAACAGATATTTTCAAGATTTTCTGCAATTGGACGCACCCAAGATCTTGGGTGCAAACACAGTTTGGCTATTGTATGGCCATGTGTGGTGTGAGTTAGCGATGATGTCACAGGGCCTGGTGGACGCCGACGTGCGCGTTATAGCTTATATTACCGTGACGTTGATCTTGTTTGAAATTCCAGAAAGCCGATTATCCCAGCGGGATCCCTGAGTGTGGGACTGACGCCCTGCGGTTCGCCCTGTGTGCCTATACATCTCAAGGTAATAGGGAAATAGTGTGTGTGTCTGCACATTAACTGCTGGTTAACTAGACAGTCCTGTATCGACTCGTAGAATGATAGAATAATAATGTTTATAATCAGTTGGAAGGGTTAAGTCTAAGAAAACAATATTAAACATGTGTTAGGGTTATCACACTGGGCTTTCATGTTGACATTGGAAATTGGCATGTGTTGTCAGGGTTAGTGGATGTTTAATTGGAGTTAGACACATCATTGAATGAAGTTTTTACAGCTGCCCTGTTTACAAAGTAACCGTAGCCACATCAGAGAGGCTCCCTTTGGGAACTGGAAGAACTAAATGCCTTCATAAGGGGGAGTATATTCCCCCCAACAGGGCCAGATCACCAGACTTCTCTGACTCAAATCACCAATCACCAAAAAAGAACAGCCTTATCACCAAAATATTAATGTATTACAAGAGTGTGGACAGCCATTTACACGCTGCACTCTGGTCATGAAGAGAATGTTTCACGTGCTAGATACATAGTCATCAATCACGCAATTTCTACAGGGCCCCATAACCATGCACGGAAAATGTATGTACTCCCCCTTTCGTAGTAGTGGCGACTGATTTTTGGCTGTGAGAGAGGTGACCACAAACAGACCGACCACTATAAAAATCCTTGTTCCCCCCATTCCTGCATTTAGTTTGCCTGGCTCTAGCACTCTGTGAATTCAAATGAGTTTTATTTTGTTTACAGGTCGTGATATTAACCTGGATGTGATGCGTATCCAGGGTTACCGCTTCTTCTGTAACAAATTATGGAACGCCACCAAGTTTGCTCTGATGGCGTTGGGGGAGGCTTACACCCCACAGGTCCAGGTTAAGGTCAGTGTGGACTGTCATAATGTAACCATGTAAGTATAGTAATGTCCCTCTAATAAGGACACCCCTTCGGCCAAACAATTCTGTCCTTATTAGAGGTGTTCTTTGGTGAGAGGGAGCAATATATTCACAATACTTGCTGCCAGATTTTGTGTCCTCTCTAGAGAGAGTCCTTTAAGAGAGGCACCACAGTGACAGTACACTATCCTGGATGTAAAGACCACCTGCTTATAAGGACCCTACATTATGTAACCTGTTACCTGGGCAGATATATGTAATGACCATACAATGTTGGAGTCTATGGTGGTCTGCAGTTTTTACTGTATAAACAAATTGCATCATATCTCCTCACAGCTGTAATATTGAGACATTAAATTCAGTGTTTATTATTGGTACTGTGATAATAACATCACTACTATATTTTCAGAGATCGACTCCAGAGCTGTTACTTTATTATAAACAAAGTCATGATTACTTATCACTTATTATTATATTGCCACAATTTCACAGTGCAAATATACACTGTTGTCAATCAATACTGTCAACCACAGCTGCAGCTGTATGTTCCGTTTTACCGATGTCCCAGTTGATAGCTTCGTGTTGTCTGTGTTGTCCTCAGCTCAGTGGCACGGAGTCTGTAATGGATCGGTGGATACTCAGTCGTCTATCGGAAGCCATCGCCAGCTGTGACCGTGGCTTCCACAACTACGACTTCCAGTCGTGTACCACCGCCTGCTACAACTTCTGGCTGTATGAACTCTGTGATGTGTATCTGGTAAGTCATGGTAGCTATGTAAACCATGTCATAACTGCTACCATTTACTCACTATATCTGAGAATGCTACCATTGTTTAGTCATGTTATGCATTTATGTACATTCACACTTGTGTTGCATATGCATAACTGAAAGTGTAACAATGTTGCTAAAGGTAAAATACATTAAAGAATAAGGTTAAGTAACATAAATGCTGGTCCTACCATAACAGGTATAGGACAAGGTTACTGTACTTGACTGTTAGGTCTTACCTAAAGTTTATCTAACCTGTATGACCCAACTTAAAAAATGTTCCAAGTGGGAAGATTAAAAGCTCGTACCACAGACATAGTCTCCATTTTATAATAGTAATAATAACAATAATTATAATGTATAGCGTTTTTCATTGCGGAAGCTAGCTCAAAGCACTTTACATATTATTACCCCCTGGCAGACCTGTTACATCCATCACCTGCTCAACTGCCTTGGGAGAATACACCCGCTTACACGTTTCAAGGCGCTATACATTACAGTTATTGAAATAACAATAGTGCCCCCCTCCTCCCCCGAAAGACCACCTGGAAAATCAGACCAACCCAGAATTAAAATCGCTTACTGGCCAACCACAAATCACACACCAGTTCTATATTGCCTCAGAGTTAAGAAAAATTTTCACCTCTTAATGCTAGGCGAGTACTGTAATGTTTGTTTGTTTGTTTGTTGACAGGAGAGTCTCAAGCCTGTCCTGTATGGATCAGATGAGTCCGCGAAGGCCGTGTCACGGGCAGTGTTGTACACCTGTGTGGACTCTGGTCTTCGTCTCCTTCATCCGTTCATGCCATTTCTGTCAGAGGAATTATTTCAGCGGTTGCCACGGCGATCAGCAGACACTCCCCCCAGTATCTGTGTGACCCCGTACCCGGCCCCTAGCGATGTAAGATATGGTGGAGTCTGGGTGGTTAGTGTAGGATATATATTATAGACAGAGCAGTACTTCCTGTTTTATTGATTATATACTCGATACAAATAACGTCTTTAGTTTGGTAATCTTTGCCAGAATATTTACGTCAGGTAGTCCCAGTGTCTTCAACGAACTGCAAAGACCATTTGCTAAAATTTGCGTGATATTAATATCAAATCAGTTGGCTAAGAAGGGACTGTTTACAGTCAACTTAAAAACTTTGAACTGGTTTCGTAAAAATATATTTAGTCGTGAATTGATAGTAACCATGGAAATGACAATGGTTGCCATGGTGATTGGTGAACATAAGTCTGTTTCTAGACTTGAGAAGGTTTATGTAGAAGCTGTCCGCCGGATGTTTAGTGCCCTGTACATTATAGTTGTCAGACTAGTCTGAGTTTGAATCCTCACTGGGGAAATACCACATAGAAACAGTTAACATTTAATGTTTGGTGGTTAAACTTGACTTTCAGTACCAGTGGAGGGACGAGAGACTGGAGAGTGATGTTGACTATACCATGTCTGTAGTGAAAACGATTCGCAGCATGCGTGCTGATTACCAGCTCACAAAGACGAAACCAGACGGTAAGAGAAGAAACAAGAAACACGTATCCGCTACTGTGTAAACTCCAGTCAGTGGTCTGTTACAATATGTAACAGTGAAAACTCAGACTTACCAGCCATCTCATAATAAAGACCACTTTCTAGGACTACCACAACTCAACTGCATTTTCAATGTTAATACAAACAAGACTACAAACAAGACTATCACAAATAAGACCAGTTTTGGGCAATCCCTTGGTTGGTCTTAATTCTGCTCTTCAGACTAGTCTCTTCTGCAGTGTGACTGTAATTGCTTGTCAACTACTCTACCTGTTAATAGTACCATACCCTTTCACTGGCTGCAATATACAAATTATGTTGAACAACAACAACAAAAATGTATGACCTTGTTTCCAGTATACATCCACTGCAGTGAGGATCAGTCGGCAGCAGTCCTGAGGGACAACTCTCCTCTAATCAGCACCCTGGCGTCGGCCCAGGATGTCAATGTGTTCACCGTGGAGAGGCCGCCCCATGGCTGTGCCGTCAGCACAGTGTCGGCAACCTGCGAGGTCCACATGATGCTCAAGGTCAGATCCCTCTTAAACCTGAGATATGATTGGCTTTGACTGGATCTGTTTAACGATACAGTGAAACCTGTCTTGAAAGACCACTGCCATGAAAGACCACCTGTCTTTAATGACCACACATTTCCAACAGAAGGTCCAACATTTGAACGTAATTGAACCTGTCACTTTATCACCAGACCATATTTTTATGTCCAATGGCCCAGTTTTTAGAGACGGGTATTACTGTATTGAGGGTATAGTGTTTGCTGTCTGTGCATCCAGTGTAATTTATCAGATGTGTAACAGTGCTGCAGGGCTCAATATTAATACAGCTATCTTGGTGACATCAACTCGGGACGACTAAAATTCATTGTCGGCACAGAACCAGGATGATCCGGCGGCCACCAAAAAACACACTTACTGTGTAGCTACCAGACGTTTTGGAATAGAATGTTTTGAGTTTGAGGATGGTTTAAATTACATTGCTGGACAGTTTTATGTAGGTTTACACTGTTTAATTTTTCGAGCCTTACTACTCATATAGCAGTTGAGCTTTGTGTCCAAGCATTCATGTCTCATGCGTTTCTGGTCCTATTTGTCACCATATTCACAGGGCCTGATAGATTTCGAGAAGGAGATCGCTCGATTAAATGACAAGAAAGCGAAACTGGAGGCAAAGACGACCAAGCTGAATGAGAAAATGTCCAGACCGAACTACGAGACCCACGCTCCTCAAGATGTGAAGGAGAAAGATCTAGAAACGGTAGGCTGGCTTTCATATTTCATACAGAATCTTTCTGTATGGTAGATAGCTACAATTCCAAAAGCTAAAGTTAATTTGGCAGAATAATATGAGTACTATGAGTGAAAAATTGTCAAAGTGATGCTAAACCCATCTCTGACAGTTACTGAATGCAGAAACGGTTTCTTAACAGGACAAGTATTGGCCAGACTACACCTATGTTGTGGTATTAACATTTTAATAGTCTAGCATTTAATATTATTATCAGCATTTTAGAAATTGTACCAAATTTATTCCCATTCATACATGTATACTGCAGTATTAAGTGATCTAAGAGAGTTATAGATGTCAGTAGTGCTGCAGAATACAAATGTACATTCAAAATCATCTCTTACACAATAGTTGAGACCGGTGTCAAGCGGAGTAATTTTGTGCTGTATTTTATTTCAGCTCCAGGAGAGCGAGGCTGAGATTTTGAAGCTCTGTCGAGCCATGGAGAACCTTGCCAGTATGCAATAACACTGACTGATCGCTAGGGCTAGGCCTTGCTTCATAACAGAGTGCACATACGCAATTATGGCATGGACATGTATTAGTGTGCTTGGATGTTTGCTGAAAGAGGATCCCCATTATTTAGGAGCCAGGAGCTTGTTTTGAAGTAGCATTTTAATTTAGATATAGACCAAGCTAAATAATATGACATAGCGACTATTGACGGTTTGGTAATATGGGCCTTATTGGCCTATATGATCTATAGTGATATATTTATTTTCAGCATACGTTGAATGAAGACTATACTGTAACAGCACTTAAAATACAAGGGTTGGAGCTGCATATTCTGCTCCCAAATTACATTTATTAAGAGTATGATGTGCCAGTGTTTGTGAAGTGCCCACCTTACTTTCAGCCCGATTAATAACACTGTATTTTCAATGATTGGACACCACACGATATCTTGTCCTAATCGGCTGAAAACTTTCGTTTCTGCATCTAGTAAGTAGTAGACCATGTAGGTCACAAGCCGAGTCATCCGTAGTGTTGATAAACTACCAATACACATGTGTATGATGTGTTCGATTAAGTAAATGCTTTACAGGCATTGATCACGTACTGCGTTATTCTCAGTTATGTTAGGGGAACCTATTAGTATTGTAATCACTGGTACATTGTCTGAATACAACAGTTGGAAAGGAAGTCTTATATTTGTTTTTTGGTTGTTCAAATTACCTTATCTTGTATCAGCTGTAGTACCGTATTACAGCTTGATTTTTCTGTGGCTATTAATGCCATATTAGTATAATCAGGTGTTGCTTGTGACTTGCACAGCACATGTTCGAATATATTCTGCCAATATTTTAATTGCGGAAAATACAGAATCTAGAAGAAAATATTGTTCAAATGTTTTTGTTTTCTTTAAACACCACTAGCTATTAAATTGAATGGTATAGATTTACGACCGCAAGCAGTAAATGTCTGGTTGATCTTTGGTTGTGTCAAGAAAATCCACTATCCACTACTAGTGGCAATAAGTGGTCCCTGTATTTTAAGACCACCCACCCTGCAAAAATATGTGGTTTTAAAACAGAATATTTATATTGAAACTATAATCGAGTGATGTTACCATTGGGGGTCTTAAAACAGGGGGAGGTCTTAAAATGAAAGGGTCTTATATCCCAGGGATGGTATATTTACAGTATATTTACAGTGACACAAACCTTTAACAACGGACATAACACATTTATGACAATTTCTGGAAGAACGTTTATTTCTGGTGACAAGTGCAACGATATAAGGCTATGTGAACATGCCAAGGACGGAGAACACAACAATCAACATCTACAATAAATATCCTTGGCCCTATAGACCGTTTCCAATGACACCCAAGTTTCAGCATAACAAATACATGCACGAGGGCGCAGTACAGGAATATTTACCTTAATAGATATATAAAACATGGTCGCTCTATATTGACAGGGTCAACATACTCCATTCGTAGGGCAAAGTTACAAGCAGAACAATCAACTCGGGACCTTCACTGAATTATACTGATGTAACAATAATCACATATATAAACAAGAGGCCCAGGGGCCTTGACGCTCTGCTTGGTCACTTGCTAGTTAAAAGAATACCAGTAACGTTTCAACTTAGCAGTACAAAGA